>Ga0114967_10004675_pt1 | contig 10987 bp, 9 predicted proteins | sample M_130628_MF_Meta_FD_92639 | JGI IMG/M metagenome (GOLD analysis project Ga0114967, IMG submission 92639) | Freshwater microbial communities from Lake Montjoie, Canada to study carbon cycling - M_130628_MF_MetaG | ecosystem: Environmental > Aquatic > Freshwater > Lake | place: Lake Montjoie... | reverse complement strand
CTACCAATGCTGATTTCGGTAATGAACCAACTTTAGTATCGACGATTTTTCCATCTTTAAAAATCATTAAAGTTGGAATTCCGCGCACCATATATTTTGATGGAACTTCTGGATTTTCATCAACGTTACATTTTACAACTTCGATTTTTCCAGCTAATTCTTTTGCAAGTTCATCGATAGTTGGAGCCAATTGGCGGCAAGGTCCGCACCAAGGCGCCCAAAAATCTACTAAAACTGGAATTGAAGAATCTAAAACGTCTTTTTGAAAGTTATTGTCGTTGGTTTCTTTTGTCATTTTTGCCTCGTAATTAATTGGTATGTACCAAAGCCACTTGAAAATAGAGCCAGTTTGCTTTGATATATCATGGTTCCCCGCAAAGCGGGGCGCGACTTGTGTCGCGTAAAAAATAAAATATAGTTTATAGATTCTTGAAAGATAAACTTAAATTAAAAGTTTTTTGTGGTTTGATTAAACTGCTGGGATTGGTTTCAATTGCAGAAAAACCAAAAATTGTGCAGCAGCCGTCGCGATAAAGCGTTATGCCGCGTGAAAGTGTGCGACTGCTTTGTAAATCTTTGCTCATGGTGGTTGTTACTTTCCATATTGGTGTAATTTTTATTGAGGCCGTGAGATTAATTTGTTCTTTCTGATTTGGATTTTGGGTAGTTTTTCTAATCAATAAATAATCACTAGAAAAAGTGAAGCGACTAAGATCAAGGACGGTGGTGATTTGGTTTACTTGGTTACTATAATTTGATTCACCGAGTTGAAAGGAGTAAGTTATAGTAAAATATTTTGCCGCCTTATACAAAGCCTGACCGACTATATTTGATTTATTGTTATCTGTGAATCCACGAATTACAACGTCTTGGGGGTTGCCTGCTTTTCTATAGCCTTGTCCTAGAGTTAATCCAAATTCGCCAAATCTATTAAATAAAGAAGATTTAACGCCATAATTTATGCGCTTTCCAGATTCGTTACGATCAAAGCCTGCAATGCGATCTGTGACAAAAAGATTACTAACACTTAATTCTGATTCGTTACTATCTTCATTCGGAAGTTTGTTAAAATTTTTAGTATAAGTGCTGGTAACGAGGTTAATCATTGGCTCAATCATCAAGGTATTGGTTTCTGATTTTCTGATCAAAGGCAATCTCCAACTAATCGATAATTCGGGTTTCATATTTGTTTGTACGCTATCGTAATCATTGGTGCGGGAAGTGAACTGAAAATTATTTTCCAAAGAATAAGCATCTGTTTGTGCACGAGCATTAATTGCAAAAAGATTGCCATGAATATTAAAAGGAAGATTAGCTTCCGGAGTCATCGTAGCCCGACGATATTGCAGACCATCTTGGCGTGTAATTACAGTCATATTGGAAGTTAAGGCAAATTTTTCTTTAAAGAAAAATGGCTTGGTTTCTATATGAGAATCAATTTGCGGTAATATCAGCGGTTCTGCTTCAGCATTTGCAGCGGGATCTAATTCCTGAATTCTGATTGTTTTAATGGCGTGGTAATCGCGACCTTTAATGTAATCAAGGTTAACTTTGGTTAAAGTATAATTCAGATAGTTAAAATGATAATCCCGTAAGTAATCTTTATCGCCCACCGTATTTCCGATAAAATCCAATCCAACATCTTTGGTAAAATCAAAAGTACCGTTTCCAATTAAATTCCAGCGATATTCTTTATTGGTTCTGCGAACAACTGTCGTATTGCTGTTAGAAGTGATTTTGTTATTAGCAATTTCAAATATGCCCTGATAATTGCCATAAGTTGAATAATGACGAAAATCATTATTGATGATAAATTGGTTTTTACTAATCCCAATCAATGGAGTAACGGTCAAATCCATGTTGGGAGCAAGGTTGAAATAATAAGGAACTCTGATGCCCAAACCAAGATTGGTGCTTTTCGCATAGCTGGGATTTAAAAATCCAGAATCTCTTTTTTTTGACTGCAGAGGTACGCGCAAGTAAGGCGTGTAAAGAACTGGAACATTATAAAATCGTAATATCCCGCCTTTACTTCTCATAACTTGCTGTTCGCGATCAATGGTTGTGACATTTGATTTAATTGAAACAAAATCTCTTCTTTTGCCGGCTAATTCATTATCTGCAGCAATTTCAGGATTTGGGCAAATTGAAAAAATCGGACTTTGTAAAACTGTGATAAAAGGAGTTTGACGATCAATTTCTGGTGAATCTAAATAAGAACCATCGCTGAAAATCATCTTGGTGTCGTAAAATTTACCACTGCTGAAATCATCTTTTATTTCTAGGTTATTGGCTCGCACATTGCCAACTTCCAGATCTTTAATTTTTACATGGCCAAAGGCGCGAATCATGCCGCCATTTTTATTATAAGTAACTTTGTCAGCATAAACTGTGCTCGAGCCTTTGGTTATTTCCACATTTCCCGTTGCTGTTAAAGTTTTAGTTTCTTGATCGCCATCAATTTCATCAGCTTTTAAAACAGCGTGTGGCGAATTATCTTTATTTTTCTTAATTGACGGAATCGCCCAAACATTCTGCGCCACAAGAATAGCCACAAAGAAAGGCAGTAGAAATGTGATGTGGCGCCAGAAATTCATCTAAAGTAAATTCAATTTTTGCGGCCTGCGTTTTTTGAGCCAAACAGCGATCAACATTCTGGTAAGAATAATGGCGGAAAACATCGAAGCGATAATGCCAATTGATAAAGTCACTGCAAAACCTTTAACCGGGCCATTACCGAAAACATAAAGGAAAAAAGCCACGATTAAAGCCGTAATGTTGGAGTCGGTAATGGTGCGAAATGCTTGATTAAAACCTTGTTCAACGGCAACAAAAACGCTTTTTTTCTCACGCAACTCCTCCTTGATTCTTTCAAAAATCAACACATTGGCATCAACCGCCATACCCATTGTAAGTACAATACCAGCGATTCCGGGCAAAGTTAAAGTTGCGCCAATTAACGCCAAAACCGCCAGAATTATCATGATGTTTATTAGTAGCGCAACATCGGCGATGAAGCCGAAAAATCCATAAAATAAAATCATAAAAAATGCCACAAACACAAGCCCAGCAAGCGCTGCCAAACTTCCGCTTTTAATTGAATCCATTCCTAAAGATGGACCAACTGTTCTTTCTTCAATAACTTTTAAAGGCGCTGGAAGCGCGCCAGCTCTAAGTAAAAGTGAAACTTCATTTGCTTCTTGAGTTGTAAAACTTCCTGAAATAACGCCAGAACCTTGATTAATTACGCCGTTAATTCTTGGCGCAGTAATAATTCTACCATCAAGCACAATTGCGAAAAGCTTGCCAATATTATCTTTGGTAATTTGGGCAAATTTTCTTGATCCCGCATCATTAAATCGGAAAGCTACCGCTGGTTGACCTTCGTGATAAGTTGTATTGGCATCAACCAATAAATCACCGCTTAAAATAACTTCTTTTTTGATTAAATAGGAACGGCCTTGATAATCAAAAATGCGCTCCAAATCAGAACCAAAATAGTTTTGAGAATCGCCAGTAAAAGTTTGATCATCGACAAAATGGAAAGTCATTTTGGCAGTTTTCCCCAAAATTGATTTTAATTCTGAAGAATTTTCAACGCCCGGAACTTGTAATAAAATACGGTTTTCACCTTGTGCCTGAATGGTTGGTTCTTTAGTGCCGCTTTCGTCAATTCTGCGGCGCACGATTTCAATTGATTGCTTGATCAGGTTTTGCCTAGTTTCAAGAATTTTTTGCTCAGAAAAATAAACTTCAAAGCTTCCAGAATTTTCATCAAAATCAGTACCGCGACTTAATTTTTTAATAATTTTTTTAGCAGATTTTTGTTCATCTTCATTACTTAAAGAAAAAATAATTTTGCTACCAGCAATTGTCGGAACCGCGTGAACAGCTTCATCGCGGAACGATGCTTTAATTTCATCTTTTAGGTTATTGAGCTGTTCTTTGATGTAATAATCAAAATCCACTTCCAGCATAAGTTGTGAACCACCGCGCAAATCAAGCCCGAGATTAACTTTATTATTGGGTAAAAATTTTTCTAATTTTTTGACGATTGGCGAATTTTCATTATGAACAACTAATGATGGAGCTGCGTAAATCAAAGCCAAAAGGCAAGCTGCTAAAATTGAAATTATTTTTAATCTCGAGAAGTTAAGCATGATTTTGTTAGTTTGTTAATTATTTATTTTTTGAAGATACTTATTAGACGGACTCTTAAAAAATACCTTCTTAATTGATTTATTACCTCGATGTCATGCTGAGCTTGTCGAAGCATGATTCAAGCCCTTCCAAAGAATCATGCTTCGACAAGCTCAGCATGATATCGAGAAGCGATTTAAACTTTTTATTTATTATCTTTTTTAGTCACTTCTTTTTTGACCTTAACAACTTCATCTCTAACCAAATCAGCCACATAATTTTTCAAAATTTTCACTTTTACACCATCAGCAATTTCAACTTCAACTTGATTTTCTTTAGTCAAAACTTCGGTTACATTTCCAATGATTCCGCCAGTTGTAATAACTTTATTCCCAATTTTCAAATTATTAACCATGTTTTGATGTTCTTTCATTTTCTTGCTTTGCGGTCTTATCATCAAAAAATAAAACACGACAAAAATTAAAATTAATGGGAACAAACTGGTGATTGAAAATTCTGGCGCAGCGGCTGCGGCATTTACAGTTTCTTGAGCAAATGAATCACTGATAAAAAATTGTTTTAACATTTTTGTAAATTATTTTAAGTTGTTATTGGTAAATTATTATTCGTCACTTTTAAGCAAAAGCTCTTTAAGTTTGGCAACGCTTTCTTCTTTTTGTTCATTTGATGGTTGTTCCGGATGGTTGAAATCAGGCGCTTCAGCAAAATTTGGCGGCACGATTAACGAATCATCTTTCGCATTATTAACGCAAGATGAAGCCAGAAGAATCGTGATTAAACAAAAAATCTTTTTCATTTTTTTTTATTAAAAAATAGGTCGTCAAAAAGTAAGATCATCACGCCGATAAACACGAAAGAATCCGCTAAATTAAAGGCTGGCCAATGATATGAAGCAATATGAAAATCAAGAAAATCTGCTACTGCGCCATTTTTTACGCGGTCAGTAAAATTGCCCAAAGCTCCGCCGATTATAAGACCAAGAGCATAAGTAAAATGCAATTTCTCATTGTGGTAAAGCCAGAAAAAAAGTATAACTGCGATTGAAAATTGGATGACGCAAAAAATCAGTTGGCTGTTTTCAATATTATGAAACATGCCAAAACTAACGCCGCGATTCCAAACATAAACCAAGCTGAAAAAGTCAAAAACCCTGATTTCAGGATTTTCTAAACCTTGGCTATAAGCAATGTTTTCAAGTATCGCGAAGATATATCTTTTGCTTAGCAAATCAAAAAATGCCGCGCAAAAGACAATAAAAATTCCGAGCAGAAATAATTTTTTAGCTTTCAAAATATTTGTAAGAATTAAATTTTTAACATTTACATTAGCTCAAATTCGATTGGACCCCGTCTTCACGACGGGGTCCACTCATGGTTTTAAGCAAAGGTGATAAAATAATATTACAACATTTCTAAACCCTAAATCCTAAATCTAAAACCCTAAATGAAAATTATCTTCATGGGCACGCCAGATTTCGCCTGCCCGACTTTAGAAAAATTAATTGCTGATCCTGATTTTGATATTGTCGCAGTTTATACGCGCGAGCCACAAATCGCGGGTCGCGGACAAAAAATCACCAATTCACCAATTCACCAATTAGCTTTAAAACATAATTTAAAAATAATTACGCCAAAAACTTTACGCAATGTGGAAGCCCAAAAAGAGTTTTTCAATTTACAAGCCGACGCCGCCGTGGTTGTGGCTTACGGACTTATTTTGCCGCAAGAAATTTTAGATGGCACCAAATTTGGCTGCGTAAATATTCACCCTTCCCTTTTACCAAAATGGCGCGGCGCTTCGCCAATTCAGCGTCCATTGATGGCGGGAGATTGCGAAACCGGAATCACAATAATCAAAATGGATAAAGGTGTTGATAGCGGTGAAATGATGGTGCAGGAAAAATTTTCTTTGGAGGGTGATGAAACTTACGGCGATTTAGCCGAAAAATTATCGCAAATGGGCGCAGAAATTTTAGTCAAAACTCTAAAAAACTTACGCGATGGAAATGTTGTTTTAATCAAGCAAGACGATGCTTTAGCCAGTTACGCCAAAAAAATTGAAAAAGAAGAATGTAAAATTAATTGGCACGAATCAGCCGAAATAATTGAGCGAAAAATCCGCGCTTTAAATGGTTCGCTAGAAGCATTTTTTAATTATGGCGATGAAAAAATTAAAATTTTTAAAGCCGAAATTTTAGATGAAAATTCGGCTGGTGAAGCAGGAAAAATTCTCGATGAAAAGTTGGCGATTCAATGCGGGAAAGGCTCAATTCGACCTTTGATTTTGCAGCGCCAAGGTAAAAATCGAGTTGCAATTCGTGATTTATTATTAGGTTTTAAACCAGAGGTTGGGAAAATTTTAAATTAATTTATCTCACCGCAAAGCACGGCAGATAAGGCTGCAAGAAAATTAAGCGCGAAGTTTTAAAAGGGAAAAGTTCATCATCACCATCTTTCGCCAAACATATATCACTTGCCGCCGTAAGCTCCTCGCCATTTTTAAATAAAAAACACGCTTCATCATCCAACATTTTTTTAATCATCGCAAATTCCTTTTTCTTATAATAATCCGCCGCCTCCACAAATTTCTCTTTCGACAAACAACCGATAATTCCTTCTTTTGCCGTAACTTTATAAACAACTTCCTTCACATTCTCCGAGTGCTTTTCTGAACCAAAAAGCACGTTTAAAACTTGGGTGATAATCAGTGAAAGAATAAAAACTATAATAAATTTCTGCATTGATTTTGTTTCTATAATTTGCGTTCCAAAGCCACCTAAACTCGATGTCATGCTGAGCCTGTCGAAGCATGATTCTAGCCTCGAACCCTAGAATCATGCTTCGACAGGCTTAAGCATGACTACGAGTTTTTTTGTTAGTTTTTAATCTGCTGAATCGAAGAAATTTCTGAAGCTTTAAGAATAAAAAAAGAAAACTAAAAACGAGGACAGTTTACAAACCACATCCTATTCAGGAATATCTCGATGTCATGCTGAGCCTGTCGAAGCATGATTCTAGACTCGAACTCTAGAATCATGCTTCGACAGGCTCAGCATGACATCGAGTTTTTTGCTAGTTTTTAATCTGCTGAATCGGAGAAATTTCTGAAGCTTTGAGAGTAAAAAAGAAAACTGAAAGTGAGGACAGTTTACAAATTTCGTCCCGCTCAAGGAATATCTAGATGTCATGCTGAGCCTGTCGAAGCATGATTCAAGCCCGCGCTTAATAATCATGCTTCGACAAGCTCAGCATGACTACGAGTTTTTTGTTAGTTTTTAATCTGCTGAATCGAAAAAGTTTCTGAAGCTTTAAGAATAAAAAAAGAAAACTGAAAACGAGGACAGTTTACAAAACATGTCCCGCTCAAGCAAATAATTTTTAAATTTTAAAGGTTGGGAACTAGCTCTCTTATTTTCTCGCCCATTTCTTGCAAAAGTTCATTGCTATTTAATCCAGATTGGCTCGAAAAAAATGGGATAACCACAAGAGTTGTATTTTCTCCAATTCTAGCCCAATAATATTGGCGTTTTTTTGTTTTTAATTCGCCAACATTTATAATGTTGTCACTATTTAATGATCCGGCATAACAAACAAAAAAATCCGTTAGGTAATTAACTCCTGTTCCGATGATAAGTTTTGGAGATTTTTCTTCTACAATTTTTGAAATGGCTGGAAAGCGATTAAGAAAACACCAAGTTTTGAATAAGTTTTTTTCTTTAAATCCAGTGATAATATCTAGTCCATTTTGTTTCCAAAGCTCTGATTTTGCGCTGTTAAAAGCAATTGGATAAAGATTTGTTCTAAATATCTCAGAACCATCACTAACACGAGAAACTTGTCTATAAGGCAGCTTTTTTTCACCAATTATTGCAAGATATAGTTTGGCTAAACTTCTGCCATATGGATAGGTTAAGGCTTCTTCCCAAGAATGATTGGTTATTGGTGGATTATATTCACCAACCTCGATTTCTGCTGGCAGGGTTTTTGCGTAGTATTCAGAAGAATCTTTTAATCCCCACTCAATACCAGATACCCATATTTTTGCATTAATATTTCCGCCGTCGCAACCTGAAAAAGAACAGGCCCACTTAATAAAATTCTCGTCAGGCTTGTTCATTTGTTTGGTTAAAATTTATTAATGAGAAACATTTATTAGCGCCGCCCTCGCCGCCGCTAGTCTTGCGATTGGAACCTAGCGCTGGACGGGGTTTGCAACCCTGTTCAATTATTCATGTCCCAATTTTTTAAACTTGAACTGAAAGTGAGGACGGGGTTACAAACCCCGACCTGCTTTGGGGTCATGATTATTTTAAGTAATCAATTTTAATGCTTATTGAACTAAAATATTATTCGTTTTCAAACTCTCTTTTAATTGCCGCTAACACATCTCCAAAAGTTTCTTTTATTCTCCCTTTTTGAAATGATATGTGTTGTATTCCATCCAAATTTGTAAATTCATTAGTATCTTTCTCCAAAAGTACTATCGCGCGATCAAATCCCAACTTACCCTGAAAAAGGCCAGTCTCATGAACTACATTTAATCTTGGGTTATAAGTTCCATCTTCTTGTTTATCTTCGGCACTTAAAACCAAAATAGCAAAAGAACTATTTTTAGCCATACTTTCTAGAATATCGCGAATCGTGTGACCTGCTCTTGATCCAGTTTCATAAACTTCAATTTTAATTTTATGTTTCTCTTGAAGGTGATCTTTTAATTCCTTCCATTGATCATCTCTTCCATGTCCGATAAAAACAGTAAGAGGCGGAGATTTATTCTCGTCTATTTCTTTTATTTTTGAAACTTCAAGATTTTCTTCAAATATTTCAAGAATTGAATGTATGTCAGCTTTTGTTGGAGCTTCTATTATTACATTCGTCGCATCCACGAAAAAGTGTAAGTGAAAATAATACCTATAATCTCTTGAGTAATAATAAAAAACAGCTGCTTTATTATTTGATTTTCTATAATCAGACATGAACTCTTCACTATTATCATAGTACCATTGATTATCATCTATAGTGACCGACATTTCATCAAAAATTATCTCTTGATCTATAGCCAATTCTTTAAACTTGGTCATAGATTTCTTAATAACATCTGTTGAAAACTTTGTTGATCTACATCTCTTACGTATTTTCATTATTTATTGTCTAATTTTTTTACAACGCCGCCCGCGCCGCCGCCAACCTAGCAATTGGAACGCGGTAAGGTGAACAACTCACATAATCCAATCCTGTTTTGTGGCAGAACTCGATGGAAGCTGGATTTCCGCCATGTTCGCCGCAGATTCCTAGTTTGATATTTGGTCTGGTTGATTTGCCTTTTTCGGCGGCGATTTTGATTAATTGGCCGACACCTTCTTGATCTAATTCGGCGAAAGGATCTTTTTCTAAAATTCCGGCTTTTTGGTAATGTCCCAAAAAACTTGCCGAATCATCGCGCGATAATCCGAAAGTTGTTTGAGTTAAATCGTTGGTTCCAAAGCTGAAAAATTCTGCATCTTTAGCAATTTGATCCGCCATTAACGCGGCTCTTGGAAGTTCGATCATCGTGCCAACCATATAGTTCAATTTCACGCCCTGCTCTTTTTCAACTGATTTTTCGGTTGCAACAATTAATTCTTTTAAAATTTGCAGCTCTTTTCTAGTTGCAACAAGTGGAACCATAATTTCCAGAAGCACTTCTTGATTAGTTTCTTTTTTAACAATTGAAGCTGCTTCAAAAATGGCGCGGGCTTGCATTTCGTAGATTTCGGGATAAGAAATTCCAAGTCTGCAACCGCGATGACCCAACATTGGATTTTGTTCTTGCAGTTGGTGCGTGCGATGTTTCACGTAATTAACATCAACGCCAACAGCTTTGGCAACTTCGGCAATTTCGCTGTCTTTATGTGGCAAAAATTCGTGAAGTGGCGGATCGAGCAAGCGAATTGTAACTGGCAATTGAGCCATAATTTTAAAAATTTCGACAAAATCTTTGCGTTGCATCGGCAATAATTTTGCCAAGGCTTTTTTTCTGCCTTCTAATTCTTCCGCCAAAATCATTTCGCGAACTGCGACAATTCTATCTTCGCTAAAAAACATATGTTCAGTTCGACAAAGCCCAATTCCTTCGGCGCCAAAGTCGCGGGCGGTTTGGCAATCTAGCGGAGTTTCGGCGTTGGTTCTAACTTTTAACACACGAACTTCATCAGCCCATTTCATAATGGTTTGGAAATCACTCGATAAATTTGGTTTTAAAGTTGGAACCAAGCCAAGAATTACATCGCCAGTTGAACCGTTAATTGTAATAACTTCACCTTCTTTAACTTTCACGCCGCCGGCGGTGAAAAATTGTCCGTTATTGTCAACATGCAAATTTGAAGCGCCAGAAACGCAAGGAGTTCCCATGCCGCGCGCAACTACAGCCGCGTGCGAAGTCATGCCGCCGCGAGCGGTTAAAATGCCTTGGGAAACATGCATGCCTTTGATGTCTTCGGGGCTGGTTTCAACGCGAACTAAAATAACTTTATCGCCATTTTCAGATTTTCTTTCAGCTTCAGCAGAAGAAAATACCACAATTCCTGAAGCCGCTCCGGGAGATGCTGGAAGACCTTTTGCAATGATTTGAACTTTCGCTTTTGGATCAAGAGTTGGATGCAAAAGCTGATCTAAACTGGCAGGATCAATTCTTTTTAGCGCTTCTTTTTTATCGATTAATTTTTCTTCAACCATATCAACCGCAATTTTCACCGCAGCTTGCGCCGTGCGTTTGCCGTTGCGGGTTTGGAGCATCCAAAGTTTTTTATTTTGCACGGTAAATTCGATGTCTTGCATATCGCGATAAT
>Ga0114967_10004672_pt1 | contig 10991 bp, 8 predicted proteins | sample M_130628_MF_Meta_FD_92639 | JGI IMG/M metagenome (GOLD analysis project Ga0114967, IMG submission 92639) | Freshwater microbial communities from Lake Montjoie, Canada to study carbon cycling - M_130628_MF_MetaG | ecosystem: Environmental > Aquatic > Freshwater > Lake | place: Lake Montjoie... | reverse complement strand
TATAGCCTCTTATAGAAATTACTTTGGTATTGGTTATTAATTTACCTGCACATCTTACTCTATTTGATTCTAATACAAAGAATTAAAAAAAACGAATTATTAAACCTGGCAGTGTAGTTACAAATATGCTTAAAATATTATAATGAATAGGTTGCCAAATCTTTCTTCATTATATAATCATTCAACCAAAATTTATCTAGTGGAATATCTACTGTTTCTATTATTTGATATTTCATTTTTTTGTAGAAATCTATAGCAGGATTATTTCTATTTACATTTAGCAACATTGTCTGGATTTTATTACTAATTAAAAACTGCTCTGTATATTGCATTAACATTTTACCTATTTGTTTGCCTTGTGCTGCGGGTAAAATATATAATTTACTTAGCTTATAAGTTCTATTGAGTTGTGAATAAGGTACAATATGTGCATAGCCTAAAACTTCATTATTTTCTTCTGCAATAAAAAAATATTGAGACGCATCTTTCAGCTGTTCTTCTATTACAGCTTTGCTATAAAAAGCATTGAGCATAAATGTAATTTGTTCTTGGCTAATGATAGTGCTATAAGTAACAGGCCAAGTAGTATTGGCAATTATAATAATTGCTTGAGCATCAGCAAGTGTTGCATGGCGAATGTGCATTTTGTAAAAATAGAAAACAATTGTTGTATAACATAACTGGTAAGCAATTTACATTTTTCAATTAATAATTAAAAAAAAATCCCAATAGAAAAACTATTAGGATTTTTAATTTTTGAAATTTTCATTTTATAGCTTACCACACATCTCTTCTGGCTTCACCCATTCATCAAATTGTTTTGGAGTTACATAACCCAACTTCACAGCCATTTCTTTTAAGGTGGTACCTTCTTTATGTGCTTTTTGTGCAATTTCTGCAGATTTATAATAACCAATTTTTGTGTTTAAAGCTGTTACTAGCATCAAGCTATTATCTACATGTTTTTTAATATTTTCTTTGATGGGCTCCAATCCTTCAGCGCATTTGTCATTGAAAGAAATACAACCATCGCCAATCAATCTTGCACTATGTAGAAAGTTGTAAATCATCATTGGTTTAAATACATTCAACTCAAAATGCCCCATGCTACCACCAACACTAATTGCTACATCATTACCCATTACTTGTGCGGCAATCATGGTTAGTGCTTCGCACTGCGTAGGGTTTACTTTACCTGGCATTATACTGCTGCCAGGTTCGTTATCTGGAATATGTATTTCTCCAATACCACTGCGAGGTCCACTACTTAGCATGCGGATATCATTTGCAATTTTCATCAAACTAACAGCTACAGTTTTCAATGCACCATGCGCTTCTACAATTGCATCGTGTGCTGCAAGACTTTCAAATTTATTTTCGGCTGTTACAAAAGGTAGCTTAGTTAGCTTGGCAATATGCTTTGCTACTTTTTCGCTATAGCCAGCAGGAGTATTAATGCCTGTACCCACAGCAGTTCCACCAAGTGCTAATTCGCTAAGATGCGCTAATGTATTTTTGATAGCTTTAATACCATGGTCTAATTGGCTTACATATCCACTAAACTCTTGCCCTACAGTAAGAGGCGTTGCATCCATAAAATGTGTACGACCAATTTTTACCACTTTCATAAATTTTTTAGATTTTTTATCTAAAGTATTTCTTAATTTAGTAATACCTGGCAATGTAGTTTCCATAATCATTTTGTAAGCTGCAATATGCATAGCTGTTGGAAATGTATCATTGCTACTTTGGCTTTTATTTACATCATCATTTGGATGTAAGAATTTTTCTTTATCCGTTAATTTACCACCTTTCAATACATGACCACGATAAGCAATTACTTCGTTGCAGTTCATATTGCTTTGTGTACCACTTCCTGTTTGCCAAACCACTAATGGAAAAGCATCTACATGTTTACCTTCTAAAATTTCATCGCATACTTTGCCAATTAATTCGCATTTTTCTTTTGGCAATACTTTACAATCGTAATTGGTAAGTGCTGCGGCTTTTTTCAAATAAGCAAACGCCTGAATTATTTCTTTCGGCATTTTATTAATGTCTTGCGCAATTTTAAAATTGTCGATGCTGCGTTGCGTTTGAGCACCATAAATTGCTGTGGCAGGTACATGCACCTCACCCATTGTGTCTTTTTCTATACGGTATTTCATTGTGTGTAATTATTACAATAATTTAATACTGCAAAAGTCCTTCATTTGTTTGGGCTTGCAAAGTATTTAATTACTTTGTGCAAGTAATTTTTATCAAATAAAAAAGCAAAATACTATATTATTTATTTTTTTTCTTCTGCAAAGCATTGCTATTGGCTAATATGTAATGGAAATGTATAGTTGCAAAAAGAAAATCAAAAACTTAAACCAAGTAAGTTGTGCTGGCAAATTGGTGTAAATAAATCTCCTGCATATTATTGCTTACTAATTTTTTTATATATACTGCCTTGTTCCGTTTCTATTTTTAAAAAATAAATTCCTGCAGATACATCCTGCATGTTTACTTGCATTACCTTAAAGTTGTTAGATATATAATTTTTCATTACAGCTCCTACTTGATTCATTATTTGCACTTTACTAAATGGTATTGTACTTTCTATTTTCAATACTTCTGTTGCAGGATTTGGATAAACACTTATTGCATTACTTAAAACAATATTTTGAATACTAACAGCATTTTTTGTATTATCTAGATAAGGAGAATAATTATATTTGGTAGCAGTAATATAGACTGGCAAAGAAGTGTCTGTCATAGCAGGAAAAGTAAAATTAGCAACGCCACTTACAGACTTGGCAGTAGCTAAAATTTCTCCTTTGTAGTATAGACAAATATCTGCACTATCCGTATTACAACTTAATGTATAACTAGTTGCACCAACTGGAATACCGCCACTATTGCCACATATAATAGTCCCCCAGTTTGCAGATTTAATTACCAAACTTGGGTCGCCAAATATTTCCCAAGTATCTGTCATTTGGTTACCTGCATCAGGGTCGTTTGGTATATTGTATGCATCCATCATGCTAAAAAAACCATTAATAAGCATGCCCGCAAAGCTATGTTTAATAGGGTATGGTCTTGCATCGCAAAGCACATTGTTAAACTCATCTTGGGCTTCCATTGGTTCTTTCCACCATTGGTTTACAGTGCTTGATGCATTAATAATCGTGCCTACAGGTTTTGTATTAATGGTATCTACTGCCATGGCTAAGGATTCTGCCAAGCATTTTGTGGGTGTAACAAATTCTCCTGCTTGGCAGCCAACTATTAGCATACAAGGCCAGTTACCATTTGTATTATGCATTAGTGGAATTTCATTTACTGAAAAATTAGATGTTACAATACCTCCTACACTACCATGGCCAGTATAGTTGATGATTCCAATACCACTTTTGTTGATAGAGTCAATAATATTTAGAGAGCTTGGGTTACCTGCATCATCAAGCCCACCATGCGTGCCATCATAAAATTCTAATTTTTTTTTATAAGGCCCTTGAGTAATTAAACTATCGCAAATTACTCTTTCGTGTTGCCAATCGTATTGCAAATCGTCACCTTGCGAGTTGTCATTACTAGCAATGCCTGCTACAGTTTTGTACCAATCAAAATTGGTTTGTGGTGTTTTTTCGTATTGCACACTTTTTTGTACTTGCGCATTGATATCTTTTGTAATACCACCCGTAAATCTTCCAACTAATATTTCTGCATAATGGTCGCTACCCATCATATAGCCATAAGGGTTATCGCTACCTGTAGAATAAATAGTACCGCCATCCATTACCGGAATATCTGTTTCGTTGCCTACTATCAGCACATGCGTTATACCATGATCTAAATAATAATTTTTTATAAAATTAAAAACTGTTGCTTGCGTTACACCACCAGTAAGAGTATCTACATTTACAAGTGTAGTATAAATGCCTTTCATTTTTTTCCAATCTACAAAAGGTTGTATAGTAGTTAGAAATTTCTGTGGGCACATTACTAGCATTTTATCGTTTTCTAAAAAAGGAGTAGCTCTCGTTTTTTTCTCTAATTCGTAATTCAAAAAATGATTGCTATACAATTGATGAAAAGTTTCTGCAATGCTAGATGGGTTTTCTTTCCTTCTAATAATATTTTCTGTACTTGGTTTAGTATAGTTAATTTCTAGTTTTAGGTATTGATAAGCATTTAGTTGTTTTGTAAACGCATTGTATTGTACAGGTGCAATATGAAATGCTTGGCCACGATAATCGCGCAAGATATATGGCACATTTGCAGTAGCAATTGTAGCAGGAAAGTAACTATTGGTGGTGTAAGAATCCCCATATTCCAATGCAATATTTTCTGGATTTTGTATTCTGGATAATTTGCCTTTGCTAGGTTGGATTGTAATATTTTGGTAGACAGAAGTCTGTTGTTTCAGCACAGTTACTTCGGCTTCTCTGTTATCTGGTATTTTTATACTAAATGTGTATTTTGGAATATCAGCATAGCCTTTTTGCTGCCATTGTGTGCAGCCTTTAATAATCAGATTGTCTACTGCTGTATTTTCTGAAATTGCCAATGGCTCAAAAAATATTTCTACTACAGTTTTTGTATCACTACTACTAATAATGTTTATTTTTGGCTGCGAAAAAGCCATAATACTTCCTACACCTAGTAATAATATACTTCCTACAAAACGCTTCATTTTTTTCTAATTTATTAAACACATAAAATTAAAGAAAAAAACAATGAATTATAGCATTGTCATGTTATTTTGACAAATGGAATTAATTATTTCTGCGATTTGTAGCATTCACAAACATTATAATATAATAATGTGGCTATACTACTTATGGCAGCTAATACATCAGTGCGCGCAGCCCATTTCAATGCATCTTGTGCCATATCATGTTCTTGCGCTCTAGCTATATTTGTAGTATTCAACCATGCTAATGCTCTATTACTTGCATCATACTCTACTAGCAAAGTAACTAAGCTAAATAAAGTACTAATCGCAAACAAGGCTATACCTATAAAAAATATCATTTTGCCTACACCTCCTAATACCATCCATCCTACACCAACCATCAAAATAATATAGCCAGACTGAATTCTTAAAATTTACTTTGTAATTTACCACTAACAGCCATTCCAATTGCTATTAAAACGATGGATAATGCATAATAAGAAATCATAATATGTTTTTATTTTAATAAAATCCTATGAAATAGGCTATCAATGCTAATCTTAACAATTATTATGACAATTTTGCAGACAAATAGCGTCAATATGTCTATTCGCATAACTGAAATTAATACTTTATAAATGATTGATAAACAATATATTAAAAAATATTTCGAAAATAATTAAAATTATTTTGCTATGTAAATGCCACGCCGTAACTTAGCATTGAATTTTATGGGTTAGTAAGGAATAGGGTCTCGAGCAATTGAGGCCCTTTTTCTATTATTACACCCTTCCACAATTTCTTCACAACAAACTTTATAAAATTATATCTAATAACTAAATTAGTTTTAATCGATAAAAGAAATTATTAGAATACATTCTTTCATCGCTTACTTTTACAAAAATTAAATTTACTTTTCTGCTTTATGGCTTCATCAAAAACAAAAATTGCATTCTATTGTCAGAGTTGCGGAAATGAATATGCAAAATGGTTGGGGCAATGCCCAAGTTGCAAAGCTTGGAACACAATTGTAGAAGAACCAGTGCATAAAGATGATAAGCAAAAAAATGTTTTTCTGCATACCGATGAAGCTCCAAGAGGTGCTAAAACACTTGCTTTGCAGGATGTTCAGACCAATACCGAAAAAAGGTTAGCTACACCCGATGATGAATTGAATAGAGTATTAGGTGGTGGGATAGTAATGGGTAGTGTAACACTAATAAGCGGAGAGCCTGGCATCGGTAAAAGCACTTTATTCTTGCAATTAGGTTTATCATTGCAACAGCAAAAAATATTATATGTAAGTGGCGAAGAAAGCATGCAACAAATAAAAATGCGTGCAGAAAGAGTCGGCATTCAGCATGATGAATTTTATTTATTAACCGAAACAGAAACGCAAACAATTTTTGCAGAAGTAAAAAAAATAAAGCCAGATTTATTAATTATAGACAGTATACAAACGCTTCATTCTCCATTTGTAGATAGCAGCGCAGGTAGTGTAAGCCAAGTAAAAGAGTGTGCTAGCGAATTAATTCGTTTTGCCAAATTGACCAATACACCTGTTTTTATCATTGGGCATATCAATAAAGACGGTGCTGTAGCCGGCCCAAAAGTGCTAGAACACATGGTAGATGCGGTTTTGCAGTTTGAGGGCGACAGGCATTATAGCTATAGAATACTGCGAGGTATTAAAAACCGTTTTGGTAGTAGTAGCGAGTTGGGAATCTACGAAATGCAACAAGGAGGTTTGCGTCAAGTAAGTAATCCAAGCGAAATACTTATTAGCCAAAAAGAAGAAAATATGAGTGGTACTGCAATTTCTGCTACTTTAGAAGGCATTCGTCCGCTGCTGATAGAAACGCAAGCACTTGTAACACAAGCCGTGTATGGCACACCCCAAAGAACTGTAAGCGGCTATGACTTGCGAAAGCTACAATTGATTTTGGCGGTGTTGGAAAAACGCGGTGGTTTTCACTATGGCACAAAAGATGTGTTTTTGAATATCGCTGGTGGAATTAAAATAGAAGACCCTGCAATGGATTTAGCTATTGCGTGTGCATTACTTAGTAGCTACGAAGATGTAGCAATATCACAAATGTATGCATTTGCAGGAGAAATTGGATTGAGTGGCGAGGTACGCAGCGTAAATAGGATAGAACAGCGAATTAGCGAAGCTGAAAAACTTGGTTTCGAAAAAATATTTATTTCTAAATACAACTTAAAAGGCATAGACCAAAAAAAGCTAAAAATAGAATTAGTGCCAATTGCCAAGGTAGAAGATGTGTATCGTATACTTTTTTAATTTATTTTTACTTTTTTAAAATCAGTAAAAATGCATCCTCTCTTTTTTCATCTTACACAATTAATTTACCCTACAATTTGTCAATCTTGTAAAGAAAAAATTTATGGTGCTGAATATTTTTTATGCTTGAATTGTACCAAAAGTTTGCCATTAGTTGGCGATTATCATCAAAATAATCCTACTGAAAAGATATTCTGGGGAAGGTTTCCGTTTGGCTTTGCCTATTCCTATTTATATTTTCAGAAAGATAATATTACACAACATATTTTGCATGGACTTAAATATCAAAGCAAAAAGGAAATGGGAGAGTGGCTTGGTTATCAATTGGGTAAGCAATTGGCAGAAATCCCTATGGCAATAGATGATAATATACTTTTGCCAGTGCCACTTTCTGCAAAAAAAATTGCAAGGCGTGGCTACAACCAAAGCGAGGTAATTGCAGAAGGTATAAGTAAAATAACTAAGATTCCTATAGCACATAATAATTTATTGCGCATAAAAAATACGGAAACCCAAACAAGAAAAAACAGATTAGAGCGTTATACAAATATGGCAGACGCTTTTGAAATAGGAAACACCGCGGCAATAGAAGGCAAGCAAATTATTTTGGTAGATGATGTAATTACTACAGGTGCTACTTTGGAAAGCTGCGCTTTAACTTTATTGAAAATACCTAAAGTAAAAGTGAGTGTGCTATGTGGTGCTATTGCAACGCAATAATACCAATCTAATTCATTATTTTTACACCTACATTTATAAATGACAAAACAACTTTTTATATTTATTTGCGTTTGCGCTATTGGGCTTTTGCTTACAAATACTTCTTGCAAAAAAAATAAATATTTGAACAGTGGAGGCAATTTTAGTTTTAGTACAGATACATTAACTTTTGACACTGTATTTACTACGCAAGGCAGTGTTACTAAAAGTTTTTTAATAAAAAATAATAATAATTCTTGGATAAAATTAAATAGAATTTATTTAGGCAGAGGGGCAGCATCCCCATTCAGATTAAATATAGATGGCACGCCTACTAAAGATATTAGTAATATTGATATTGCCCCCTTTGATAGTTTATATGTATTTGCTGCTATAACCATAGACCCAACTACAGTAGATAATCCGTTTATAATAGAAGATAGTGTTGTAGTAACCTTAAATGAAAACACAAAGAGTTTACCACTACAAGCATATGGGCAAAATGCTATTTACATTTATGATAGCGTAATGCAAGGCAATATTACTTGGACCAAAAATAAACCAATTGTAATTGTAAATAGTGCTTTGATTGATAGTAATGCAAGCCTTACCATTGATGCAGGCGCAAGAATTTACATGCATGCCAATAGTAAGTTGTTTGTAAAAGGAACATTAAAGGCAAATGGCACATTGCATGATAGTATTGTATTTACTGGCGATAGATTGGATAGAGATTATTTTGGAGGCGACATACCTGGCGAGTGGTGTGGACTGCATTTTTTGACCAAAAGTCACGACAATGTACTCAACTATTGCATTATCAAAAATGGTGGTGCACCATGGAAAGTGTGGGACCCTGTTTATAAAGAATTTGGTTATTTAACTGGCGCATTGATTTATGCAGAGCCAAATGACATTGGCGTAACAACGCCAAAACTAGTAATGAATAATTGCTTTACAGGCCTGAGCATTGCGTATGGCATACTTGCTTTTAATAGCAATATTACGGCTACTAATTGTTTGTTTTATGCTTGCGGTGCACAAAACTTAGCAGCCATACAAGGTGGTACTTACAACTTTACCCATTGTACATTTGGCAACTATGGTTACAAATTATATTTGCGACACGATAAGTACGCTGTTATTGGTATGAAAAATTATTTCAATCCTAACCCAGATAGCTTGAGCTATATTTTAGGTGCGCCAATGCAAACAAATTTTACAAATTGCATAATAGATGGCACTGCTACAGAAGGCGATGAAGTATTGCTAGATCATTCTGTGCTTTGGCCAAATAGTATTCAGTTTAATGCTTGTATCATCAAACAAAAAACTAGCCTTAGCACAGAAGCTACATTAGATGCAAGCACAATGACTTTATTAAATGCCTCTACTGCTTTTAAAGACCCAAGCCTTAACAACTTTGAATTAAAAGCCACAAGCCAAGCAAAAGGATCCGGAGTAGCAAGTGCTGTAACACTAGACATTAAAGATAATGCCAGAGCAAATCCACCAAGTATAGGATGCTGGGAATAATATAGTATATTGAATTTTTTTCAATCACTTTGCTATAATGTACTAAATCCAAACATGTTGGCTTATTTTTACGTTTCAAAGTGTATAGATGAAAAAAATATTTTTACCACTCATTCCAATTATAGCCGCAATGCAGATTTCATTTGCGCAAACTACACATTTGCAATGGACAGCCACACAAATATCTGCAAATGCCCAAGCCAATGAGTTAGTTAATTTTGCTACGGATGCGCAAGGCAATAGTTTTAGTATCAATCAAACCCAAGATGCAAGCAGCTTGTATATCTCCAACAGGTTAATGAGTTTTGATAATGCTGGCATGAAAAAATGGGATATACAAACAGATAGTTGCTTTACTAGTTGCAACGAAAAATACAATTGTATATTGCCAATTGGCAATGGCGATGTAATATTTGTAGGCTACAAAGAAACTACTGCCAATGTTTGGGAAATAATTCTAAAAAAATATTTAAGTAACGGCACATTAGATTGGGCAAAATATAATACAGACTCTAATGCAAAACCAATTAAAGCCATTTTAGATAATAACCAAGATATAATAGTAGCCTTAGATGTAGATGGCATTGCTTCTGGCAATGATTTTACAGTAGCAAAATATAGTAAAATAGATGGTAGTAATATTTGGTGCACTTCTATAGCAGATACTGCAAATAATGGTGCAGAACTATACGAAACTTTAAGCGACATTGCTGTAGATAATAATAATATGGTGTATGGCATTGGTATGGCAAGTAATACTTTTGCTAATACATTTAGACTGATGGTAAATAAATGGGATACCAGCGGCGCAGTGGTTTACAACTCTATTCTAGATAATAATATGGGTTTTATAGATAATATTAATCCGAAAATTATTGCAGATAATATTGGCAATTTATACACTATTAATAATGTAGTAAAAAAAGGAATACTAAGAAAATTGGCAGACAGCAATGCAAGTCTAATTTTTACAAAATCTATAAAAAAAGATACATCTATTACTGCTTTAGTAGATATCAATTACATCAATCATCAATTGTATGTTTTGGGCAATACTAGCTACTTGGTTTTTGATGGTTCTGTGCAAGGCTATCACGAAACCAATAGAATTTATTTTGTAAATAAAATAGATACCGCTGCTACAGAAATTTGGATGAATGAATATTTGCAAGCATTTGATAAAAGCAGCAACGACAAAGGCTTTGGTGGTGCTAAGCAAATGCTAAATTGTGGCAGCCAATTATTGATAAGTAGTATACAAATGAAATCTGATTCTGGGCAACCTTTTTATCTAGTGCACAAAATAGATACTACAGGCAATGCTGTATGGTACGATAGCAGCAAGGCAGATGTGGGTCGCACCATATTATTAGGTATGGATAATAATTGCAATGGATATGTAAACTACGATGCATTTGATGGTAAACAAACCTTGCATGGTGTAGTAAAAAAATATACAGATGTGCTTAATTTTCCGCAAAGCATAACGCAATTGGCAATGCAAAATTTACTAGTAGCTTATACAAATTCTAATATAGAAATTAGTAGCTTAGATTATAAAATAATCAGCAGTAAATTAATCAACATCAATGGGCAAGTGATAGAAAGTAGTATGCCGATCAATCATAAAATTATTATTCCGCAAAACTATTTTGCAGCAGGTGTTTATATTGTATTATTGCAAACAGATGCTGGAGCTGTGCGTATAAAAATTAATTTACAATAGCTTGCTAATATCTTATAATTAATTTTATCTTAGTAAAAATTTTCAAACATGGCAATACGTAG
>Ga0114967_10004671_pt1 | contig 10991 bp, 4 predicted proteins | sample M_130628_MF_Meta_FD_92639 | JGI IMG/M metagenome (GOLD analysis project Ga0114967, IMG submission 92639) | Freshwater microbial communities from Lake Montjoie, Canada to study carbon cycling - M_130628_MF_MetaG | ecosystem: Environmental > Aquatic > Freshwater > Lake | place: Lake Montjoie... | reverse complement strand
TCGAGCAGGAAGAAGCCTGGATCCGGCAGGGCGTAAAGGCCCGCCGCACCCGCAACGAAGGCCGGGTGCGGGCGCTCCACGCGCTGCGCGAAGAATCCGAAGCGCGCATCAAACCGGTGGCGGCGCCACGCATTCATGTCGAAGAAGCCGATCCTTCGAGCCGCAAGGTGGTGGAAGTGCGCAACGTGGTGCGAGGCTTCGGCGGCAAGCCGGTGATCAAGGGCGTGTCGGTGAAGATCATGCGCGGCGAGCGCATTGGGCTGGTGGGGAATAACGGCGTCGGTAAAAGCACCTTGCTCAAAATCCTGCTGGGCGAGATTGAACCAGAAAGCGGCTCGGTGAAGCTCGGGCTCAATCTCGAGATTGGCTACTTCGACCAGATGCGGCGCGATCTGGATCCGGAAAAAACCGTAGCCGAAGTGGTGGGCGACGGCAGCGACACCGTGCTGGTAGACGGCCGCGAGCGCCACATCATTGGCTATCTGCGCGGTTTTTTGTTTAGCGCCGAGCGCGCCAAAACGCCCATCAAGGCGCTGTCTGGCGGCGAATGTAACCGGGTGATTCTGGCGCGCCTGTTCACCCGTCCCAGCAATTTGCTGGTGCTGGACGAACCCACCAACGATCTGGATGTAGAAACCCTGGACGTGCTCGAAGCGCGGCTTTCGGAATACAGCGGCACGCTGATTGTGGTGAGCCACGACCGGGCGTTCATGGATAACGTGGTCAGCAGCGTGCTGGTGTTTGAAGACAGCGGGAAAATTGAACATTACCCCGGCGGCTACAGCGACTGGCTCGCCCGCGGCAAGAAACTGGCCGAGACCGACAACCCCAATCGCGGCAAGCCGCGCGTCGAGACCCCGGTGCCAACGCCGGCCGCCGCGCCGAAAGCCCCCAGCTCGCCGCCCGCCACGCCCGGCAAGCTGAGCTACAAGTTCAAACTCGAACTCGAACAACTGCCGGCGAAAATCGAAGCGCTGGAAGCGGCGGTCAGCGCGCTCAGCGACGAAACGAACGCGCCGGGGTTTTATCAGCGCCCGCTGCCAGACACCCAGCGCACGCTCGCCACCCTCGCCGCCCAGCAGCAGACACTCGACGGCCTGTACACGCGCTGGGCCGAACTCGAAGCCCTGCAGAGCGGCGCAAGCTAGGCGCCATCCACGCGCCGGCGGCCTAGTGCCACACGGCGGCGAGCACCGGCTCCATGGCCAGCGCGTTCGCCGTACTCAAGGGCCGCGCCGCACCGGACGCCGGCTCAAAGCGCGCCATCGCCTGCACCAGCACCGCCACGTCGGCCGCCCGCAGGTCGTGCCCGTCGTCGAGCCTGATGTGGTCAACGCGCCCCGCCGGGCGGTCATACCAATGCGCCAGACGCACCCGATCGCCGCTGCCCCGACGCGTGATCTCCAGCGCCGTTCCCTGCCGATGAAAGCTCAGGTCGCGCGGCCGGCATTGCGTAAAGAAAATCTCGTCTACGCCTGCCGTATCGCCGTTGATGATTTCATCGCGACCAGCGCCACGCGCGAAGACGTAACGGTCGTCCCCCGCACCGCCGGCGAGGACATCGGCGTCGGGCCCGCCATCGAGGCGATCATTGCCAGCAGCGCCAAACAGCGAGTCGGCGCCGAGCCCCCCGAACAGGCGGTCGTTGCCGGCGAGGCCAAAGAGACGATCGTTACCGGCCAAGCCATAAAGATCGTCGGGGCCTGCCGCGCCTCGCAGCACGTCGCGCTGCGCCGACCCGCGCAGGACAAGGCGCGACTGCACGGTCAGCGTGTAGGGCACGGTGGCGCTGGCGCCAAAGTCATCGGTCGCGGAGAGCAGCAGCGGGTAGCGGCCAGTCGCGCTGGGCGTACCGCTCAGGCGCAGCGTCTGCGGATCGAAGCGAAGACCGGCCGGCAATCCGCCATGCTCAGACTTGAGTTGCCAATGCAGGGTGTCGAGGGCGTCGGGATCGTGAATGGCGTCGCGCGGCAGCGCGAGATCCAGCCGCTCGCCGCTTATCGCCGACACCGCTGCCGGCGTATGGGACACGGCCGGGGCGCGATTGACCAGCGCCGGCAAATCGAGCGGCGCCTGCTCGCCGCAGACCAGCAGCTCAATGCGAGCCGCAAGATTGTTGTCCCAGTCGAGAATCCGCAACTGCTCGCCGCTGGCCTGCGCAATGAGCATATCCCGCCCCTCGTGACTGAAGCTCAAGGCTTCCGCACCTGAAAGCGCCGGATAGCGCAGGACGTCGCGCCCGCTGGCATCGCGCAGGCTGTCCACGCCGCTGCCGGGGTTAAACGTGTAGGCGTCGTCGCCCGCGCCGCCGTCCAGTACGTCTGCGCCGGCCAGGCCTTCCAACAGATCGTCGCCGGCGCCGGCCACGATACGGTCGACCACGTTGCTGCCACGCAGGGTGTCGGCCTGCGGGGTGCCATCCAGATCGAAACCGCGCGCGATCAGGTCCTCGTAGCGCCACACCGTGCCGTCGGCAAAGGTGATGAGATCCAGCGTGCGCGGCCCGCCCAGTACGTCGTTGAAATCCACGTCTTCCAGATGAATGTTGAGCCCCGTGCCGGTGTCGATGAGCACCGAGCCCTGCCCCAGACGCACGCTGCTGGCGAAGACGCCGGGCGGCAGGGCGAGGCGACCGCCAAGATCACCGTTGTTGCTGATGTAGATCGTGGCGTCGGCGCTGTTCTGCAACTGATAGAGATCGCCGCCCGACTCACTCACCAAGTTAATGCGTCCGCCCGCCGCTGGCGCAATCTCCACCGTGTTATGCCCACTCCCCGGATACACCGCAAACTGCCCGTTGCCGCTGACTTTGATGTGGTCGTCGCCGCCGCCGGCCTGCACCGTGCAGGATTGTGCGACGGCGATGAAGTCATCCGCCGCGGTGCCGATTTCCAGCGCGCCGCCAAACGCACTGCGGCCATACACCAGAAAGCTCGCGCCGGTGGCGTCGTCACTACCGAGCATGTCCGCGTAGCCGTCGCCGTTCACATCGCCCACGCCACTGATGACGTGGCGCTTGGCGTAGCCGGTCTCGGGCGCGGGGAAGGCCAGCAGAAATCCGTTGCTGCCGTTGAGCTCGGTAAGGCTTGGCAAAACGCCATCACGGCGGCCGAAGATCACCGCGCCGTAGGCATTGTCGTTCTCGAAGAGGTAGGGCGCAGAGCCGAGGCCCAAGTCGCCCAGACCGTCGCCGTTCACATCCCCCAGCGCGCGCAACTCGCCCCACGCGCTCCGCGCCAGCGCGTCGCTCAGCGGAGTGCCGACAGTAAAGCCGTAAGGCGCGCCGTCGAGCGTGAGGCGCGCGGGGCGTGGGCCGCCAAGATCTATCGCGAGCTCGGTGAGACCACGGTCGTTGACCGACTCCAGCGGCGCATCCGCCCAGCCATCGCCGTTGAAATCCCAGCGCAGCGAGGGCGTATCAAGCGGCGTGATGGGACCGCTGACCGCGCTCGCGCCGCTCACCGTCGGCAGGGCGTCCACGGCCAGCGCCGCGGGCCAGACGCCGGCCTGTGCGAGCAGCACGCGCGCTTCGCCGTCCGCGCCTTGCAGCAGTAAATCTTGCCGGCCGTCGCCGTTGAGATCGGCACAAGCAGAAACAAGCGCATCGCTCGCCCGGTCGGGTAACAACAGAAGCCGCGTGCTCGCACCAAGCGGCAAGGCGTTTAGCGCGAGAGTCTCGCCCAGACCCCGCCGGTTGCCCCACACGATGCGCTCACCGATCAGCAGATCGTCCAGACCGTCGACGTTCAAATCACCAAGGGCGGTAACGCGTGGTGGTGGTGCGGCGCCAAAGGGCAGGCCCGGCGCCTGCAACCAGGTCCCGCTCCGGGCGTTCAGCGCATAACACGACAGCACCGCCGACGCGCCCTGTTTGAAGGGCGGCATGACGTCCAGCCCGAAGGTTTGCGCGCCCCGCAGGCCGGTCGGATCTTCGGCGGAAATTTTTACATTCAGGGACAGCTGCAGACCGCCCGGTGCGAGCCCGTAAAACTGGCCGGAATACGTCGAAAACTGCAGCCAGGCCGGCAAGGGATCCCCATTCGCCAGACTCGCCTCATAGTGCAGAAAGCTGCGCGGATTGGGATCGACAAACGCGTTGGCCGGCAAGTCGAACTCAAAGCGCGCCCCGGCCACGAGGCCGCGATTGGGGATTTGCTCCACCACCGCAGGCGCGAGCGGGATTTGTGCCAGCGCCAGCGTTTTGAGTTGAGCGCCCGTAAGCACGAGGCCGCCGCCAAACACGTAGCGCTGAAAGGTGTCCGGCGCGGTGGTCACCACGGTCGAATCGAGCGCGATTTGCCAGCGCTCGGCGCTGCCGCTCAAACGCAGGCCGGCGGGGCTGGCGCCGTCCGGGAATACCAGCGTGTTGGCAGTATCCGGATCCGTAATCTCCACCCGCACGCCAGCGGTAAGCACATAGCGATCGTTACCAGCGCCGGCCGACACCTGCCCCGATGCGAGCGTGAGCGTGAGGGCGTCGTCACCGGCGCTGCCCGCCGCGCCGGCGGCGCTGACCCGTGCCGCGACGCCCGCCAATTCGGGCTGCAAGAGATGCGCGCCGTCTAGCACGCCATTGAGACCAAAGCGCAGGGATTCAACCCCCCCGTCGCGCCAGTGCGCGATGCGCACTTCATCCTGCTCGCCAAGGCGCAGGCGCAGCGTGCCCTGCTCGTCCCGCGGCGTGAGCGCGGCGAGTGAATGGACCAACGGGAGATGGAGTTCGTCGTCGCCGCCGGACTCCACGATGAGGTCACGGCCGGACTTCGCGCCAAGCACGTAGACGTCGTTGCCGGTGCCACCGAACAGGCGGTCGTCGCCCGCACCGCCATCGAGCACGTCGGCACCGGCCTCGCCGAGCAAGACGTCATTGCCTGCGCCGCCGTGCAGGGTGTCGGCGCCGGTGCCGCCCAGAAGCTGATCTGCGCCTTCATCGCCCGCCAGCGCATCGTCGCCGTCGCCCCCGCTCAGGAAGTCCGCGCCGTCGCCGCCGTTGAGCGTGTCGTTCTCGGCCTCACCATAGAGGCGGTCGTCCCCCGCCTGACCCTGGAGTTCATCCAGACCCGCATCGCCATACAAGGCGTCGTCACCGTCACCGCCGGCGAGCAAGTCATCGCCATCGCCCCCGTAGAGAAGATCGGCGTCGGCGTCACCGAACAGCCGATCGTGACCGGCCAATCCCTGCAGTTCGTCGCGGCCGTCGCCGCCGGCGAGCCAGTCGTTGCCCGGCGCCTCAAAGCCGTCGTTGCCCGTGCCGTCGCCGACCAAAAAATCGTTCCCCGGCCCGCCTTCGAGCGCGTCGGCGCCGCCGCTGCCGCGCAGATGGTCGTCCCCTTCGCCGCCCAGCAGGCGGTCGTTGCCGTCACCGCCCAAGGCCACATCGTCGCCCGCGCCACCGTCCAGCAAATCGGCGCCGGCGCTGCCGATGAGATAGTCCGCGCCCTCATCGCCGTAGAGCGCGTCACCCGCCGGATCGCGCGGCGAGTTGGCTTCCCAGCCATTGATCACCGGAAAGGACAGCAGCTGCACGTTGCGGGGATCGCGCTGCACGTGCCCCATCGGGGCTGGCCCGCGCCGCGCTTCCCAGTCGGGCAACGGGGCATCAAACCAGAGGCCGGCCACCAGCAGATCGTCTCCCGCGCCGCCGCGGATCAGATCGCTGCCGCCACCGCCGCCCAGCACGTCATTCCCACTCCCACCGTCCAGCCAATCGGCGCCGTCGTCGCCAGACAAGGCGTCGGCCTCATCCCACCCCATCAGATGGTCGTTGCCGACGCCGCCCAGCAGGGCATCGCGCCCGCTCTCACCGGCCAGCCAGTCGTCGCCCTCGCCGGCTTCGAGAATATCGGCGCCGCTGCCGCCGAAGAGGCTGTCGTCGCCGCTTAGGCCCGATAGCCAATCCGCGCCGGCAGCGCCGAGGAGAGAGTCGGCGCCGGCGGTGCCTGTAAGGCGATCGTCCTCCGGCGTGCCGGGAATGACGTTGAGGTCGAGCGGCACACTCGAACTTACCGGCAGCACAATGCCGAGGTGGCCAGACGCGAAGTCCTTCACCGTCACGCCGCCCACGCGGAGTTCTCCGGCGACGGTATCCCACAGCAGGGACACCGGCTCGGCGTCGGTGCTTGCAAAGCGTTTGATGCCATCGCCGCTGGCCAGCGGCCGCCACGCGGCGGCGGCGACGTCCAGCCAGCGTTCCGGAAGGCGCACCCGCAAACTGCCGGTGTCGTCAACGACGATATCGCCGCTACCCGCCCACAGCGTGTCCATGCCCTCGCCGCCGGTCAGCACATCGCATTCGCCGTCATCAGGCGCGCCCTCCGCGCTGCCCCACAGCGTGTCGTCACCGTCGCCGCCGAAGAGGGTGTCGGCGCCCCGCCCACCGCTGAGCACATCGTGGTCTGCCCCGCCTTCGAGACGATCGGCACCTTCCGCACCGAACAGCTGATCCGCGCCGCCGGCGCCGTAGAGACGATCGTTCTGCGCCGTGCCGCGCAGCAGACTCAGGTCATCGGCCATGTCGCTCCCGAACACCACACGCGGGCGCAGTGCGATGGGGAGTGTTCGGCCCGGCGCCGGCGAGCCACCGGCGAAGTCGAGCCCATGCCCGAGATCGGTCCAGTGCAGCGCCGGCGCGCCGGTGACGAGCGATGACTCATCGTCGAGGCGGCGGCGGGTCATTTCCCAGTAAAAAAATTGCGCGCGGTCCTGCCATTCGGCAGTGGAGCACTCGCCCGGCTGCAGATCCTGATCGCTAACCGGATAGAGCCGGTCGTCCCCATTCAGCACGAAGGGCACGAGCGAACGCAGCGCGTAGCGCACGCCCGCGCGGGTCTCGGTCAGCGCCGCGAGCGCCGGCGGGCTCGAGTCGAGCAGCGAGGTCAGGCTGACCTGAGGGTACTGCAAGGCCACTTCCTGAATACGCCATAAGCCGTCCAGCGCCACGCTGCGGTCGGAAAAAGTCTCGACCGGATAGCCGAAGAGGCCGGCGGCCACGATCGGGATTTCGCTGGGTCCGGAGAGCAGCGCGCCGAGATCGCGCACCAGCGTCTCAAGGGAAGCCTCGGGCCGCGCTGAGGCGGCGTCAAACAGCGCATAAAGCTCGCTTGCGGGCGCGGCGGGCGCGAGGGCTTCCAGCACCGCCAAGGCGCAGAGACTGTCGGCCAGGGGGTCAATGCTGTGGCTGTTGAGTTCGGTGCGCACCAGCGTTGGGGCCGGATAATGCTCGGCGCCGGTGAGGGGCGAAGGCACTAGCGAGAGATCCAGATCGCGCGCCGAGCTTTCGCTCACCACGTTCACCAGTCGGGCGCCGAGACTGGCAAAGTCCGGTGCCGGCCTCAGGTTCAAAGCAGTGGCAATCCCGTCGAACACCGCATCGAACAGGCGCGCCGTCCCGACCGGGGCGACACCCGCCGCATTAAACAGCGTGGCCTGCGTGAAGCGCTCGGGAAACAGCCGCAGCCCAATGGCCGCGAGATGGCCGCCGAGGGAATGACCCACGACTTCAAGCTTTTCGCCTGCTGCGAGCAGGCCGAGTCCGGGCGCTGTCGCGGTCGCCAACGAAGGCGCAAAAATTGGCGTGAGATCTGGCAACAGGCTGAACATCGGGTCCGCCTTGAGTGCCAACAACAAGAGGCTGCTTAAGCCGGTGGGTGAGACGACACACTGCGGCACCTCTACCCCAAGCGGCGCCTCCAGGCGCCGCACGAAATTGGCCAGACTCACGGCCTGCTGAACGGCGATGCCAAACGTCGCGATGGCCAAATCTGCCCCGAACAAATCCTTCGCTGCCTGCTCACCGATGCCGAACGGCAGCAGTAAGGGCCAGACGTCCGGTAGCACCTCTGTCCCGCGCACACAGAGAATCTTGCCCGACTCGGTTTGCAGCACCTGCGCCGCGAAACCGCCGGCGTCGTTTGGGACGATGCCCCCCGCCGGGATCGTCCACTCCCGATCGGTGGATGCGGACAAAAAAGCTTCCGCCCAGCGCGGCGACAGTTGGCGAGCGGCCACGGCCTGCGCCCACATTGCGTTGCCACTGGAGGCGTTCTCGGGCCTCCACTCGATGTAGGCCAGATTGGCCGCTACCGCACGGTCGAACAGTTCCTTGAAGTTCATCACGGCCTCCTTGCCGGTGGGGTGTTGCGCCCGTTTCAGGGCGCAAGATGGTTGGGGAGCGCGGGTGGCGGATGCCCAGGGGCCCGCAGTGTGGCCGCGATCAGCGGGTCTTCCACAAACGGGAAATAGGCTGCCGTGCCGATTTTTCGCCCGACGCAGATCTTGGGCAGCCCGCCGCCCAGTCTCCGGGTGAACCAGTGGTCGACGCGCCCCGGATACAGCTCATAAGTAATCATTTCGCCCAGCAGTTCCCCGGTTTCCCGGTGGCGCATTTGCAGGCTCACTTTCTTGAAAGCGCCCGTCTGGGGCTCACTTTTTTTCACCATTTCATGGGTGGAAATCAGCGGATCAACCCGCGTTAACACCTCCTTGCCGTTCACCATTTCGCTGCGCGTCTGGCCGGAATACACGTGCTCGATATAGCGAAAGCCGGCGGGCGCCCAGGGCTTGAGATCGACCTCAGCCAGAAAGCCCTCGACCTCGGCCGTGCCATACACCTTGAGCCCGCCCGCCTGTTCGCACAGACGCTTCGCCGCCATCGCATTGCGCAGCACGTCGCCATAGCTGAAGGCGTAAGCGGTGAACCACGCGACCAGCAGGATTGCGAGCCGCTGCCACCACAGCCTGACCAGCCGCCGAACCACCAGCAGGTACAGCGCCGGCATGGCCAGCACCATCACCGCCGTCATCACGAGCGATGGGCCGCCGTAGGTCACGGCGTAGTCGGCAAAAGACCAAAAGCCCTCGGTCGCAGTGCGAATCGCCATCCGTTCCTCCGGATTAGTTAGAGATTGATGGAGAAATCTGGCGCCGCTGGCGCGAAAAGCCGACGGCCCGCGAGACCGTCGCCGCGTGCACGCCAAACTGGTGGGCGATTTCGCGCTGGGTGTAGCCGCCGGAGGCGTAGGCCGCGAGCATCGCCTCGCGCCGACCCGCCGGATCGGCGGCCGCGAAAGGAATGGCCGTTGGCAGCCTCGATGCGCCGGCGGCGACCTGCCCGCGCGTGCGGCGAGCGCTGGCCCGCAAACGGCTAAGAAATTCTTGACTCCCCAAACACCGACGCGGCGGCAAAGGCGGTTCGCCACGGGTCTGTGCGTGCCCCTCCAGCGCCGCGTCAATGAGCGCTCGCGCTTGCGCCGGGCTGTCGTGCAGCAGTTCAAGCAGAGGGGACACCGCCAAACACTCGGCGGCCGGGCGCAGGGCCATGGTTTCGGCATAACTGGACCAGTGCCAATCGGCGGCGTCGGCGGCTACGCCTGCCCGCCACGGCACAAGCCACAGGCGCTGCAGCGCTTCCATCAGCCCCACCGCAGGTTCTACTGCAATCGCCTCGTAGCGCCCCTTGAACAAGCGACCACGTCGCCGGTGCCGCTGATGATGGGCGAGGGTGTAGGCGCTGTTGAGATAGCGCATGCCGGTGGCGAGATTGCGCGCGCCTATCCGCAACAGTAGGTGATAGCTGCCCGGGCTCAAGCACCAGGCCAGCAGCTGCCACTCGTAACGGCAAACGCTGCGCTCGAGCAATTCGAGAAATATCCGGTAGTCGGTGGCGTTGCCGAACAGGGCATCGGGCGCGAGGCTGCGCGCGGAAACGAGATAGGTGGTATCCACTACCTCAACGCGTAAGGGTCTGGCCATGTTTCCTCCTTGAAACCTTGGGTGATGACGTGCCCCTGTATTTCACGCATCGCGCCAAAGCCGATCAAGCCGCCGGGGCGCACTCAGGAAAATCTCCCAGTCGAATTCGGCAAGATGACGCGAGACCAGCCTGCGTGGCGGGCAGCGGAATTTTTGCGGCTATACTTCGGTGGCAAATGGATGCCTTGCTTGCAGGAGAAACCTACCGTGCCCACTTACGAATACCACTGCGCCGCCAACGGCCGCTCGCTTGAAGTGAAACACCGCATGAGCGAAACCCTCAGCACCTGGGGCGAGCTCTGCACTGCCGCCGGCCTCGCCAGCGACGGCACCCCTGCCGATAGCCCGATTGCCAAAGTACTTGCACCCACCTTTGTCGCCGGTGGCGGCAAGAGCGAGGTGAGCCCACCCGCCAGCGGTGGTGGCGGCCACTGCCACAGCGGCATGTGCCGCCACTAAGCCCCGTCCTTTCGCGCTCGGCGTCGTGACCCCGGGCGCCTCTCCCAGCCAGTTCCCAAACCCCACGATCGGGAGTCCATAGCCATGAGCGATCACCTTCCTGTGTGTCTGATTACCGGCGGCGCGAGCGGCATTGGCGCGGCCTGCGCGCAAGTGTTTGTGGACGCCGGGTATCACGTGAGCATCGCCGACATCCAGCAGGAAAAAGGCGAGGCACTGGCCGCCGAACTGGGGCCGAATGCCCACTACGCGCCGCTCAACGTGCGCGAAGAAGCAGATTTCGAGCGGGTGATTGGCCAACTGCTCGCCACCCACGGGCGGCTTGACTGCTTGGTGAACAACGCCGCGATCGTGGGCACCTTAGGGCCCATTAGCGAAATTCCGCTGGAAGAATTCGAGTACACGCAATCCATCATCTTGCGGAGCGTGTTTCTGGGGCTGAAATACGCGGCCCGCGCGATGGGGCCACAGGGCCGTGGCAGCATCGTCAATATCGCGAGCGTGGCGGGCCTGACCGCCGGCTATGGGCCGCATCTCTACAACACCTGCAAGGCAGGCGTGGTGCAACTCACCAAGTCGGTGGCGCTGGAACTCATCGAGCAGGGCATTCGCGTGAACGCGGTGTGTCCCGGCAACGTCGAGACGCCCATACACACGGGAGTGACCGATGAGCGCTGGTTGCGGCGGATGGAGAAGATCAGGATTGAGCGGGCCGACGACCAGCCGCAGGGACGCATGGCCGTGCCGTCTGAAATTGCCGAGGCCGTGTTATGGCTGGCGAG
>Ga0114967_10004668_pt1 | contig 10995 bp, 6 predicted proteins | sample M_130628_MF_Meta_FD_92639 | JGI IMG/M metagenome (GOLD analysis project Ga0114967, IMG submission 92639) | Freshwater microbial communities from Lake Montjoie, Canada to study carbon cycling - M_130628_MF_MetaG | ecosystem: Environmental > Aquatic > Freshwater > Lake | place: Lake Montjoie... | reverse complement strand
TTAATAACTTAAGTTCAATAGCCCATTCGTCAGGTATCACTATATCGCACATTTCTCTACTGCCCGGATATTGAACCGAAGCTGCCTGCTGAAAATATTCTGAAATAGTACCTTCTTGATTTCTGAGATGATTAATTGCCATATCTCTTGCATGGTCTTCTGTATGCGGACCAATTCCGGGTTTAAATTTTCCTTCTAGTGGCATAGTTGTATCAACAGCCTTTAATGCGTTTGCAAGGTGATGGATTATTTGTTCGAGTGTCATGGGTTAATTGTATTTGTGAAATCAATCAATGATGCTCTATCCAAACCCGAATTAAAATTTTCGCATGATGTTTCCGGAATTAAGTTACACGAATAACATACACCCTTATTACCATGCTTTTCTTCTTCTATGCAAATTGGATCATTTGGGCAATCAGTTGCTCGCATAATTGCGTTATCGAAAAGTATATTTAATTTACACAGGTGATCTTCAAATAAAGTAGCAATACCACCAAAGCTGCTATTTGTGCCTGTTGCAGAGTAAATAAGTACACCTGCATACTTAACTTGTTTCTTGCCATCAATTTCTTCCGTGCCAAAATACATCCGTTCTTTTAATGAGTTAAGTGGATAACCGCACTCAAATTCTAGTTCTTTCATAATACAGTGCGATAAACTATGCATCATATTATTCATTTCAACTGTATTTGAATTCTTTGTTGGGTTATTAATGTAGATGTTTAACTTATTTACATCAAACTCCAATAACATGCCTTCTCCTTGCATTTCAACGCCCGGATAGTAAAGTATATTTTGGTTAGTAAATATTTTCTTATTTTCGCCACTTGGTTTTAATCGTGAATAACCAGTTTGAACATGCGTAACTTTTAATTTGTTTACACGGTGAATGTTTTTTATCCCGTACTCATTGTATAGGTGTCTGTCAAATTCTATGCTCTCGTCAGTATAAGTGCGATCACGCTGGTTAACGATGAAATCAAATTCCTCCCATTTATATAGATCATCTTTATCCTCAGTAGGAATGGGATTCAAGAATGACTCAATATGCTCGATTGTGGTTAAGGTATTTGGATTTCTATCATTTAATTTTTGCAAAATTTCAGCGCTTGTTTTACCATCTTCATTTAAATCTTTTATTCTATCTCGTTCATTGGCAGGTATTACATACTTTGGCACATATAAGCTAGTCCATGTTTGAACAAAGCATAAATTGTTGCCTTGTCTAATTGCCATTTTGTATGTTGTTATTCCATCTGTAAAAACTTTAGAAGCAAGGGGACCCAAACTTTTTGTAATTGTACGTCCATCAATGGTCGCGGTTACTGTTTTTGTTTCCAGAAACTCAGCGGAACCTCCTGTGCTGTATTTTAAGACTAGCGTATTATCCGGAGCAATTGCATTAAAAGATATTTTATTGCCATCATTGGTTAAGTATTCTTTCCATGGAATATCAGCTATTTCGCCACTTTCAGAAATTAATACAAAGCTAAATTGCTCCATAAACATGTTACAATGTCTAGGCATTTGATGATTTTGTCCTACTATCAATTGGCTATGGTGTTTCATAGTTCCACAACTTGGACAAAAAAACCACTCAGGAAAGAGGCTTGCAGAAATAAGATTATTTGGTCTTCTGTGATCAATAGTCCCAAATTTTTCTTCATTTTCAGGCATACTAAAAATACCAATTATTGAAGGACTTAGATCTTGGAGTTTTTGAACTAAACGATCGTCTTTTATAAATTCAGGATTTAAAAGGTATCCAGTATCTGTTTGAGTACGATATTGATTGTATAACGTTCTATAATAAGGCCACTTATCAAAATCCTCAATTTTAAGAGAACCATTTTTCATGGTCTGAATCAATGTACCTACAGCACCATAAGAATTGATAATTTTACTTTGCCCTTGTTTTTCGTATTTGCTCATAGTGCTATTTATTATAAGTTTTTATTTAAAATATAAACATCTTTGTCAATGTCCCTTAACGAGTTCATTAAATCGAAGATGCCATTGTTAATCTGACTATTATTTGTGATGTTAACTGTTTGCCCTATTTTCTCTTCCCATTGAACATTATACTTATTAGCTTTATCAATTAGTTTTTCTTTTATCACTAGATCTAAATGTTCTAAGGAGTTAATGTAATCAATGAAATTATCTTTGTAATTTCCTTGATAAGCAGGGACTTGATAAATATTTTTTATCGTTCTCATGTAACCTACAAATACAGCATTAAAAATCATGTCAATTGCCATAGTGGTAAATGGCGTAATACTTAATGGCTCAATGTTTTTGTAATATGACATATGGAAAGCCTTATAGTCCTCAAAAATTGATAATTCGCGGATGCGCATTGGATTTAGCAAGTTAATCACTAAACCCTTTTCTCTGCGTGCCACACGGCTGGATGATTGGATGTATTCAGCCACATTTCCTGGTTGGCCCAACATTAGCATCAGGTTTAGTCGGGTAACGTCTATTCCCACAGAAAACATGTTAGATGCTAAGGCTAAATCAAATCCGGAGTCGTCTTTGTTAATATAGGTTTTACCATCTTGAATGCTTTCTAAAAAAGAAATAGGTTTTTCAATGCGACTCAATAAACTTTTAATTTTCCCGCTTTCTTGTCTGCTGGTAAACTCAACGGTGTGACTAAACAAACGATTGTAAATAAACTTCAAAACTGGCTCTATGTTTTGATCTCTAAACATACCTTCTATCTGCTGTTTAAAATCAATCGACACACGAGATTTGCTTCTTCCTAAATCCCTCAGGTTATTATAGTACAGTACAAAGGTCCAATAAGGATCCATTTTATTCTTAAAATCAGCACTATTTAATATATTACACAATGCGTCAGTGTTGTTTATGTCTATATTTTGTTCTTTTAAAAAACATTTTAACAAGTGGACTTTTGCTTCAAAAAGGGCTTCTACCACTTTAATCTCAGTTAACCCTGCTGTTTTACCTGTAGGTAAAATACCAATATGTTTTCTTTTGGTATTCTTGTCTAAAAAGGAAAAGAAATTGTCGTCAAACGTTACACCTTGTGCAGGGAAAATATTTAAGTCTCTTCCGTACATTGCCTTTATGAGTGATTTTGTGTTTCTTGTAGTTGCCGTAGAGGCTACAATTTTTGGCTTTCTGCCATCTCGCGTGCATATTCCTTGAATCAATAACTCATATAAACCTGCAACCGAACCTAATGGACCAGTAAGAAGGTGCAACTCATCTTGTACAATTAAATCGGGAGGCAAAGCTTTATTCTTAAAAAACAAATCCCTTGCTTCTTTCTTGTGGCTCAATTGCACCATTTTATCTACGGTTGCAAAAAGTAGGGTAGGTGGATTTTCATAAAGCCCCTCATCAATGAATTGGATGGGTAAACTATTGTTGTAATGACATTGATTATTAATGCAAACAACATCTAATCCTTTTTTAGCACCACGTATAATTTTTTCAAACCCTATTTCAACATTACCTCCGATTTGACTGAACATGCCGCAACCACACCAAGGGCAGTAAGAGATTGGAAACTTATTTTCTCTTTCGGCATTTTCAACTGATGCTGCTTGAAAAATAATTGAATATGGCGCTTCGCCTAATTGTTGAAATTTATTGGGTGAAGTAGAACTACCAACCCACATGCCAATGGTTATTCTATCTATGCCAAGGTTATAGTTTGGTAGTTTATCACGCATAAATTCCAAAGCGCATATAAGCCAAGTTGCACGCTCAAATTGCTGGGCAGTGAGTAATCTCAGGGTGTAACGCATCATTACTGATATGCCGTTTGTGTTTTGTCCTGTATTGTGCCTTCTGCGTTCAATAATGGTAAGTGCTGTTAATGCTAAGTATGCCTCTGTTTTACCACCACCGGTTGGGAACCAAATTAGATCAACAATATCATTTCTATCGGCTGAATCCTTATTAAAGGTTGATTCAACATTCATTAATAGGAACGCCAACTGAAATGGCCTGTATGCAGGTTTAGAATTTCCTGCTATGTTATTATAATAATCTTCGAAGAAGCTTAAATCATCGAAAACGCCATCAGTAGGTATCAAATCTTTACTTCTTCCTTTCTCAAAGCGCTTGTCTTTGGCAATAATCATTTGGATGAACATAGCGGTATTAGCCAGTTTAAAGCTTTCAAATACCTTCTGATTGTGCTCTAAATAATTGATGTTTTTTATGAGTCGTTCATATAGTGTCTTTTGTTTACTAACCAATGCTAATCCGGTAGTATTTTGATTCGCAATAGCGGTTTGGCCAGCTATCCATTTATAGTATTCATCAACAAATGCTTTTAGTTTAGTAATTAGAACATCGTCTTTTAACTCCGACCATATAGAGAGATTTTTAACTTCAAAAATATCTTTATGACCTTCTAGCTCCTTATTGGGTTCATTGCTGAAATTATTTATTTCCTGCTGAGGTATAAAGGTGGTTTTTATATATTTTATTGGTGTGTTATGCTCATCCCATTCAACTGCACAATTAATACCTTTACCATAAGATTTTACATCTCGGTACTGATAAGTTATATTATCGTAATCTTCATCAATTGCGTTTTGAAATTCATTTTTGTAATCTACAAAATTTTCAGCTTCCACCTTAATTCCAATCTGGTAAAAGCAGTCTTTATAATCTTTCTTTTTCGCATCACTTGTATTCTTCAATAGAACTTTTACTATCCACTTTCCATTCTTTTGGAAACATTTGAAGTGCGCTTTAAGGTTATCATGTATTACAAGAGGATTTGTAACATCATTCAAATCAATTTCTTCGATTTTTATATGTGGTGTGCGTTGGAAAGCAGCCCTTGCACAAAGTTTGTATATGAATTTGTTTTTAAGGTATTCATTATTTCCAAATGCTTGTTTTATATCATCCTTATATTTTTTGTCTGTGATAAATTTATCACTCGTGGGATGGTAAGTTAAACTCAATTCTTCGCTTACAGGATTGTAAGTTGGTTTAAAAAAATCAGCGCCAAAATCAGCTGTAATTTTCGGAATTGCATTGAAAATTGTTAAAATAGGTAATAATTCATTGTATTGATTTTGTGTAATTTTAACTTTTCTATCTCTTGTTTCTGCATATGTTGCAAAGTCAAAAGTTAACTTGATCTTCCCTTTTTGTTCAAGCGCAAAGACTAACCCAAATTTGCTGGAGTAAAAAGATTGAAATGCTGCATGATTGGGTTCTGAATTATGATCTCCCGAGAAGTTTTTGTTATCTATTGCATTATCGTCAACATCATCTGTATCAACATCATCTGTATCAACATCTAAATCTACAGGCAGCAAATCTTCCTCAGCTTCCGGATTGGAATAGGCATCAGAAAATAGGATTCCGGAATAATAAAGCTTTGTCGGCTCGCGTGATATTATTTCGTTTTCAGTATTAAGTCCAAATGTATCAGCACCCGGACCAATGAGTTTACGCGAAATCGTTTCTACGTAAATTTCACGTTGATTGTTATTGTTAAAATAGTTACACATATTATTAATCTTTAGTTTTTTTAATATCTTTTACTGTACCTGTTCTTAAACAATTGCTTTTTAGGTTAATCCATAGGTCTTCCCCAATTGTTTTAATAAATTCAGATTTGTCGATTCCTATTTTTTCTTCAAGCAAATTACGGCTTAATACTCTACCAAGTTTATTTTTTGAAGATTGTGCTTTTTGTGCCTTTCTAACTTCGTTGTAATGATTTTTAAACTCGGAACATTCGTTATAATCAACAGAATTAATGTGATCACAATATTTTTTCAATGCTCTAAGGCTACCTGTTTGGGGAAAATGTACATTATTACGATCGCTGAGGTATAATTTAAGTGTACCCTCATGTGTCTTCCAACCATACTCCATAAGTTTTTCGTACATTGGTTTTATTTTCTTCTTAAATTCCTGTTCGTAAATCTCTCTCAATGCGCTAATCCAGTATTTACTGCATTGTTCAATTTCATCATTAAGATTTGGGTAAAGCCTATTGAATATAGCATTGAAAATTTCGGTTTGAGCTGTGTAGTAAGTAAATATATCACCAACAGACAAATCATCAATGTCCGAAATACTGTTTTCTACTTCAACCGTTCCTGACAACACAACTTTAGTATCATCCTCTAAAGTAACGGAATACGTTACTAACTTTTGGTTTTTTTGAACTACAAAGTCATATTCATCATCAAACAAGAAGTCATTAATGCTTAACTTAGTCGCCCCTTTTAATTCTTCATTTATATATTCCGATTGGAACTTTATACCAGTATGGTCTTCTCTGCATTGCCTACTTTGAAAGGAGTTTATCATTTTTCTTCGTGCACTTAATATACTGTCAAAACGACTATCCTTTAAACCTATAAAAATACGTTTTCCATTTAATGAAAATGATTCTAACATTTGTAAGCATTCGTCATAGTTTGCTTTATATGCAAGAAAAATATATACATTTCGTTTATTATCGCTATTACTATAGGCATGTTTTTTGATTTTTTTGGAAAAACTATTTAGGGTAACTATTCTATTTTTATCAATAGCGTATTTTTTAATGAAGTAATCTATTTCATCTCTGTGGTTAACAATAATGATTACTTTTTTAATATCGTTTTTTTTGATGATGCTATCTAATTCTTTTAGTTTTGATTCATTACCATTTGATAATGCATCAAGGATGTCTGTATATGCTTTAGTTAATTCTTCTGATAGATTCTCATGATCAGAAAAAGATAAAGTACTCATTAGTTTATTGTCAAACCACTCTAATAGCTGCTCCTTAAATTCAATATCTATTGGTACGGTCCTATTTAACAATGGCAGCAATGAGAAACTAAATGTCCCTACATCATTTTTGTTTTTATCAAAACATTCAATTAATGCAGTAAATTTATTTTGTAATAATTCAGAGTTCGCTTGTATAAACTCGAAATTTCCATCTGTAATCTCGCTTCCATAATGTTGTTGTATTTCATTAGGCGAGAAACAATAGAAGTCCTCGGCTGTATCTGGCATGTTTTTTCCAATATATATTTTACGTTTGAAACACTTTTTTCTTAATGCCCACAAGCCACCATCAAAAAATTTTGCATCCCCAATAAAAATTATTGTCTCAAACATTTTATCTTCTACAAGTTTTCTTAACCTGTCATTTTCATCCCTTGCTAAGTAAAATAGTGGTTCTATGGGTGAAGAGTATATTTCTTTACCATCATCTGTAATAGTGCAATGAGGAATCTTTTCTACCCATTTTGATTTATCGATGTCACCGTGTGAAATTATTAAAGTTTTTTGGGAAACATTGTTAAGAATTATTGGATTATTATCAATTGTTTTGGACCATGAGAAGTAGTTTTTTATTTTGTTTTTCCCGTTTTGGTTATTATAGAAAAACACATCGGGCGTCAATAATTTTGGTTTTCTAAGTGGATTTTTAACAGGTATTGTAGAATTATTTTCGTTTCTAGTTCCGTAATCTTCAAATGGCAACAACCAATCTCCTCTTTTTACATGAATACCTTTTGAAGTGTAGCAATATTCCTTATCATCAATTGTGGGCGTTTCATTTGATTTATTCGCTTCATAAGCAATTTTGGCCACAGCAAAAGCAATAGCACCGCAAAAGGATGAGTAATTTAATCCATGATTTTTAGCACCTAATTCACGCATGGGCACTTCTACAAAATAAGCGCCATCCTCTTTTTTGAGAATGTCCTGTACTAAACAAAATATTGCTCTTTCAAATCCGTTCTCAAAAGGGTAATTTTCATTATTAAAATTCTCTTTAAACTTCTTTTCGAAGAATAAATTGATATCATTTAAGTATTTCATGTTTTTTACTATTTAAACTTTTAAACATTATTCTTTAATTTATGAGAGCTCTTCTTGGTGTTGATATGCTTTTAGTTGATAGTCATAATACTGTATTTCAGCATCAAAGAATTGTGCCATTTTCTCCAATAAATCGATTTTGTAATCGGTACTATTATACGTACTTAAATATAACCCCAGTTTTGCTTTGAATTGAACCTTATATACTCTATGCTTTTCTTTAGTGTAATTGTTCATGTATCTGTATGGTCCTTTTGACTCATTTGCTGAATAATTATATTGTTCAAAGAATCCCTCGAGTATATTTTTATTCATACAAAATAGGAACCCAGATGTTACAGCTTTGAAAAAATCTGAATATTTCGAAAACCCCAGTATGTAACCTCTTTTCGGAACCTTAAGGTATTCTAATTTTATGTTTAAGTTATTTGATGCATAAATTAGCCCTTGTTCAAACTTGCCTACATTTTTGCTATCCATATTTATTTCTGAATAGTACTTGTGTTTGCTATTTTTGATTAACTTATTCAGTCTAGGGTAAAAGTTTTGATTTTCACTTTCAACTATTAACTCAATTCCTGTCTTTTTATATAGTTTTCTTAAGTCACCATCTAATTTTTTGTAGAAATTATCATATTGTTGCTCTTTACTTAGTCTATTATTTTCCTCTTTGTTTGTATAGTTCCATTGCATATGCTCGAAAGTCCAGAGAAGTAAATCTTTATCGGAAAATCCATCTAAATCAGTCTTCAGTAAATAGGTTGTAGTTGCTAAGTTAGAATATCGGTGTTCTTTTACTCTTTCTAACTTACCTTTCTCCGTAGTGCAACCTGTCCAAAAAATTTCTTTTGAGCCTGAATTGTAAAAAAGCCAAGTTTTTAAAAAAGTAGCTAATTGTTTTTTTTCTGCAACATTCGCAGATTCATAACGCTGTTTTAAAATACGTACACAATCTAAAAAGAAAGTGATTTTTGATATTATCATAATTGTTTAATTTAATATGCTTAAAATTACTAATTTCTCACAATTCCTTAAACTTATCTCTATACTCGGAATCTAATTTTATTGCTTCGGTAAAGTCTTCTATTGCACTTTCAAATTGCTGAGATTCCTCATTTGCAAGTCCGCTGTTAAAATATTCTTGAGCTGTTTTCATACTGGTAAATTAAAACAAATTTATTAATAAATTTTAAAAATACAAACCAACTAATTGATATTTAAACGATTAGCAATATCTGTAAAAATTCTCCCACTGATTCCATACAAGAAGTCGGCTGGATTATAAACGACAACCATTGCAGTATATTGCGGTTTGTTTGAAGGGAAGTATCCTACAAAAGTTGAATAATAATCGTTGGTATTTTGATCGGCTGCTTTAAGGTCAATAAGGGTCGCTTGTTTTCCAGCAATTTTAATTTTGCTCGAATACGCACAATGACTCGACCCTTCACTCACTGTTTTTTCAAGCAATGCTTGTAACTTTTTCAATGTTCTATCTGAACAAATTTTAGGCAGCAATACTTCCTTTGGATAAACTTTTACCTGTCCTGATTCGTTTGTTATTTGGGAAAGAAAAAGTGGTTTCACCATTTCCCCATGATTGGCGATGGCATTGTAGAACGTCAAAATTTGAATAGGCGTAAGGGATATTCCGTAACCTATGCTTTGGTAAATGAGTGAGTTTTGGTTCCAATTTTTGTCAAATGGAGTTAATATTTTGGAAATTCCTTGATTGTCAAATGGGATATCTAATTTTTTATTAAAACCCAATTTTTGAAAATCCTTTTGAAAAAACACAGGGTTTTTGCTATAATATGTATTGATTGCTTTTGCAAATACTGTTTTAGATGAATATACAAATGCATTTGAAAGTGAAATAGAATCTAGATCTAAAATATGGTTATCCGTAATGGTATTTCCATTAAAAACATATTTTCCATCATATTTCAATACAGCGTTTGTGTCAATCAATTTATCTTCTAACAACTGCATTACATCGTAAATGTGAAATAAACTTCCTGGTTCGATAGTATTGCATACGGCATTATTTAACTTATTTTCATAGGTAGAAGAATCTGTTTTACTCAAATTTACGAAGGCTTTTATTTTACCGGTTGAAGTTTCCATCACAATAACGCATCCGTATTCTGCATTTAAATTTTTCAAGTTTTGCATTAAGCATTTTTCCGAAATTGCTTGAATAGCGGTATCAATAGAAGTTGCTACTTTGTAACCATTATAAATGCTGTTTGTGGGCAATTTATGATATGCTTGTTTTACAAGATCACACTCTACTTTATTTGGAATATTAATTTCCGTATCATTGCAACTAGCAAGTCCTATATTAATAAAATATAGCCAAATAAAAATGTTCAAATTAAATACTTGTTGTTTCATCTATTCTGTTTTCAATTGCAAAAATAGATGGGTATAAAAAATAAAAATAAAAAAGTAATATTACTGTAATTCAAGTATTGCTATTTCATGAATATTATTGCTTGTTTAAAAAAAGACTATTGTATGCCATTTATTATAAAAAAAATACTGTTCATATGGGTTTTTATGCTGATTGCAAATGTATGTGCAATTGCTGGAGTGCATAATAAAGTACATGTCAAATCAAGTGCTTATAAATCGTCTATATTAAACAACAGAAAATCAAAATCAATAGTTACATTTAAAAAAAAATATGCTACAGAAATTGTAATTTTCATTTTGACTATCGTTTTCATTTTAATTCTTCTGCCATGGAAGCAGGAAGAAAAAAAAGGAGAAGATTCAACTCTTTTTAAGTGGCGCAGAGAATACCAATTAAATACGAACAAAGCTGCTTATACAAGAGAAGTATTGAAATGGTGTGTAGAAAATATGAATAACAGTAATGTTAAAAACGTTCCTCGTTTGGAAATCAATTATTATAAACATAAAAAAAATGCAGGTCTATATGATAGCTATTTTAAGATGATTAGAATAAACGTAAACAATCACAATAATGTGTTGGAACTTACAGATACCATTATCCATGAATACCAACATCACTTGGATATGCCCTCGCAAAAACAGCAAAAAGAATATAATGAGTTGACAGTAAAAGTTGGATATTGGAATAATCCATATGAGATTAAGGCAAGAGAAAGTGGATTGAAATTAAGA
>Ga0114967_10004667_pt1 | contig 10996 bp, 10 predicted proteins | sample M_130628_MF_Meta_FD_92639 | JGI IMG/M metagenome (GOLD analysis project Ga0114967, IMG submission 92639) | Freshwater microbial communities from Lake Montjoie, Canada to study carbon cycling - M_130628_MF_MetaG | ecosystem: Environmental > Aquatic > Freshwater > Lake | place: Lake Montjoie... | reverse complement strand
GTGTTGAACCTGAACCACCGTGGAAAACGAAATCTACTGGGTTAGGTCCGGTATTGAATTTATTTTGAACGTACTCTTGCGAGTTTTTTAAGATTTTTGGGGTAAGTTTGACGTTACCTGGTTTATAAACTCCGTGCACATTACCAAAAGATGCGGCAATTGTGAATCTTGGAGAAACTTTAAGTAATTCTTCATAGGCATAAGCAACTTCTGAAGGTTGGGTATATAATTTAGAACTGTCCACATCAGAATTGTCGACACCGTCTTCTTCACCTCCCGTAATTCCTAATTCGATTTCTAAGGTCATTCCCATTTTACTCATGCGAGTTAAGTAGGATTTACAGATTTCAATATTCTCTTCGATAGGCTCTTCTGACAAATCAATCATATGCGAAGAGAAAAGTGGCTTACCAGTTTCGGCGAAATGTTTTTCCGAGGCTTCTAATAGGCCGTCAATCCACGGTAAAAGTTTTTTTGCGCAATGGTCTGTATGTAAAATCACAGTTGCGCCGTAGGCCTCTGCTAGCGTGTGGATGTGTTTTGCTCCGGCGATTCCTCCTGCTACAGCTGCTTTTTCGCCAGCATTGGAAAGTCCCTTTCCTGCATTATAAGCTGCTCCGCCATTTGAAAATTGAATAATTACAGGAGCATTTAATTTAGCCGCTGTTTCTAAAACACCATTAATGGTACTTGAACCAATTACATTGACCGCTGGAAGTGCAAAGCCTTTTTCTTTTGCATAGTTAAATATTGCTTGGACCTCATCTCCTGTAGCTACTCCCGGTTTAATATTGTGTGCCATTGTTACGTGTTGTTTTTTAGTTAAGGGTACAAAAATAATAATTTCTGATTTTAGAAAGGGTAATTTATACCAATATTTAAAACCGATTTGTTAAAGCGAATTTCTTTAAGCCATTTGTCTTCGGTTCTGGCTGGATTATAAGTTTTGAATCCCATATCAAAGCGAAGGATAAAGAAATTAAAATCATAACGTAGTCCGTAACCAGATCCTACCGCTATGTTTTCCAGTGATTTTAAATTCCTAAATATAGAAGGCTCAAAAGTCGTATTGTCTAAAACATTCCAAATATTGCCGGCATCCACAAATAAGGCTCCATTAAGTTTTTGAAATATATTAAAGCGCAATTCGGTACTGAACATTAATTTCATATTTGCCTCGTTAAAATCGAGAACACTACTGCTTCCGCCAGGACCTAGACTGTAGGATTGCCATGCTCTATTATCATTAGTACCTCCTGCAAAATAACTTCTGGAGAAAGGGATACTATTTGAATTTCCGTAAGGTATTGCAAGTCCGATAAAGGCTTTAGAAGCCAAAACTTTTTTGCGTCGAAGATCCCAATGTTTAATAAATTCAAATTCGGATTTAATGTACTGAGAGAATTCTACTTCGAAGATGGTATTGGCACCATTTTGATTTTTCAATTGTTTTGCCGCACGGGCAAAGAGGGATAGGAGGTTTCCTGCTGACTCCAATTTTGTTTTGAACGCATAGAAATTATTGTCAAATAAGTCTTTTTGCGAGGTTTTAGAGTAAGTAATACTGGTAGCAAAAATCAAGTTATTTTCGGTTAAGCGCACTTGTCTTTCTGCTATGCTGAGCACAGATTTTAGGTCGGCCGCCGTAATTCCCAAACTGTTTGGTGCGCTTAACGCGTCTAGTAAAAATCCATTTGTTCCCGATTCAATAATAAGATTGTTGTTGTCGTCAAGATAATTACTGTTAACTGTATAGTTTTGTGCTATTGAATTTAACGTATTGTAAGATGATTTATAAATGTTGAAATAATTTGAAGGATTCAGATTTTTTACAAATTGGATATTGAATAGTTCTAATTTAAAATTGGTGTTTTTCTTTGGAGTCCAATTATAGGTAAGCGAACTTGTAAAGTTTTGTTTATCTAGACCGATATTAGTTTGCTTTGAATATCCGACGCTTAATTTAGTGAACGGAATCATGGTTTTTGGAATGATTTTGTCGGTTTTAAAAGGCAGAAATAATCGAGGAAAATTTAGGTTTGCATCTACTCCAATTTCTGAAATATTGAAAAAATTATTATTTGGATTAGCTAAGTCTTTAGAAGAACCAATATTACCTCTGAATCCGACATCAAAAGTTTCGGCACCGTTAAATACATTTCGAATGCCTAAGAACGTATTTCCCGTGATTCCAAAATCTTGTATATTCGAATGAGTAAAGTCATTTGAAATCCCATAGGTGTATTTATCCCTTGGTGGTAGATAAATATTAGCAATTAGCCCATTTTTTTGGGATTTATCTTCGATGTATTGGATTAGGGGGTAATTGAAAACTTTTAAATTGCTTAAGTATTTTGAGGTTAAGGCGTTTTTAGTGTCGGCATAATAGTTTCCTTTGGTCACAAAGATTCCGTCAGTAATCGCTTTGGGTCGATATTTGATTTTATTTACACCATATATTGTAAAGTCTTTATACGAGATGCTATCGGTTATTTTAGCATTTGGATTATTAGGGTTATGGTCCGTATAAATGTTTACTTTACTGATTTTATATAATTCAAAAGGCGCTGATTTTAGACTGTCCTCGGTTCTAATGGTTTCGTTTTCTATTAATAGTTCGACATTAACTTTGTGTGTTTTCTTAATAGTATCTAAATTGTAGGTAATGTAATTTTGTTGAAAGCGAAAGGCTCCATTGTTTCGAAATTCTTCCGTAATTCTGTTCTTTTCCTCATCGAATTTAGCTTTGTTGAATTGCTCTCCTTTTTTTAAAACCGAATATGATTTTCTCAATTGGTAAATAGAGTCCAAGGGATGGCTAGAAATGGAAGTGCTTAACGTATCAATGGAATACGGTTTTCCATTGATGATATCGTATTTTATTTTTACTTTTTTGGGTGCAAGACTGTCGATCTTATAGTGTGTTGTAACATCAAAAAATCCTTTGTTAAAATAATAGGACTTTAAGCGGAGTAAGGATTTCCTTGTACTAGTGGTGTCTAGTATTACAGGTGCTTCCCCTGTTTTTCTTAAGAAATCATCGATACCTGAATAGAGAAATGATTCCCCAAGTCGTTTTACTTGTTTTTTAGAAAGCCATTTTGCTTTATGGTAGTAGCGTTTTGGATTTTGAATCATTTTAGCTTTGAAAAGCGAATCTGATTTTGGTTTAGCCAGATTGAATAGGTTCAAGCGAAGATGATAGCCTAGGATAGAGGTATTTTGTTTTTGATACAGTTGATTGAAAATGTCTTCTTTATTATCTTTTTTGCCATCAACATAAACATCATTTTTGGTTAGAAGTTTTTTTCCATTAGGGACCCTTTTTGTTGTATTACAACTAAAGATAATTAGCCCAGTTAGAATAAATAATGATATTTTTGCGATACTATTTTTCAAGTGGTGAAATATTTAATTCAAAAGTACAGTATTTTATGGTTAGTAAAAACCAAATAAAATTAATTACCAGTCTTCAGCATAAAAAATACCGACAAGAGCACCAATTGTTCCTCGCGGAGGGAGTAAAAGTAATACAAGAATTATTAGATTCAAATTTTGAGTTAGAACATTTATTTGAAACAAAATCTATTTTTGGACAGGTTACCACCGATAAAAAATCACTTGTTAGTGAGCTTGATATGAAACGAATTTCTGCTTTAGCTACGCCGAGCAGTTGTTTAGCCTTGTTCCAAATTCCCTCAAGTAAGGCAATCGAAGAGCAGGGACTTATTATTGCATTGGATGATGTTAGAGACCCAGGGAATTTGGGTACTATTATTCGACTTTGCGACTGGTTTGGGGTGACACAGCTTTTGTGTTCAATGGAAACGGTGGATGTCTATAATCCAAAAGTAGTTCAAGCTACAATGGGTTCTATTTCAAGAGTAAATGTTAGCTATGTCGCGTTGCATGATTTTATTGCAACTACTCAGATGCCTGTTTTCGGAACCTTTATGGATGGTGAGAATGTTTATCAATCATCGCTCCCTAAAGAAGGGATTTTAGTCTTAGGAAATGAAGCCAATGGGATTTCGAATGAAATTGAAAAAAGAATCACCAAAAAAATTGCAATTCCAAGATTTGGATCGGTTCAAAAAACAGAGAGTTTGAATGTGGCAACTGCGGCTGCCATTTTCTTGAGTGAATTCAAAAGAAACGCTTAATGGAATGTAAAGTTGATCAGAACTGCTCTGGTTTTCAGCGACTGAATATTACTCGTCCATGGGCTATTTGGATCTGCATCTCTAATTAATTCGTCATTTAATCCAAAAACTCCTCTAATTGAGGGAGAGAATTTAAAGTACTCAAAATACAAGTCAACACCAAAACCAATTTGGTAATTTTGGGTCCAAGGTTTTACTCGGAATTTTTGTTGTGAATTATCATCTTTAGATTTAGAATTACTAGAAAGATTTAAAGTGGAAGAAACACCTCCTACAAGAAATGGTCGCACATTACCGGTGCGTAAGGAGCAAAATTTCAATAAAATTGGAAAATCTATATAGGTAGCTTTTACTTCTCTTAATGCATCTTTGTCATTTGTAAAGCCGGAATAAGTCAAAGTTCTACTTGCATAATATAATCCGGGTTCAAAGCGTAATTCCAAATATTCTTGGAGTCTTAAACTGCCTACTAATCCTACATTAAAACCGGTGTTTCCTTGGACATTGATGTCATATCCAGGTATTTTATAATCGGTTTTAAAGTCGAAGGTGCTGAATCCTAAAAAGTAGCCCCAATAAATTCTTTGTTTGTCAAAATTTTCGAGATTAATTATGGGGTCTTTAGTAAATAAGCTTTTGCCAAGTTGCGCTTGGCTTTGTATTGATAGGAGGAGTAAAATTGTTACAATTTTTTTCATGGCATCATTGAAAAAGGCAAATTTATTTTTTTGTAGCTGTATAAATGGTTGCAACACCAAATGTTTGAGGCATAGTTTTACAATCAATAAACGAAACTTTTTGCAAAATATTGTTTAGCGCTTCCCCAAATGGGAAGTTTGCCGCTGATTCCGATAGATAGCCATAGGCGTTATTGTCTTTTGACAAGAGTTTACCAATACTTGGCAAGATAAATTTTGTATAAAAAGTGTATCCTTGTTTAAATGGAAATTTGGTAGGCACTGAAGTTTCTAATATGACAAAAATCCCGTTAGGTTTTAATACGCGATGTATTTCTGCCAGTCCTTTTTCTAAAGTTTCAAAATTTCTTATGCCAAAAGAAACCGTAATGGCATCAAAGTAGTCATTGGGATATGGGATGTTTTCACTATCACCAACAACCATTTCGATTTTATTGTCAAGATTTTCATTGACAATTTTCTTCTTTCCTACTTCTAACATTCCAACGGAAAGGTCTAGTCCAATGATTTTTTTGGCGGAAGTGCTTGCCATTAGTATGGCTAAGTCGCCTGTTCCAGTGGCAATATCTAAAATTGAATCAGGTTGCCTAGCTGCCACTAATTCTACAACTTTTTTTCTCCATTTCACATCAATTCCTAGGGAGATAATTCTATTTAAGTCATCATAATTTCCTGATATAGTATCAAACATTTGTGTGACTTGTTCTTTCTTACCTAGAGATGAATCTTTATAGGGCAAAACACTTTTAGACATTAGCTATTTTTTTACGCAAATATAAGTCAATATTTTGATTAGAATAAGTAGATTGCTAGATTACCGTATTGGCCGTTATGTATTTTTGGAATTAAAATAAATTATAACTGAGAAAAAAATCCCCATAGTTGGGGATTTTTTTCTCAGTTATAATTAGAAACTTTGTAGCATCAAAAACAAAAATAAGTAACAACATGAAAGCAAGAATCATTATTACAGAAATGAAATGGGTGCTGATTTCCATAATAGTCACATTCATTTTGCTTTTTCTCTTAAAAGATTCAATCAACTTAATTGGCGGCAATGTGGTTGATTTACACTTGTTTATTGGGTTAAATAATTTTTTGGAAATCTTGACATATTTCACCTTTAGCACTTTTGTGGTATTTGGCGTTAAAGGATTTTATGAAATGTATTCAGATAGGATTTCAAATGTGATAATGATAATCTCTGGGTTAGTTCTAGTATTCATTATTTTCATCCTAAGCTGCCAAATTTTATTGGAAACATAAGATTGGTATTGCTTTTATTTATTTTTGGTTTAAAACACCCCGAAAGGGGTGTTTTTTTATTTTTTGTGGTAGGTTAAAAAAGTAAACTCAAATTCGTGTTTTTCGTCCCTAGAATGAAATTCTTCGAATGCGACTTGCCATTTATTGAGGTCTATTTCGGGGAAAAAAGTATCTGCATCAAAAGTTGCATGTACTTTGGTGATATCGATTTTGTCAGCAAATTCAATAGCTTGTTTATAGATTTCTCCTCCTCCAATAATAAAATTTTCAACTTCTGCAGGGCATGCTTCAATAGCAGATTGTAATGAATTCACCACTATGCAGCCCTCCGGGGCGTAATTTTTTTGACGTGTAATAATAATATGTGTCCTGTTAGGTAAAGGTTTAGGGAAGCTCTCAAATGTTTTTCGACCCATAATAATGTTATGGCCTGAAGTTAGAGCTTTGAATCTTTTGAAATCTTCTGGTAAATGCCATAGAAGTTTGTTGTCTTTTCCCAACGCATTGTTCTCTGCCACAGCAGCTATTAATGTTATCATAGTGCTGACGAGTTGTTTTTAGTACTGTTATTTCTCAATTGCTCTTTTTTTTGGTAATGTTATCTTTCAGGTACTTGATATTTCATACCGTTAAGTATACTTGATTTTTGTCAACTTGCATTTTATTGGATGAAAATTGTGCTTTAAAGGTAAAATATATTTTTAAAATGTGATAATCATCTTTTAAGATAATTCAATAAGAAAACGTTTTCATGTTTCGACTAATAAGTTTAAAAAGGGTATTAATTAGAGATTTAGTTTAAAAATTGCTTAGATTTTAATAATGTGGCAAAAATGAAAGGACTTGTTAATTGTAAAAGAAAATCGTGTTACTTTGTTGCACAAATCTATAAATGAATTAGTTATGGCGATTAAAAAGCAATTTATAAAAACGAAACCTGTTGTAAAAGTTACTTTTTCAATTGAGGCAAAGCAGGCAAATTTTGCTGCTGTAGTAGGCGATTTTAATAATTGGAATCCATCGGAAGGCGCGTTGGCGAAATTAAAAAATGGTACATTTAAAGCTGTTTTTGATTTACCAAAAGATCATTCGTTTGAGTTTAAATATATAGTTGATGGTTCGTACGTCAATGATCCAGAAGCTGATGGCTATGCTTATAATGATTTTGCTGGAGCAGAAAACAGTGTGCTAGCGTTGTAACAGATGATCATAAAAAAATCCGCTTTAAAGCGGATTTTTTTATTACAAAATTTACTTACTTAGACGTTGCTGATTTGGGAAACCGAAGTGTTGCTGTGAACTTTTAGTAATTCTGCTAAATTTTCAGTTTGAGTTTTCAACTCGTTGACCGCTGTACTTTCCCATAGTTCTCCCTTTAGATTTCCACCTAAGGTGAATAGATTTTTATGAGGGTTGCCTTGTGCATCAATTACCTGGTAGGTATCTGTATTGGTTTTTATTCCTAATTTTAATGAGTCTTGGGTTAATATGCCTTTTAATAGGCAGTTTTTCAAGAAACTTTGAGATACATTATTTAAATCAGTTTCAGGTCCGGTGCAATTGATAATTCTTGAAACTTTCAGCGTTTTTTCGGCATGCGCTTTTTTGTCGAAATACGCTACGTCTATTCCGTCGGGACCTTCTGTAAAATTCAATATTTTTCCTGAGTTGATTTTTAATTTACCTTCAATGCGCAATTTTTGTATTTTATCGTGCGTATGAATAGGAATACGGTGACGCGCTACCCCCCAAAGGTGGCGAAGTTTGGACATAAAAATACTTTTTTCTTCGGAAGTAAATCGTTTCCAAATACTCTGGGTGAAGGGACGTAAAGAATCAATTACAGGTTCTGCAGTAGCGCCGTACTCCCGGGCAATTTTTATGTGTTTTTTTACTAATTTAAAAATTTCAAACAAGGACATCTGATCGTTTAATTCGTCCGTAAGCTTGGTATATTTTAATCCATTATGACGGTGAGGCAATATGTTGAACCCATTTGGTGAAATGGAATAAATGTCATTTTTGAAGCCTTGTTCCATTAAAGCTACAACCGTATCAACCATGGTGAGGCCATTTCCGACGATAAGGACTGGCAAGTTTGGAGAGATATTCTGAACAGAATCAATGGTCCAAGGATTTTGGAAATAGTTTTTACTTTGATAAAAGTCGGTATTTTTAATCTTGGGGTTTCTTGGCACTAAATTTCCGGATGCTATTATGCATTCATCTACTTCTAATCTTTCGTTGTTATCAAGCCAGAGCGAAATTGTATCTTTTTGGGACTCTAAATCTGCTACGAAGCTGTCTATTACGGTTACTTTGATATTTTTCGAGGCCGCTACCTTAAGAGCGTTGTTCCAAATGTCAACCAGATATTCTCCGTACAACTGTCTCGGCAAAAAGGAATTGGCTATAAGAGTTCGGTCTTTTTCTTTGAATGATTCTTTTTTCATTACCCAGTCTAAAAAATCATCTGGATTAGCTGAATAAGCACTCATTTTTCCTGTTATCACATTTAATAAATGTTTGTCGGAATATGGATTGTAGGCAAAACCTTTATTAAGGGTGTCTTTTTCGTTAATTATTATTATTTCAAAAGGAGACGTTGATTTTTCAATAAGTTGAACGGCAGACATAGTTCCTGTAAAACCTGCGCCTATAATCCCGATTGTTTTCATTCTTTACTGGTTAGTTGAGTATAAATTTAATCAAAAAACAATACCAACTAACGATTGGTAGTTTATTTTTGAAATTTGGAAAGATTTTAAATAGCCACCTCGCCTTTAATGTGAGGGTGAGGATCGTAATCCTTTAACGTGAAATCTTCAAAAGTAAAGTCGAAGATGTTTTTTATTTCGGGATTCAAGATCATTTTTGGCAATGGTTTAGGATCTCTTGAGAGTTGTAATTCCAATTGCTCGAAGTGGTTATTGTAGATATGGGCATCTCCAAAAGTGTGAATAAACTCTCCTACTTGTAATTCGCATACTTGTGCAATCATCATTGTAAATAATGCGTAGGATGCAATATTAAAAGGAACTCCTAAGAATATATCTGCACTTCTTTGATAAAGTTGACAAGATAGCTTTCCGTCGGCTACGTAAAACTGAAAAAAAGCATGGCAGGGTGGTAAAGCAGCTTTTCCCTTGGATACATTTTCTGAAAACGATTTTGTTGTATCGGGTAATACAGAGGGATTCCAAGCCGAGACTAACATCCTTCTGCTGTTTGGATTTTTCTTTAAGGTTTCGATTAGTTCGGTTATTTGGTCGATCTCTTCACTATTCCAATTGCGCCATTGGTGTCCATATACGGGTCCTAAATTACCATTTTCATCTGCCCATTCATCCCATATTTTTACGCCATTTTCTTTTAAATAAGCGATGTTAGTATCCCCTTTTAAAAACCAAAGCAATTCATAAATAATCGATTTTAAGTGCAGTTTTTTGGTTGTTACCATGGGAAATCCCTCGTTCAAGTCAAATCGCATTTGGTACCCAAAAACACTTTTAGTCCCGGTCCCTGTTCGGTCTCCTTTTTGGCAACCGTTTTCCATAACATGTCGCACTAAATCGTGATATTGTTTCATTTTAATAGTTTGGTATTAGGTTTTATTCCTATCTGATTCTTGAAGATTAATAGCTGAACTAACTTTCTCTTTTAGATATTTCGTCTCTTATTTTGGCAGCTTTTTCATAATCTTCTTCTTGAACGGCTTTCTCTAGGGCTTCATGCAATTCAGTCAAGCTCATTTTGACATACACTTCAGATGAATCAGCATCAGTATTGATTCCAAATGTTTCCGCTGTGGAAAGTACTCCTTCGTCTTCCATATTTTGGTTTTCTAGTTCTGAAGGATTTGCGTTCAGATAAATTCCAGCTTTATCCAATATGTTCTTGTAAGTAAAAATTGGCGCATTGAAGCGTAAAGCTAATGCGATGGCATCGGAAGTTCTTGCATCTATGATTTCCTCTATTTTATCCCTTTCGCAGATTATGCTTGAGTAAAAAACTCCGTCAACCAATTTGTGAATAATCACTTGTTTTACAATGATATCAAAGCGATCGGCAAAACTTTTAAACAAATCATGAGTTAAAGGCCTGGGAGGCTTTATTTCTTTTTCAAGGGCAATAGCGATTGATTGTGCCTCAAAAGCACCGATTACAATAGGTAATTTGCGCTCTCCGTCGACTTCATTAAGTATTAAGGCATACGCTCCGTTTTGCGTTTGACTATAAGAAATTCCTTTTATGGTTAGTTTTACTAAACTCATTATTATTCTAGCTATCAGGTTTGGTTTTCGGGCTTGTGTACCTTGAAAATCATCGTTTTTTCTACTTCAGGGAAATGAAACTTTATCTTTGATTTGGTTAAAGTTTTTTACTCAATGCAAATTTATCTTTCGATTTTACCCTGCAGCACAGACTGCAAAGTAACAAAAACTTTTCGCTTAAAAAAATGCGACCCCAAAAAAAAGAGCCGTCAAAAAATTTATTTTCTGATGGCTCTTTTTCGAATCAATAAAGAGGATTTATGCATTTTGAGCTTTAAACTCTTTAATTTTTTGAGTTAACCGTGGAATCACGTCAAAAGCATCCCCTACTACTCCATAATCCGCCACTTTAAAGAAAGGTGCTTCTGGGTCGGTGTTAATTACAACTTTTACTTTTGAAGCATTAATTCCTGCAATATGTTGTATTGCGCCGGAGATGCCAATTGCAATATAAAGATTGGTTGAAACTGGCTTTCCAGTTTGTCCAACGTGCTCGCTATGAGGTCGCCAACCTAAATCGGAAACAGGTTTCGAACAAGCAGTTGCTGCACCTAGAACAGAAGCCAATTCTTCGAGAATCCCCCAGTTTTCAGGG
>Ga0114967_10004665_pt1 | contig 10999 bp, 7 predicted proteins | sample M_130628_MF_Meta_FD_92639 | JGI IMG/M metagenome (GOLD analysis project Ga0114967, IMG submission 92639) | Freshwater microbial communities from Lake Montjoie, Canada to study carbon cycling - M_130628_MF_MetaG | ecosystem: Environmental > Aquatic > Freshwater > Lake | place: Lake Montjoie... | reverse complement strand
CGTATTTATCCCTTCAATGGATAATACCATACCGAACGCCATGATTTGCATCATCCATTCATAGCGGTCAATTTGAAAATAAAACCCTGCTATGATGCTTAGGACTCCGACCGTAAATTGGATCATTACACTGTGTTCTGACGCTATTAATTTTAGCGACCCTTTGACTGCAAAGCCGACGCTTTTGATGCGTCCACTAATGAAGGCGTTGTCTTTTTGAAATTCCATCTTTGATTTTTATTATAAAGTAGCCAATGCCGCTGCATAGTTGGGCTCGTCTGCAATTTCCCCCACTTGTTCGGAATATACTACAGTTCCATTTTCATCTAGTACTAGGACAACACGTGAATGCAACCCTGCTAACGGTCCGTCGATAATTTCAAGTCCGTATTCTTTTCCAAAACTTCCTGTTCTAAAATCAGATAAGTTTATCACGTTTTCTACGCCTTCAGCCCCACAAAAACGTTTTTGCGCAAAAGGTAAATCACGGGAGATGCACAGTACTTTAGTATTGGTTAATTGACTAGCATCTGCATTAAAAGTTCGAACAGAAGTAGCACAAGTTCCAGTGTCTATACTTGGAAAAATATTAAGCACCAATTTGCTTCCTTGAAAATCGGCTAAAGTAGCTGTGCTTAAATCAGTTTTCAATAATTCAAAATTAGGTGCTTTGCTCCCGATTGCGGGTAATTCACCGCTAGTGTGTATTGGATTTCCTCCTAAGGTAATAGATGCCATAATTTCTAAATTTAAGTGCCAAAAGTAGTAAAAATAATTAGTATAAGCGGTACTTTAGTGTGGTCCCTAATTATTTTTTTTGCCTACAAAAGAATCTAAATAGCTGCAATATCTTACTCTTGCCATATAATATACCACTATTGCACGGGCGCCTTAAAGTCGGCTTCATTTTCAAAGGCGCAAAACGAAATAGGAACAGTTATTAAAACGTTTCCCTATATAGCCTGAGCTGCCATTGAAGACTTATTTTTTACCGTAGATCTTTGCATATGTAGAGCTATAGCAAACCAATTGCCTTTTGCAGAGCCAACTGTTTCGCGACATTTTAAAGGATTGAAGCATACCAACCTCTATAAGTGTCATAATGATTGGACATCAATAGGTTATTGTATTAACGAAGAGACGATTCACAAGATTGAAAGTCATTTAAAAAAGGTTGGCTGCCAACTTCATTGTAAGAGTTCTTAAAATAATATTCAAGCAAATCATTGTTCAATTTATAATCGCTACCTTATGAATAAGCGCATTTTTGTGCTTGTACTTTGCAATAGCTAAAGATCGCAATTTGAAAACAAAAGAAAGGTGCAGTGCGAATCTATGTTATTGAATTTGACTAAGAATTTTTTTAATTGATTTTAAAAGTAGAGAATGTATCGTAAAACATTGCTAAGGGGTTATGCCAAGAAAATAAATGTTTGGAGTTAATTAGGGTAAAAGTAATCCTACTTGTTATAGTATTTATTCTTATTACTGCTAATTTTAAAGTATATGGTAGAAAAAGAACACTGGGAAACCGTGTATAAAACTAAAAATGAAAAGGAAGTGAGTTGGTATCAAGCATATCCTCAAACTTCAATAGATTATATCACCGCTTTGGATTTGCCACTAAATGCTAAGATTATTGATGTAGGAGGAGGAGATAGTTACCTTGCTGATGCTCTTTTAGAAAAAGGTTACAATAACATTACGATACTTGATATAGCTGGTCAGTCGCTTGAGAAGGCTAAACTACGTCTTGGAATTCAAGCCCAATACGTCACCTTTATTGAGTCGGATATTTTAGATTTTGTTCCCAATCATCGCTATGATTTTTGGCACGACCGAGCTTGTTTACATTTTCAAACCACTCCTGCGGCGATACAACGTTATGCAGCAATAGCCGCTATGGCAGTAGTAAAAAGTGGCACTATGTTAATTGGCGTTTTTTCCGATGATGGTCCATCTAAGTGTAGTGGGTTATTTGTCAAACAGTACAATACAGAAAGCATGCGGTTTGTTTTTGAACGAGAATTTGAATTGGAAGGTAGTTTTGTCGAAGATCACACAACACCTTTTGATACCAAACAGAATTTTATTTATTGTGGTTTTAAGCGAAAAGAGTAGTTGTGTAAGTTTCTTTGTCGTAACTTTTTTTTAGTGCTGATGTCTATTTTATTTGGAATTCCTGTTGAATTTTGGTTTAGAAAGAAATAGTTATGAAAAAAAACCGCTTGATTAGAAGCGGTTTTTTTTATAAAATCTAGTTTACTTATACATGTAATGCCCGATTATCAGTAGCTGCTAAAGCGGCTTCTTTGATCGCTTCGGCAAAGGTTGGATGCGCATGACTCATTCTAGAAATATCTTCTGCAGAGGCTCTGAATTCCATAGCGGTTACTGCTTCTGCAATTAAATCAGCACAACGGGCACCAATCATGTGAACCCCTAGCACTTCATCAGTTTTAGCATCGGCTAGAATTTTAACAAAGCCGTCTAAATCTCCTCCTGCGCGAGCTCTACCTAACGCTTTGAATGGAAAGCTTCCTGCTTTGTATGCAATACCATCCGCTTTTAATTGTTCTTCCGTTTTACCTACCGCTGCCACTTCTGGCCAAGTGTACACAACACCTGGGATTAAATTATAATCGATGTGTGGTTTTTGTCCTGCTAAAATTTCGGCTACCATTGCACCTTCTTCTTCCGCTTTGTGTGCTAACATGGCTCCACGAACGACATCCCCAATTGCATAGATGTTTGATACATTGGTTTGTAAATGGTCATTTACTTCAACCATGCCTCTGTCCGTAATTTTCACACCTGCTTTCTCAGCTTGCAATCCATCGGTATAAGGACGGCGGCCCACCGCTACCAAACAGTAATCGCCTTCAAAGCTAATCGTTGTTCCTTTAGCATCATCCGCTTCTACAGTTACTGATTTACCTTTGCGGGTTACCGATTTTACTTTGTGTGAAGTATAAAACTTCATCCCTTGTTTTTTCAAGACTTTAGTCAATTCTTTTGATAGACCGGCATCCATACCCGGAATGATACGGTCTAAATATTCAATGACTGAAACTTGTGCGCCTAATCTTAAATACACTTGACCAAGCTCAATACCAATAACTCCACCTCCAATGATGATCAGGTGTTTTGGTACCTCAGGTAATTTTAAAGCTTCGGTCGAGGTAATTATTCTTTCTTTATCTAGTTTTATAAAGGGTAAAGTTGATGGTTTTGAACCAGTAGCAATAATTATATGTTTGGCTTCGATAACTTCTGATGTTTCATCTGTTTTTGTTACTTTAACATGGGTAGCGTCTTCAAACGAACCCAATCCTTCTAGGACTGTAATTTTGTTTTTGTCCATTAAGAACTTAACACCACCCGATGTTTGATCGACAACAGCCTGTTTACGAGCAATCATTTTATCTAAGTGTATTTTTACTTTTCCTTCAACTTCAATACCATGGTCGGCAAAATGTTGTAATTCTTCATAATGATGTGAGGACGCTAATAACGCTTTGGATGGAATACAACCTACGTTTAGGCAAGTACCCCCTAAGGTACTATATTTTTCAATAATTGCAGTTTTAAAACCTAACTGGGCACAACGGATGGCGGAAACATAACCACCGGGCCCCGAACCTATGATGACAACGTCAAATGAACTCATATCTTTTTATTTGTGTGTGTTTGAAAATTGTCGTCAAAAATACAAATGTTTTTGGTTTTTTTAAGCTATTCAAAGGATTATATCGTTTTGAAAATGGAGTTCCGTTTTACTTTTGCTGACGTTTTTTGACGGCAGACTAGTATTTCTTTTTTCTATCAAGTTCACGGTGTAATCTTGTTAATATTTGCTTTTTTAGTTTGGCTCCACGCTCTGGTTGGAACGAGGGCTAAATCCGTGGAATGCCTTACTAGTCAAAGAAAACGTTTTCGTAGATTTATTTTTTCTATGATAAAAATCAGTTTTTTGACTTGGATTAAGTAGGAACTTTGAACCATAGGTAACAAGTAAAAAAAACAATAATTACTTTAAAAAAACTATCGTCATGAAAAATATTAAATTAATCCAAGAATTACATGAATTAGGAATCACAGGATACCATGAAGTTGTCTATAATCCTTCTTATGAAGAGTTATTCCAAGCAGAGACCTCTCATCTTCGAAAAGGATATGAAAAGGGTGCCGTTACAGAAAGTGGAGCGGTCGCTGTTAAAACAGGCGTATTTACTGGACGTTCACCTAAAGATCGTTATATAGTGAAAGACGAAATCACTAAAGATACCATTTATTGGGATGATAAGGTCAATTTCCCAACAACCCAACAAGTGTGGAGTGAACTAAAAAACTTAGTGCTAAAACAACTATCTACCTCAAAAAAAATCTATGTAGTCGATGCTTATTGTGGCACTAATAAAGATACGCGCTTAAAGGTACGATTTGTAATGGAGGTCGCATGGCAAGCGCACTTTGTTACTAATATGTTTATTCGTCCTTCAATATATGAATTGGAACACTTTGGTACTCCAGATTTTGTGGTAATGAATGAGTCAAAAACAGTGAATCCTAATTGGAAAGAGCACGGATTGAATTCTGAAAACTTTGTGTTGTTTAACCTGACAGAGCGCATCCAAATTATTGGAGATACTTGGTACGGCGGTGAAATGAAGAAAGGAATGTTTTCGATGATGAATTATTATTTACCGCTAAAAGGCATGGCTTCAATGCACTGTTCTGCGAATGTAGGTGAAAAAGGGGATGTGGCGATCTTCTTTGGATTGTCTGGTACTGGAAAAACTACCTTGTCTGCTGATCCCAAACGCTACTTAATAGGAGATGATGAACACGGTTGGGATGATAATGGTGTTTTCAATTACGAAGGAGGATGTTATGCAAAAGTTATTGATTTATCTGAAGAAAATGAACCCGATATTTGGCGTGCAATCAAGCGTGATGCTTTACTCGAAAATGTTGCTGTGAATGAATATGGCGAAGTGGATTACTATGATCATAGCATCACTGAAAACTCGAGGGTGTCTTATCCAATTTATCATATTAATAAGATTGTTTTGCCATCAAAAGCAGGTCATGCTAGCAAAATTATTTATTTATCTGCAGATGCCTTTGGGGTTTTACCACCGGTATCTATCTTGAACGAAGATCAAGCACAATACCATTTTCTATGCGGATTTACTTCAAAATTAGCAGGGACAGAAAGAGGAATTACCGAACCTCAACCGTCTTTTTCACCTGCTTTTGGGGAAGCTTTTTTAACGTTACATCCTACTATGTACTCAAAAACATTGGTAGCTAAAATGAAAGAGCATAATGCAAAAGCCTATTTGGTAAACACCGGTTGGAATGGAACAGGAAAACGCATTTCTTTGAAAAATACTAGAGCGATTATTGATGCGATTATCGAAGGCACCATAGATAAAGCGCCCACTATAACTTTGCCTTATTTGAATTTGACTGCGCCAACTTCTTTACCTCAAGTTGAAGAAGGCTTGCTAGACCCAAGAAGTACTTATTCAAATGGCGCCGATTGGGAAGAGAAAGCTAAAAAATTAGCCGCTTTGTATATTAAGTATTTTGAACAATATGCCACTACGGAGGAAGGGAAACGGTTAGTTGCAGCGGGACCAAGTTTATAAAAAAGAATGTGATTTGTATTTGGAAAAGAAGTAACTTACCCATGCAAATGTCTAAAAGATGTTAAGCCATGAACTGGATTATTAATTTATTTACTCAAGAGTCGATTGCACAAACCATTATTGTTTTTGGATTAGTCATTGCTCTTGGAATTTGGTTGGGACGCATAAAGATATTTGGAATCTCTTTGGGGGTTACATGGGTGTTGTTTATTGGTATATTATTTTCCTTTCTAGGAATCTCACTAAATCATGAGTTGCAAGATTTTTTAAAAGAATTTGGACTCGTATTGTTTGTGTATACGCTCGGATTACAAGTAGGTCCTGGTTTCTTTGCCTCTCTGAATAAAAATGCCTTGGTTTCAAATTATTTAGCCTTATTGATTGTAGGTGTAGGTGTAGTAACTACAATTTTGCTCTTTGTATTTTCAGGAACGCCTATTTCGGTAATGACTGGGATAATGAGCGGGGCTGTTACTAATACTCCTGGTCTAGGAGCCGCTCAAACAACCCTTACTAACCTACATAGTAGTGCGGCGGATAATTCGATGGTAACTTTAGCGTATGCAGTGGCTTATCCTTTTGGGGTATTTGGGATCATCATCTCAATGTTAGTATTGAAAAAACTCTTTCGAATTGATATTAAAAAAGAAACCGATAAACATGAAACGGCTGCTAATGAGCGAGTTGACAAAGTAATTTCCAAACATTTAAAATTGGAAAACCAACAACTAGTTGGTAGTACAATTCATGCTATTTTTGAAATGTTGCCGACACCTATTGTAGTTTCACGCCTGTTTCAAAATGGTAAAATTAGCACACCAACGCTAACTGATACTTTGTCAAAAGATGCAGTACTATTAATCGTGGCACCACAATACTTGTTTGATAAACTATATTTACTGATTGGTTCCGAGAGCAATATGGATCTTAAAACTGCCCTTGATAGTAACTTGGTTAGTAACCGCATTGTGGTGACCAATAAAGAGATTACACACAAACGGTTGGGAGCTATTCCGGAGTTCAATGAGCATGATTTTACGTTTACTCGTTTAACTAGAGCTGGTATTGAGATGGTTCCCAATGGTAATATCACATTACAATTGGGCGATACCCTTAAGGTCGTTGGTACGCAGGAAGGATTGAATCGTATTACTGCGATTGTGGGTAATTCGTTAAAACGTTTAGAGGTACCTGATCTTGCTCCCATATTTATAGGTATTGTTATTGGAATTATTTTTGGAAGCATTCCTTTTCAAATTCCGAATATCCCTGTTCCAGTTAAGATTGGATTGGCGGGTGGACCGTTGTTAATCGCCTTATTATTAAGTAGATTTGGAAACATCTTGTATTTAAATAATTATACTACTACTAGTGCAAATTTGATGATCCGAGAATTGGGAATTACTTTATTTCTTGCCAGTGTCGGTTTAAGTAGTGGTTCAAAAGTAGCTGAGGCTTTTGCTAGTGGAAATGGATTTATTTGGATTAGTTTAGGCATCTTAATTACCATCATTCCGTTGTTGCTAGTAGGTATCATTGCGTTTAAATTATTTCATAAATCTTTTTTCGAAGTTTGTGGCCTATTGGCTGGTGCCTCCACTGATCCCCCCGCATTAACTTTTGCACTCAAAATTGCAGGCAATGATATACCCTCTGCCACGTATGCAACGGTATATCCTCTAACAATGATACTTAGAATTGTTGCAGCACAATTGCTTATATTATTCTTAAGTTAGTTAAAATTTATACTCGGTAGTATTTTTCACTTCTCCTATCATAAATGTGCTGTGGGTACTGCCAATGTATTGTAAGGTAGTAAGTTTAGTAACCAAAAATGCTCTATACGCTTCCATGTCTTTTACACAAACTTTCAAGATATAATCATAGTCGCCGCTGACATGAAAGCATTCAAGCACTTCTTCAAGTTTGACGACTTGCCGCTCAAAATGCGTAAGAAACTCTTTTGAATGTTGGATCAGCTTAATATGACAAAAGACAACAAACCCTTTTTCAATTTTATTTCTATTGAGTAATGCTACGTATTGGGCTATGATGCCATCACGTTCTAATTTTTTTATGCGTTCGTATACTGCAGTTACGGAAAGTTCTAATTTACTGGCCAGTTCTTTTGTTGTTTTTTTGGTATCTTGTTGGAGCAAGCTTAATAATTTTTTATCAATAGTATCCATGGATCACTGTTTTTTAAAGGTATTGACAATCGACTTTAGTTTTCTGTTCTAAAAAAGGTATTTATTCTATTCAAAAATAGTTAATTATACTATTTACATGGCAATTTGTAGTTTTAAATTCTATATTATTATAATTCTATTGATTATTAATTTATAAATGCCAAAAATTTGTATTATTAATCATGAAAGAATTCTACAGTTATGTCATTTGAAAACCTACTAAGCGACCCTTTTCATCCCGCGGATAAGATTCAAGATTTGCAATATTTTGGAGAGTTTGGCGGTGTCAATCCTTCAATTTCAGATAGTTCTACTTATACTTTTCTATCGGCAAAAACCATGTTTGATACTTTTGAAGGCAATGCAGAGGGATGTTACCTTTATTCTAGGCATTCGTCACCTATGAACTTATATCTAGGTCAAGCCTTGGCTGCTATGGAAGGAACCGAAAGCGCGAATGTTTCAGCATCGGGAATGGGTGCAATTACTCCAGTTTTACTCCAGTTGTGTAGTGCGGGTGATGAAATCGTATCCAGTAGAACCATATATGGCGGGACCTATGCCTTTATGAAAAATATGTTGCCTAAGTGGTGTATAAAGACCCATTTTGTTGACATCACTAAATTAGATCTAGTTGAAGCAGCAATTACAGCCAATACGAAAGTATTGTATTGTGAAACGGTGAGTAATCCATTATTAGAAGTAGCCGATATTAAAGCGCTTGCAATCATTGCGAAGCGCTATGGGATAAAATTAGTGGTAGACAATACCTTTTCTCCATTATCTGTAGCTCCCGCTCAATTAGGTGCCGATGTTGTTATTCACAGCCTTACAAAGTTTATTAATGGAAGTAGCGATACCGTTGGAGGTGTGGTCTGTGCCTCGCAAGCCTTTATTAATGAGCTTAAGAATGTCAATAATGGAGCAAGTATGCTTCTTGGACCCACTATGGACAGTTTACGCTCTGCAAGTATATTAAAAAACTTGAGGACCTTGCACATACGAATGAAACAACACAGTCACAATGCTAGGTACTTAGCTCAAAAATTTGAAGAAGATGGATTAAAAGTTGTTTATCCGGGTTTGGTCAGTCACCCTAGTCATTCCATTTATAGCAAAATGATTAATCTAGAGTATGGATATGGAGGTATGATGACCGTGGATGTGGGCACCCTTGCTAAAGCTAATGAATTGATGGAATTAATGCAACATCGAAACCTTGGGTACTTAGCAGTAAGTTTAGGTTTTTACAAAACGCTTTTTAGTGCACCGGGCACCTCAACTTCTTCAGAGATTCCAATTGAAGAGCAAAATGAAATGGGTTTAACCGATGGACTTATTCGATTTTCGGTAGGATTGGATAATGATATTGAACGTTCCTATCAAAGTATGAAGAAATGTATGAACGAACTTGATATATTGTAGGTTCATGTTTATGATATAAAAAAAATACGCTATCGGGGTCCTTTAGCGTATTTTATTTTCTTCTAGTCAGTACTTTGGTGCGGGAAGAAAACAGAGAGAGTCACTAAAATAAAATGTATTAATCTTTATTTGTTTTCTTTAAATACTTTTTTAATCCCTTATCTTTTGTCCTATTCTTGGCAATAAAAAAGACTGCTAAGTTTATAGCAAGAATTCCGATAATGCCCATAATAACAATATCTGTTCTCATGATTGTGGTTTGAATGTTTTATTGTGGTTTTTTTGCCAAAACTAACTAAATTTGTTAAAAAATAGTAGTTAAGTGAATGATATTTACGTTGATTTAATGTAAAATCTGATGAAAATTTAAGTTAATAAAAAAATGTATTGTAATTTTCTTAATTATTTGCTTACCTTTTTACCACTCTTGTTTAAAGAGTAGATAAAAAAATTAACTACGGTTGAATTTAATTTTAAAGAGGAGTGCTTGATTGCTTGATTAGTACGTGCGTACGTAGTGAATAGTTGTTTTTTGAGATTCAGAAAATTATCATGCAGTATAGGTTTTACGACGTTAAATGACCTGTTTTTTATGGATTCGCAATAGTAGTACGCCAAATGTTACAAATGGCAACGCCGAGATCAGTATGTTGAAATTGGGAACCGCTACCCCAATAAAAAGTAGCATCAACATAAGTAACCCAGAACAGGTCACTCCAATAATCGTCATTGCTTTACTTGGCTTTTTTTGAAATAACGTAATGATCAGGAGCAATTGTCCCAAAAAAGGAATTATAATAAAAGGATGAAGTACAGCAAGTGGGTTCGTCATCGCTTTATTAATAAGTTACGCCTCTGCTTGAAAGACAAAAAGAGATTTGCCGGTGCCCCACGATAAATATCCTATTTGGAAACTTAATAACACCAACAAATTCAGAAATTTTTTCATGATTAATTCCTTTTTAGGAGTACTTCTCAATTACAAATTTACACCCTAAAACGTGTACTTTTTTAGGAAGCTTAGAATGTTTTGAGTCCAACTGTAATTTTCTTACCTATTTTATGTAACTTTATGAACTCTAAATACTTTGTCTATGAAAAAAAGTTACGCATTGGTATTGATATCACTTTTCAGTTTTTTGGCTCAGGCACAAATCGTTGACATTCCCGATCCCAACTTTAAAAACGCGTTAGTAAATACGAATTGTGTTGGGAATAGTAGTAATCAATACCTAACCGATGTCGATACGAATGATGATGGTGAAGTTCAGATTGAAGAAGCTCTTGCGGTAACCAAACTTAGCGTGACTAATCAAAATATAGCGGATTTAACTGGTATTGAATATTTTGGTAATCTTAGCATTTTAGATTGCAGTAGTAATCAATTAACGTCGCTATCCATTAATAATATGGGGGCACTTGCAGCTCTAGTAATTGATTATAATAGCATCTCAAATCTTTCTATTACCAATTGTTTTAATCTTAGAAATTTTTATTGTTACAGTAATCCCATGACGACTATTGACTTAAGTAGTACTGGAGTACGATATTATCGCATCGTAAATAATCCCAATCTTACTTACCTAAATTTAAAAAATGGATTTATGGTTGATGGAGCCATCACCGGCAAAGCAATACCTCCTCCGTTACCGCCAGAACTCCATGGAAATCCCAACTTACAGTACATTTGCTGTGATGCCGCTGAAGTGATAGAAGTAACAAATAATG
>Ga0114967_10004663_pt1 | contig 11005 bp, 11 predicted proteins | sample M_130628_MF_Meta_FD_92639 | JGI IMG/M metagenome (GOLD analysis project Ga0114967, IMG submission 92639) | Freshwater microbial communities from Lake Montjoie, Canada to study carbon cycling - M_130628_MF_MetaG | ecosystem: Environmental > Aquatic > Freshwater > Lake | place: Lake Montjoie... | reverse complement strand
TATCACGGGCTGAGATTAACCAATAACCCAGACGTTGCAACCGCACTTTGCTCCGTTATGCTCCATGCACAGTTAACCTTTGGCCAATGCGTTTGAATTCACCCTGAACGGCAAGCCCGCCCAATCATGCAGAGGAATTAGAGCGACCGATGTATCCAAGCCTCTAACGTGACCGTGTCGTGATTGTGACCGCGCGTGACGATAAGCCCGAACTTGGGATGGCGGCGAATGGCTCGTTCTGCAAATCATCCCAATGACCGACACAAAGAGACGCTTCGGGCGGGAATATAGTTTGGTTTGCGAATTCGGGTAGGTCGTCGAAAATACCGAGGGAGAAATCGATTTGCAACGCGAGCAGCTCGACGGCTTGCGCGATGCGGCGTGATGGTTTCGAGGCAGAGCCAATCCACGGCAAGGAGCGATAGGTCGGTCAATCCGCGCGAGGCTGAAGTCATGATCGAGGACAAGCTCGAAGGTTTCAGGCATTCCCGGTTTCAACGCGTTGATTGCGAGGCGTTGCGCTTCAGCCTCCAGACAACCGCCGCCAAGAGTGCCAGTGATTTCCCCTCGCAAGGGAGAGACATCCTTCGATCCGGACTTCTGCGGGCTTGATCCGCTGACTCGCGTAAGAATGTGCTCGCACGAAACGCTCGTTCGCAGCATGCTGGGGCGAGGGTTACACAGATTACGTTCCTAGGGGTTAAGGCGGCGCAGGAGTTTTCAACGTATCCAATACAGCGTCCACTATTCGCTCGACACTGATGCCGTTCATGCAACGAAAATCGATCGGACATTCGCGCAAGAAACACGGCGCGCAGGATGCATCAGATTTCAACAAGCGATGTCGGGGATTACCCGGCATTCCCGGCCCGGTCATTTCCGGCGATGTGCTGCCAAAAGGAACGACGACGGGTGTGCCCAACGCAGCGGCGACGTGCATCGGGCCGGTGTCGTTCGTCAGCAGGACGCGGGAGAGTTTGAGCAATGCCATCAATTCGCGGAGGGATGTCTGGCCTGCCACGTTGCTGATGGTTGATTGCTGATTGCTGATTGAACCCGCGATGGTTTCGGAGGTCTGAACATCTGCTTTGCCACCAAGGATGAGCCAATGACAATTGGTGTGCGTCTGGATTTCACGAGCGGCGGCGATGAACTTCCCCGCAGGCCAGCGTTTGGCCAGGCCGTATTCAGCGCCAGGGTTCAGGGCGAAAATGGGCGCAGAAATATTCTCCAATCCAAATTTCTTCTTTGAAGCGGCGATCTCTTCATCGGTCACAACCAGCATCGGCGGCAGAGCAGAACCACTCGCGCCAAGCGCAGCAACAAGGTGAAGGTATTGATAGAGGTGGTGGGACAGAGGCGCTGGGCGATAGGAGGGAGGCGAGCTGGCTTCTGAAATGAGTTTGCGAACTTCAGCTTCTGTTCGCTTGTGCATTTTCACTGCACCAGCACGGGTTGGAATGGCGTCGGTCAAAAACCAATTGCGCCATGGCCACTCACCGCCGATGCGCCATGGGATGCGCGCGAGCCACATTTCCATGGCCGAGCGCGGCGAGTTGGGCAGCACGAGTCCGAGATCAAATTTTCCTGCGCGGATCTTTCGACCCAACGTGAAGAGCCCTTCGCCTTTGCTAAACGTGAGGGTTTCGTTAATTGCTGGATGATGCAGATAAATATCGCGCAGTTTCTCATGCGTGAACACCGTAATTTGGGCGGCGGGAAATTTTTCCCGCAAACGCATCAGCGCAGGCGTCGTCATCACGGCGTCGCCGAGCCAATTCACACCACGAACAAGGATACGGCGTGGAGTTGGATGGAAGCTTACGGACATGACTGTTTATTCCCGTTTACTTGAAGCAAATCTTCCTCACGCAATCGCGGAAGTCGTCCGCACCGTTGACGATGTTAATCTCCACGCGCATGAAATAAAACGGCAGATCGCGCCGATCCAGCTTGGGAAAGCGCACGGCATCCTTCTGCGTCGTAAGGATGATGTCCGCCTGGCGCTTCTTGCCGCGATTGATGGCGTTCAAGATTTCCTGTTGCGTGAACCTATGATGGTCGGCGAAGCGTTTCGCATAGACCAATTCTGCGCCGAGCTTCACCAGGCTTTGTTCAAAACTTTCCGGCTGTGCGATGCCGCTGAGTGACGCGACCTTCTTTCCCTTGATCAATTCCAGCGAAACGCGTTCACCAGTGAACACGTCCTCAAGATACTTCGGGCTGTGAATACACTCAATGATCGGCGCGTGCGGGTTCAAAGACGCGATCCGTTTCCGCAGCTCAGCGGTTTTGCCATCGCTCTTGGTAATGAAGATGGTGTTGGCGCGAGCGAGGTGCGAAGGAGGTTCTCGCAACGTGCCGCGCGGCAACATATGTTCGTTACCGAACGGCTGCTGACAATCAATAAGCACCACGTCATGCCGACGCCCGCGCAGATCCCAATATTGAAATCCATCGTCGAGCAACAATGTGTCGCAGCCAAACTTCTCGATGGCGTAGCGTCCACTCTTCACACGGTCTTTGTCTACGAGTACGACCACGTCTTTGAGATTCGATGCGAGCATGTGGGGTTCGTCGCCTGCCATTTCGGAGTCGAGCAGCAAGGATTTGCCATCGGATACGACGCGCGGCGGAGTGGATTCGCGGCGGAAAAGCAGGCGATCAATGAGTGATTTATGCAATGCCGGTGGCTTAGATCGATAACCGCGAGAAAGAATGGCTACGTTGCGTCCAGCATCCCGAAGTTCGCGCGCGAATTTTTCTACGACAGGCGTCTTGCCCGTGCCGCCGACTGTAAGGTTGCCGATGGCGATGACTTGAACGCCGAGCGTGGTGTCGCGCAGGATACGGAAGTTGTAGAGGAAGCGGCGGAATTTAATCGCGACAGTGAACAGTTTTGATCCTCCAAACAGCAAAGCACGGATGATAGCCGCGCGCTTGCCGCGACGTTCATCGAAGATGACTTCGAGGATGAACGTTTCAAAGGCTTCAACCCAGACCCGGAATTGCTCTCGCATGTGCGATCATGTTGCCAAGCTGGGGAGGACAGGGCAAGCCAGCGGGCATCGATGCACGGCAGATATTGGCTCAACTGCTGTCATTTCAACGCGGCCAATTCCTCACGCAACAGAGTCACGAGCGGTCGGATTGTCTTTGCGCTGAATTCAAACGGACAGCCCGCTGCGGCGAACAATTCTGGCAACGGGCGTGAGCCACCTAGTGCAAGGGCGGTCTTGTAGTCGCTCAGGGCTTTGACCTTGTCGCGTTTGGAGTTCGCCCACACTTGTAATGCGCCGAGTTGAGCGATGCCGTATTCGATGTAGTAAAACGGATACAGAAAGATGTGGAGCTGACGATGCCACAGATTCGTGCGCACCTCTTCGTAGCCAACCCAGTTAACGTCGCCTGCGAAACGATCCATGATTTGATTCCACGCGGCTGAACGTTCGGCGCTGCTATGACCGGGGTGCGTATAAATCCAGTGTTGAAACGCATCCACCGTCGCGATCCAGCCCAGCACGCCGATGATGCCTTCCAGATGCGTGCGTCGGGCGCGGTTACCCTCCGCAGGCGCATAAAACTCCTCGATAAATTCGTTGCCGAGCAATTCCATGCTCATCGAGGCGACCTCGCAAAACTCGATCGGCGCGCTGCGATACGCGAGCAGGTCTTCGTTACGTGTGGCGAGCGCGTGGAACGCATGCCCTGCCTCGTGCAAGATGGTTTCAACATCGCGCTGCTGCCCAACGGCGTTCATGAAGATGAACGGCAGGCGCGCCTCATTGAGCGTGGATTGATAACCGCCAGGTGCTTTGCCTTTGCGGTTCGCCAGATCAAGCAGCTTCAAATCCTGCATCTGCTGGAAGCCGCTTGCGAGTTCAGCGTCGAGCTTGTCGAATATGCGCTGCGAACGCGTTACCATATCTTCTACTTTCTCAAACGGCTTGAGCGCGGGACGATTCAACGGGTCAACGGCTGAGTCCCACGGGCGTAGTTTGTCGAGGCCGAGTTGTTTGCGTCGTTGGGCCTGCAATTCGCGCACGGCGGGAACGACTTCGGTCGCGACGGCGTCGTGGAAATCAAAGCAGTGCTGCGGCGTGTAGTCGAATCGCCCCATGCGACAGAACATGTAGTCGCGGTAATTTTTGAAACCCACATTTGCGGCGATCTTTTGGCGGAGGTTCAGGAGCTGATCGAACTGCTCTTCAAACTTCTCGCGTTCCTGCACTCGGCGTTTCGCCACCAGTTCCCAAGCTTCTTGGCGCAGTGGACGATCTGGTTCTTCGAGCAACTTGCCCATAGCGACAAGTGTTTTTTCTTCCCCGCGGAATTGCACTGTGAGCGAGCCGCTCAACTTCTGATATTGCTGCCCCACTTTGGATTCCTCCGTTTCGAGAGCGACGTTTTCCTCGCGGAACAACTCGACGTGATTTTGCACATCGCGAAGAAACACATCATAGCGCGGCGACGGCAGATTAGCACTTTGCGGATGCGCGATGAGAAGTTTTTCCAGTTGGAACTGTCGCGGCTTGAGTTGTGGTTCGATCTGTTCGACGAAATGGAGGTAAGCTTTCTCTGCTTCAGCGCTGTCCGTGTGGCAGGACATGGCGATGTAACGGCGCGAGGATTCTTCATCGAGCGCGGCGGAGAGCTCACCCCACGTGAGCAACCACGCCTCGAGGTCGCTTACGGACTTGGCGGCAGCGACGCGCGCTTCAAGTTGATCGAATAGCGGAAATAGCTTTGACCAATCACCAAGATCAAGTTGAACGGGCACGAAATGGCGCGGCTTGAATGCGGGAAGAGAACCGAAAGGAAGCAGGCTCATGGTTTGCGTGAATCAGAATTTGACGTTGCGTAATGCGAGCGTAGCAATCGTTGCCACAAGCATCAAACCAGCGGGCATGAACTTCTTCGTCTTGGCGAGGCGGATGGCGAACACGACGAGCAGCGTGGCCATGAGTATGTTTGCCAGACCTGCCCGGAATTTCACATCGAGAAAGTTCGGGACGGCGCACAACACCAAAGCGGCAGCGAAACCGCAGGACATGTAGAGCGAAACTTTGCTGTTTGCTTTGAGAAAGCCTATAAGGCCCCCGACGACCAGCAGGACGATGTAAATCCAGAGCAGAGCAGTATTTTGCACGGCGCGCAGACTGCCTTAAGCGCCTTGCACGTCCAAGCTCAGAATTTCACCCGGTTCACAATCAGCATAGATTTCCATTGGTCGGCAGCAGACTTCGCAGTCGGTGGTGAAACGCTGGGATCCGGAGCTGGTGTCTACGGTGACTTCAAAGCTCTGACCGCAGTAGGGGCATTGAATTTTTTCGGAGACTTCCACAACACCAAGCTAGGCCTTGTTCGTAGCGTTGGCAATTGCAGGTTGTGTGAGTTTGCATTTTTAATTTTTTAGGTGTTCCCAAAACTGCGGGCTGTGTTAGCGTTTTCCCAGATGACCCACGACTCTTCGCAGGCGCAAATCCGCCGCTGGCAGAAGTTGATGCTAGCCGCAGGGGAGTTTTACCCTCTTCGTCCCTCACAGTTTGACTCAACAGCAATCAAACCAGGAGAAATGTTATGACCCATTCCATTCCAATCGGCGAAATCCTGTCGCAAAAAGGCGGCACAGTCTGGTCGGTCGCGCCAGAAACGACGGTGCTTGACGCGATTAAGATGATGGCCGAGAAAAACATTGGCGCGTTGCTTGTGACGAAGGAGGGAAAGTTGGTAGGCGTTTTGTCCGAGCGGGACTACACGCGCAACGTGGCGTTGAAGGGACGTTCATCGAAAGAAACGTTCGTGCGAGAGATCATTTCAGGACGCTTGATCACGGTCAATCCAGACCACACGGTGGAAGAATGTATGCGATTGATGACGGAGCATCGCATCCGGCATCTGCCTGTAGTGGCTAGTAACACAATCCTCGGGGTAATCTCCATCGGCGACTTGGTGAACTCTATCATTTCTTCCCAGAACTCAGCGATCCAGCAGTTGGAGACTTATATCTGCGGATTCCCCACCCCGCCTGCTTAGAGCGGTGGTTTCCCAGCCCGGCGAGAAGAATCGCCGCTAGCCATGCAGCGGAACTCCAAGCTCGAACTCATATCCGGACGTGAGTTATTGGACGGAGCGCAACAAAACCTTTGCCGCCATTTGAGGCGGACGAAGCGAGGCGGCTTATTCTTGAGCTCGGAAACAATTGCCTATTTCCAGGGACGGCAGCGAGCGCGGCAACGCTCCGCAAATTCAGTTCAACATTCGGGGGCGGAAATCATTTTCAATCTATCAGTGCCAGTCCGAGTTTTCAGCCGTGGTATGCCCGGAGCACAGCCGCCGCCAGTCCACGCCGAAGCCGCACGCCAAAGCCACGATGTTCGCCAGCAGATGGACGTCCAACGCAAGCTTGAGGACTCGCGCTGTGACTCATTAAGGTGGGTTACCGGCTGCGACGCCGTTAACATAAGGGTAGAAACTGGGGGGCTGGCATTGATAGGGGCAGACAATGTGGAATGCGTAGTGAGCCAATAGTGAGTATTATCCAAGACGAAATGGAATGCGCTACACGACAGTCCCCAATTTTTTCTTGATTGCATCAAGAGTTGTGTAACCATTTTTTTAATGAAAATTGCTAAAGAATCCATTCCTGCAAAAATCAATATTCCCGGCGCGATCGCCCGCCAACAACTAGACTTTGGTGACGCCACTGGTTACTCCAAAATGGCGGGAGAATACTTCTCCCTCGGCGCCGGCACAGATATCGCACCTCTGCTCAAGGGGCTCGAAAACGACCTCTGCCAGTCGCCTCATTGGGGCTATCTGATCGAGGGTGAAATCATGGTGACCTATACTGATGGCAAGCAGGAAATCGTCTCCGGGGGTGACATTTTTTACTGGCCGCCCGGTCATACAATAAAAGTGGCCAAAAACGCGGAAGTGATTCTGTTCAGCCCGCAAGTCGAACATTGCAAGGTTGTAAATCATCTGCATAAGCAACTCTGCGGCGCTTGAGTGCCGAGTCTGGCATGACACTTGATTTTTGGCGGTAATCTTTTATCAAAACCGCCTACTCCTTTGCCCACGCCTTCCTCGTCCTCATCCACCTTCAGCACATCCTCGGGGCGTTGCCGATCATGTTGCAACATCGGTAACTTTCTCTACGATCCGCCGAGCCCAAATGAATTCCACTGAAGGAAAACCCACTTTACGTTCGCTCTCGCCGCAACAATGGAAATCCGGCATCGCTGCATGGCTGGGCTGGGCTTTCGATGGACTGGAATTGCATCTCTACACTCTCGTAGCATTACCATTCGTAGCACAGCTGCTCGGCAATATTCCAACAACCGATCCCAGCGTCGGAAAACACGCTGCAATCATCCAAGCCGCGTTCCTGCTCGGCTGGGCATTGGGCGGCGCTTTCTTCGGACATATCGGTGATAAGCTGGGCCGCGCGCGGGCGTTGAGCCTGACCGTGTTGACTTATGCTGTGTTCACGGGGCTTTCATTCTTCGCGCAACAATGGTGGCATCTGATAATATTTCGCTTTCTTGCCGCGCTCGGCGTCGGTGGCGAATGGGCCGTAGGCGCGTCGTTGCTGTCAGAAACATGGCCGAAGAAATGGCGACCATGGATTGCAGCCGTGCTTCAGTGCGGCGTGAACATCGGCATCCTATTCGCGGTGCTTGCGAATCATCTGATGGCCGCACGCCCGTCGCGTGAATTATTTCTCATCGGCGTCTTGCCAGCATTGCTCGTGTTCTGGATACGCCGTGCCGTGCCCGAAACAGATGAGTGGCAGGCCGCGCAAAAAAATTCAGCGCACCAACAACCCAGGTTACGCGAACTTTTCAGCGGCACTGTTCGGCGCGTGACGCTTTGGACGATGGTTGTCTGCGGCATTTCCCTCACGGCACACTGGGCTTTCATGTTCTGGCATGTGCAACACCTGCGAAATCTCCCCGAAGTGCTGGCGATGACTGTGGAACAAAAGAATAAACTCGCCAGTCAGGCAATGTACATCGTCATCGGCTCGTCCATTTTGGGGAACTTTTTCTCCGGCTGGCTCGCGCGCTTCATTGGGTATCGTGCGACGCTCGGTTGGACTTTCTTTGTCTATTTCATGGCGATGGTGGGTGCTTATTGCGTCCCACGAGATCATCACGCACTGCTCTGTTGGTTTCCCTTGATCGGCTTTTGTCAGGGCGTTTTCGGATTGTTCACCATGTATCTACCGCCGCTTTTTCCGACGTTGCTGCGAACTACGGGCGCAGGCTTCTGCTACAACATAGGACGCGCGTTCTCCGCAGTTGGTGTGGTGTTCTTCGGGCTGTTCTCGAAGGTCGGAGATCATCGACTCGCGTTATTCTACGCCGGTTTTTTGTTTTTGCCCGCCGCCTGCATCTCGTTCCTGATGCCGAAGGTGAAGGACTAATGCCGGAATTGAAGTTGCAACGGCATTGCCCATTCGTTACCAATCCGCGCCATGCCGCCAGAACATTCAGCAACCCCGAACAGCGAAGCCACCTTGTATCGCTGGTCGCCGTGGTTAGTTTTCATCTTTGCACTCCTCCTCAACTTCCCGTCCATATGGAACGAGACGAGCGTGACCTGCTCGGATGAGTATCAGCTTTCGATACGCACGCCTATGGAGATGGACGCGCGCGGCGAATGGCTCACGCCGTGGCTTAACGATCAACCCCGGTTGCGCAAACCGCCGCTCATCTACTGGGCGATCCTTTCCACCTATAAAACCTTTGGTATCAATCTCGTCTCCGCGCGCATCTGGGCGGCTTTGGCGGGAGGGGGAATTTGCCTGTGCGCATGTCTGCTAGCGCGTCAATTGTCCCGCTCGAACGGCTTGCTCGCAGGTTTGCTGGCGATGGGTTGCGTGGGCGTGGCGATCGAAGCGCGTCAGGCGATGCTTGATCTGCCGCTGGCGGTGTTCTCAGCGTTCGCGGTATTATTCTGGCTGCGCTGGATCAAACGCGAAAAGCTTTTCGACATCGTGGCGTGCGCACTTTGGGTCGGACTTTCATTCCTGATGAAAGGACCCGTTGGACTTTTCTTTTTCTTTGCAGGTGCGCTAGCAGCGCTGTGGGCATTTGACGCATGGAAAATTTTAATTCGACGCGCATGGCAACTGCTACTCTGGGTCGTGATAGTGGCGACTATCTCATTGCCTTGGCCACTCATGATGAAAAATCTTTGGGGCGACAAGTTTGCGCAGATACTCGGCGAGGAACTCACGGAGCGGAAGTTCGGGACGTGGAATGCCATGTCGCCGCTTTCCGCGCTCGGCGGCGCACTAGGATTGATCTTCCCGTGGACGCCTCTGGTTTTAGGCGCGATCATTATTCACTTCAAAAAAGCTCGCGCACATCGTTCGCAAAATAATTCCTGGCTCGTGGCGTGGCTCGTCCTTTCCATCCTGCCATTCTTTTTTATGAAAGCGTTTGAGCGCTATATGCTCGCGGTGATACCGCTTCAAGCAGTGCTGGCGGCAGGCTGGCTTCAATCTTCTGAGTCCACGAAATGTAAAACCTGCACATGGCGACTATCGCTCATCTTGCTCTCGCTCGTCGGCGTGGTCGTGTCGGCATTCGCGTTGTGGTTCAAGCTCGGAATGGTTGGCCCGGTGCTGTGCTTGGCAGTTGTGGCATGGGGGTTGTGGCACGCCTTTCGTTCATCGGCTGTCTGGACACCTGCAGCTAGCGCCGCCCTCGTCCTGATGCTCAGCCTAGGGGTGATTTATCCGACACTCGGCATCAGCAGCATCGCGCCCGACGTAAAGGAAAAAGTCTGCACGGCCACCGCCCGTGTGTTTGGGATGTACCAGCCGTCCCTGCTTTCTGCGCGCCTTGGTTACAGTGTCCAGATGTTCAATTCGGAAACATTTATTGCAACAAGGACCAATGCGCCCGTTACGGAGGTCGTATTCGTAGAGGAAACTGTAGTGGCTGCTTTTGAACAGATGGCTCGCAAGAACGGTTTGAAAATCGAAGAGATTGACCGCTTCAAAACATTTTATTCGCGGAGAGCGTGGCTGCGATTTGCCCGCGAGTCGGCACGCTGGCCGGACTGGAGACAAGCGCTTTGCGAACGCTCCCTGGAATCTCTCAAAACTGAGATTCGTTACTATCGCGTCAGCGTCAATCCAGCCCAGCCATGAACGCGAACGCTCGACGTTGGATTTGGATGGGACTGACGCTAGCGTTGCTCGCGATTGTCGGCCTGCGTGATGGCTGGCGGGTTTCGCCCCTGCCGACAACCAATTTTGTTGTCTCAAAAAGCTCCCCCGAGCTGATAGCTGCCCCATCGGAATTCCACGAACAGTTTGTCGACCCTCGATTCGTTCACCCAAGCGCGCATGTTTCGTCCATCTGCGAATTGCCCGATGGTCGAATAGTCGCGGTCTGGTATGCAGGTTCCCGCGAAGGCGCACGTGATGTCGGCATCTACATCGCGACGCGTAATGCCGGTGTGACAAACGCTTGGTCAACGCCCGTCTCCGCAGGCACGCATGAGGCGGCGGGCGAAGAAACTTTTCGCTACGTCAAAAAAGTCGGTAACGCCATTGTCTTCAGCGGAACAAACAATCAACTTCATCTGCTATACGTAACGACTGGCTTCGGCGGCTGGTCGTGCAGCCAGATTAATCTGAAAACCTCCACTAATGGCGGTGCAAAATGGTCGCGCAGCCACAGACTGGGATTGAGCCCGTTCTTGAACATCAGCGAACTCGTGAAGAACGCGCCCGTCCCGACGGCGGACGGGGGATTCGTGGTGCCGATCTATCATGAACTGCTGGGGAAATTTTCCGAGCTGCTCTGGTTGCGACCCAGCGTGGACGGTTTTGAAGCAATCAAAACAAGAGCGTTTGGAGGTTATGCAGCATTTCAACCTGCGCTTGTGGCTTTAAATGAAACCAACGCTCTAATGCTCAACCGCGCGGCGGGATCGGTCGCAAAGATTCACGCGACTAGAACCTCCGACGGCGGAAAGTCAT
>Ga0114967_10004659_pt1 | contig 11012 bp, 4 predicted proteins | sample M_130628_MF_Meta_FD_92639 | JGI IMG/M metagenome (GOLD analysis project Ga0114967, IMG submission 92639) | Freshwater microbial communities from Lake Montjoie, Canada to study carbon cycling - M_130628_MF_MetaG | ecosystem: Environmental > Aquatic > Freshwater > Lake | place: Lake Montjoie... | reverse complement strand
AGAAGCATCGGTAATGAAGATATTCGCACCTAGTCCTGTTACACCAGGATTAAAAGTAAGTGTTAGTGGCACTGGATTGTTGGTACTTAATACCTGACTGCCTCCAGCAGCACCACAATACAAGCCTCCAGTTGCCGATGCTGTCCACGTTGGTGTGCCCGCGCCAAAATTGCCACTTAGACTTGAATAAAATCCATTAGCGGTGTCAAATGTTTCAGTCGTCGAAATAGTGTACCCGGCGTTTACAGCTGCAGTAGTGAAAGCCGATAAATTATAATAGTTTGTATTCGGTATTGGTTGCGAAGTAGGCATAGCAGGTTGTACTTCTATTGAACCATCGCAATCGTCATCGATACCGTTACAAACTTCAGTTGCAGCTGAATTTACAGCAGCATTTGCGTCGTTACAATCAGTAGAGTTAGAAACATATCCAACTGCAGCAGTACATCCTTGAACAGATGAAGAAGCATTTCCATAAGTGTCACCGTCAGCATCTGCATAATACGTATTTTGAACACCTTCGTCGATCTGTGTATCACAATCGTCATCGATGCTGTTACAAACTTCAGTAGCCGCTGAATTTACAGCTGCATTTGTGTCGTTACAATCAGTAGAGTTAGAAACATATCCAACTGGAGCGCCTGTACAAGAAGTTTGAGAAACTGCAGCGTTACCATAAGTATCACCATCAGCATCTGCATAATAAGTAACATTTGCAGCACCATTTGCAACCGTATAAGAACCGGTAGCAGAACATCCACCTGTTTGAGTAGTTACTGTTACAGTATACGTACCAGCGGTTAACCCGGTAAGATCCTGAGTAGAACCACCGTTACTCCAAGCATATATCAATGGTGTTGGAGAACCACCCGTTGTTGTTAAATCAATAGAACCATTTGCATTTCCAGCGCACAATGCAGCAACTGTTGTTGCAGACAATGTTGGAGCTGTACAACTGGGTAGTCCAGCATCTCCGACGTTAATCGGTGTTGCAGCAACTGACTCATAAGCGATTTGAACAATTGTACGAGCTGACTGAACTGCGCCAACATTAATCTTGGCCCAGCCATAGTGGGTCGTACCAGCTGCGGAAACGAAGCGGAAACCGATGTAATTAGTGGCATTCAGCTGCCAGTTACCTGGAGCGGCCCCAAAAACAGTCGATGTTGTGGCGGTGTTCCAGGAGCCCGTGGCGCCTACAGTTGTTCCGATAGCTAGATTGCCTGCTGGGCCTGTGGTCACACCTGGGTAGCGCATCTGGCCGCCTCCGGTAGAGTTGAACCAGTTCGCACCGGCGGTCAACCCGGAGCCGGTTGAGTAGGGATTGAGGTCCCATCCCGGTACACCAGTACCTGGACCATTTGATGCTACCTGCGTTTCTACGTTGATGTACATACCGTCGATGTCAACTGCAGGTACTAAATTGCAATTCCAATTTACAATGGCAGCATTTGCGCTACCAGCTATTGCCAAGGCTGCTGCGCCAGTAACTAAGTGCTTCGCAATTCTGTTTTTTAGGCTAGGCTTCTCATCAGAAGCAATATTGCTTTCCGATGAAGTTTCGGAACGCATTACCTGCGAACCCAAACTCTTGAAGTACTGCCCGAGGGTAGTAAATTCTTTTTTCATAGATTTATTATTATCGGTTTACTTTTAACTGGCGTTTAATGACACAATATTTTGCAAATCATAAAAGTCGATTTTAATATGACTTAAGTTTAGTCGGCAAGAATAGCCTTCAACTATGACTTTTATCACGAAAAGGGATAAGGCCTAGATTAATAGGGATAAAGCGGAAAAAATTATTCGATTTGGGACTTCGGAATAAAGTTTCGCTCGGCTTGGTGTGTTATTCTTGAGTGCAACTGAAAATTGATTGGTCTCGGGAGAAAGCATAACGTCATACTTTCCGTCGTTATTAAAATCTCCTTTGGCTGCGCAGAAATAACCAGCTAGGTGTTGTTGTCCATGTCGAACCAAAGTGTACTCCAACACCATTTACCAACGTTTAACCCTCGGGAAGGAGCAACATTGCTAAAATAACCCGAAGTATTTTGCATAAGTCTATTTAACGTCGTTGGCGTATTGGAAATGTACAAATCCTCATCATTGTCTCTATCGAAATCTGCCCATGCATTCGACATGGCATCTACTGCGACATTGAGCCCTTCATTCTCCCAAAAAATTCTTCCAACGCTCGGTAATTTCCTTTTTGTAGGAATTGCTATACTCTATCTGAATATTTCCTAATTCCAAATGACTGCTTCCAACTTCAACCAAGTGCTGCAAATTCACAGCTGATGATCGGCTGACTTTCACCAAAGGAAAAGATTTCTTACTTTCTAAAAACTCAGACAGGGTGCCTCGTATTGAAACACTGGGCTTATTGAACCTTTCAATAAACAAATAATTCTGCTTGCTTTGAATGTATACAATTTGATGCAAGTATAACTTCACATTAACGCCACCGGATTTCACGAACAAGAAATCTTCATCCTTTAAACTTTCACGATTGAAAAAATTGAAGGACGCAACCTCGATCGCACTGTGCAGGTTTTCTTCGCTAAACGGTTTCACCAAATAACCTGACGGTCTGGTGTTTTTCGCCTTTTCGAACGTGAGAGAATCGTTATTTGCGGTTACATAAATAAATGGAATGTTGTAATTATCTTGTATGTGCTTTGCTAGGTCAATTCCACTTTTAAGCCCATTCAAATTAATATCAATAAGCACTAAATTTACTTCTAAGGACTCCAACATTTCCAATGCATGAATGTACTTTGATGCTATGCCCACGACATCGTAATTCAATTTCAGAAGCGACTGTTTCACACTTTCTGAAATGATCATTTCGTCCTCTACTATAAGTACTTTTAATCTGTTCATTAATCAGCCGTTTGCATTCCCGTATTGTATAGAATGTTTAATTTTTTACGGATTTGAAATTAACCTCGAAATAGGCTTAACAACCCTAATTTGGGATGAATTAAGTTTTTTTTGGGATTTGACTAAAAAGTGTCGGCTACGAAATTTCCGTATTAAAGCGAATATTGACATGTAGACCTTCTTTTTTCTCGAATAGCACTTTGCCATTTATCTGATTGGTTAATCCGAAGATTAAACGCATTCCTAAGGATTCGGAAATTTGAGATTGAAAATCACGGCTTAATCCTGGACCGTTGTCTTGGTAGGTCAGCTCAAATTCATTCGCCCCAATAGCAATCATTTCAACTCGAATTTCTAGATCTTTATTCGGCAGAACAGCATGCTTGAAAGAATTCGTCATAAGCTCATTTAGAATTAAACCTAGAGGAACAGCATTCTGCAAATTTAATGTTAGATTATTCATGTTGAAATTACCATAAGCCGCAACTCCTTTCAAACTGAATAAATGCTTTACTTCTTCAAAAAGATCCGTGATAAAACTTTGAAGAAAAACCGATTCAAGATCTTCATTTTGATAAATGTTTTTGTGAATTAAAGCAATGCTACTTAACCTACTTTGTCCTTCCGATAGAACGCGCATTAAGTTCTCATCCTTAACCTCATTCTTCTGCAATTGAAGCAACCCTGAAATTACTTGAAGATTATTCTTTACCCGGTGGTGAACTTCCTTCAATAAGATTTCTTTATCGTTAACAGCTGATTGTAGTTCTGTTGTTCTATTCACAATCTGCATCTCCAAATTTTCCAATCTCCTTCGCTGACGAATCGTTCTCAATTTATAGATAACTCCAAGAGAGATAACGACAATCACAAATGAAGAGATTAAGAACCATGCGGTGAGATAATACGGAGGTTTTACTTTAAGTGGAATTTGAATCTCCTGCGGATTCCAAGTTCCGTCTGGCCGACTTGCTCGAATTCTTACCGTGTACTCACCTGAAGCGAGTGCCCCTATTTGCAAACTATTATCTGTTAATTCAATCCAATTATCACTAGCACCTTCAATGAGGTATTGGAAACCACGTTCAATGGGGCTGTACGTTAAAAGGGCAAATTCAATTTTCAAGAAAAGATCCCCACTATTCAAAATAACACGTCCCGTATTATTGTACTCGGCCTCGTAATTTTCTTCCTTTCCACTTTTGCTAGAATATTTTGTTATGGATAAAATTTCGAAAGGATAATTCTCTTCTTCAATCTGAAGAAAATATTTCGGATCGAAAACATTCAACCCGTTCATTCCACCGAAATATAATTTTCCTTGCGCGTCTTTGAAAGAAGAAATTCGATTAAATTCATTGTGAGAAAGACCATCATACGTGGTAAAGATTCGAAATTCATTGGTATTCAAATTGTATCGAAGTAATCCGTTGTAAGTTGATATCCACAGATTCAAAAAATCATCTTCTTCTATTCGATAAATAATAGTCGATGGCAATCCGTCTTTGTCAGAAATAATTCTAATCTTACTTTGATCTATTGTACCGTCAGCTGTCCACCTCCAAGAATACAATCCTTCGCCCCCACTAGCCAACCAGCAATCTCCTTTTGAATCCTCGAACCAATCATAAATCCGAGCTACGGGTATTCGGTGATCTTCGGCTATGGCGTCCTTTCCAAAATAATCTATGACTCTCAATTCGCTGTTGACTAGAAAAAGTCCATTTTCGGCAACCGCCACGAGTCCTTTCATTTTGGAATTTACAAACCGATAAATGTTCGTGGGCTTAGGCCAAATCGGATTGTCAAAAGCCAATTCATGCGTTTCTTTTGTTGCGAGATTGTACGAATAAATTCCCGAATTTCGACCGGTTAAAACAATATCTTCTTTGACCTGAAAAACACTCCAGAGCTCCCCACCCCTCAACGTATCTAAAAACTCCAATTTCTTTCCGTTCCCATCAAAGCGAATAAGTTTTCCACTTCCAGTATAATAGCTACCCTCAATTTTTCCGATTGGAAAAAGCACTCCTTTAAATCCGATCTCCTTAAATTTCCCTTTGCTGATTGAGCAGTGAGATTGCCATACATTGGCTCTCAATTCCCCCGTTGTATTTTGCAATGAAAAATTCTCTGCGTAAATTCCTCTCACTTGTCCTTCATGAGAAGCCACATCCTCTCGCTTAAAATAATTTTCAAATAATTTTCTTTGAAGTCGTGCGTGAACAATTCCGTTTGTAGATATATACCAAAAATTCGTAGAGTCCACACTGTAAACTTTGTAAAAAGAACCGCCATTCAGCTCATCCCAATTATCATTATTTAACACCTCAATTTCTTGACTACTCAGTTTAAGCTTCACACCAATTTCTCTACTTGCATAGGAAATACAGGAAATCATTGAACCTCCGATTATTCTGTATTCCTGCCAATCTAATTTGGCGTCGGCCAGATAATTCGGCAAATATTCAATAGCCGCATTATCTATATTAACTTTAATAAACTCCTTTCCCGTTATTTTATCTTTCCCAACACTTTTCTCAATCGAAACCAATACAACCTCACTTTCATTTAGAATTTGGATAGGCCTTCTTTCCATGCCATCGAAATTCCAATGACGACTTTCATTTTTACGGAATAAAAACAATTTCGAATAGCCCGAGAATGTTATTGCTGTTTGACCATTCTGAAAACAACAATAAGGAATCGCCGATTGATTCAAGTCATTCAATTCAGAAAATTCATGTCGGATTTCACATCCTAAGACCGATGAATAATACCACAATCGGTATGGGTTTTTTGTGACAATCTGAATTTCTTTCGACCCGTTGTTGGCAATTTCCACTATTTGATTTTGCTCAAAAGGAAGTTGAACAACATCTCCGACATTTCGAATTTCATGGGTAACCAAATTCATTATTTGAAGCACGCCTCCAGATACAATCCACAAACGATTGGCATCATCAATTGCAAGCTTTTCGATTAAATTACTATGAAGACCATCTTTTGCCTGTGTGAAGGTTTTGAACTTTTTGCCGTCGTATTTATTCAACCCGTAGCTCGTTCCAAACCACATGAACCCTTTATTATCCTGAACAGCGCACATTACGTTGTTCGAAGAAAGGCCGTCTTCAATTCTTAAAATTTCTCTAAATACAGTGTAGCCCGACTGCGCTGCAATACTTAATGCAATTACACAAGAGATTAATATTAAAAAAATTCTTTTCAAACTGAAGCGAATGTATTGCATAAAAAAAGCCCTTCCAATCGGAAGGGCTTTTTCAATATAAAATTTCAATCTTACTTCTGAACCATCATACGTTGTGTTTGAACTTCACCGTTGAAGATAGCTTCAACAAAGTTCAATTTTATTGTTTAACGGTGTTCATTCTATTTTCTGTAGCTTCGTTGTGTGAAATCAGATGAAATAATAATTGTTTCGGGGTTACCAAGATCAGGTACCAGTTTGCTTATGCAGATGCTCGAGGCGGGTGGAGCAACACTTTTAACAGATGAAATTCGTTTGCCCGATGAAGATAATCCAAAAGGCTATTTGGAATTCGAACCGGTTAAAAATCTCCGCAGCAATAAAGAGTGGCTTCCATTAGCAAAAGGAAAGGTGGTTAAAATTATTCATGCATTACTTCTTGATTTACCTTCCAACTATCAGTATAAAATTATTTTCATTCATCGTAATGTCGAGGAAGTGGTAGCAAGTCAAACAAAAATGTTGCAACGTGCAGGACGCACTGGTGCTAATATGCCTGCAGATAAATTATGTGCATTGTTTACGGCTGAACGAAATCGTATTATTCATTGGGCAAGTGAGCAAAACAATATGAGTTTGATGGAATACGATTATCGCGATATCTTAGAAAATCCTCTTTTTAATGCACAATCTATCTCTGATTTTCTTCAAATTGAACTCGATACAATACTAATGGCAGGTGTTATTGATCTTTCTCTTTACAGAAATAAAATTTAATATCAGAATAAATTTTTCCCGAATTTTCTAACAAAAGCCTCTGCTCCAAAAGCATATTCTTTTTGATGCATTGTTCCTTTTAATAAACAAGCCTCTTCATATTTTCGCTTATATAATTCAGCATCGCTGTTATTATTTTCTTTGCGTGCAAGTGCAAATTGAAATAACGGTGTTTGTGGCGATTCTTTATCATACCCTGCAGCAAACGCTAAGCTTTGTTTTGCACTTTCTTCATCGCCATACCAAGCCAATGATAATCCTAATAAGTAATGTGCTTCTGGTATGGCTTGCGTTAAATCCAGTGCATCTAATGCATGTCCCGCAGCTTCTTCAAAATTCCCTCTGTATAATTCAGTTTTAGCAATGATCAAATGGCAAATTGGGTCATGGGGATTTTTATCTATTGCTTTTTTTGCATGTAAATAAGCTTCATCGAAACGATTTTGCGATAATGCTGTATTTGCTAAGGATTCGGAAAAATCCATTGATTTTCCAATCATTCTTATGGCCTTTTCATAAACAGTAATTGACTCTTTAATTTCTTCATCAATAGCAAGTGCTTGCGCAAGTGCAATCCAAACTTCTGCATTGGTTTTATGTCGGTGAGATAATTCTCGAAGTACATTAACAGCATCCGAAGTTTTATTTAATCCGCAATAGCATTGCGATAAACAGGTAGCATAACGAATGTTATCTGGTAGCTCATCAAGCAGTGCATTGAAATAAATACTTGCTTCATGGTATAAATGTTGCGACATCAGCGATACGGCAAGATTGAAATTGCTTTCTCTTCTTACTAAGGAAAGTTGTTCACTCACATCCTCAGGCAATGCAGCTAAATATCCTAAGTCAATTAATTGCTGTATTGATGCTGCAGACTCATTCGGATCTTGACGCATATCATCGGGATGTAAACCAGCATCTCCCTCTATTTCATCCCACGAGTTAATTGTATTATTTTTTACATCGAACGAAAAAATTTCCGAAAGCATTCTGCCATCCATGTCATTTCCCAATGGAAGTCCCATAAGGGTTAATGCTGTTGGTGTAACATCTAAAATTGTACAAGGAGCAACGGGAGCTTCTTTCTTTATTCCTGGTCCGCTTGCAACCAGCACACCAAAAGGGCGATGCCAGCTTGCCTCTTTTTCCATTCGTTTTTCAGCACTTAAATCTTTCAAATTAGGACGCATTTCTCCAATGTGAAATCCATGATCAGATAAGAGTATAACGGTAGTGTCTTTACCCGCCGCGTCTAATATTCTTCCTAACGATTGATCATGCCATTCGTAAACGCGATCCATTACATCACCAAACCATCGCTCTTCTTTATTGCTCACATGGTTCATGCGCGGTGGTCGGTATTGCATGAAATGATGGCCCATCGTATCTATCGTCTCAAAAAACACCATGCTCAAATCCCAAGAAGAATTGTTCATTGCTGAAACAATACTATTCTCAATACTCACTGCATACGACATTAGTTTTTTCAAGTGAGTAATACGATCGTCGCTTGAGCCAATGTCTCTATGCTTCGGCAATAAAAAAGAAAGTAAGTCATGTGGAAAATTTTTCGGCAATTGAATTCCTTCATTTATTTTCTCTTGCATGTTTGAAGGATGAACAGCTCCTTCTTCAACAAAATTTTTATTGTCAGATACTGCCTCTGAAAGAACATTGCTGATGACAATTCCATTCACAGGTTCAGCGGGATGCGAGGCATACCAGCCCGCTACATTTGTTTTAAAGCCTGCTTGCGAAAAAATATTCCATAGAGCTTTTGTTTTTCGTGTCGTAGCACGTGAAATTCGAAGTCCGCTGCCATCAGGTTTTGGCTCTACGAAATTCAGAATGCCATGCTTATTAGCTGTCTTACCCGTTGTGATGGATGTCCACAATAACGGAGAAAGTTTTGGCTCTAGCGTTCCTAAGTTAGCGCGCACTCCATTGCCAATTAGTTTTTCAAGATTAGGCATTTTGCCTTTGGCAATTAATGGATCAATCATCATCCAATCGGCAGCATCCCAGCCAATAATTAAAATTCGCTGAGCATTTTTTTCTGAAGGATTAATTGCGTTCATCATCGATGGCTAAAATAATTCAGTCAAAAGTATTTAAATGTTCTTAATTATTTGGAATTAATATGTGAATGCTCTATCGAGAATCTCAATTACCAGAAAAAAAAGCCCTTCCAATCGGAAGGGCTTTTCTTTACCTAATAACTAAACTATCTCTGAACCATCATACGTTGTGTTTGAAGTTCACCGTTGTAGATGGCTTCAACAAAGTACAATCCGTTTGCGAGCGGTTGCTCGAATGTGATGTTCGTATTTAGAATACCGTTAACTGAATAGCGGTTACTCCATACTTGACGTCCCATTGCATCTACTACACGAATCTGAACGTTGTCTGAAATTACTCCAGATAAGTTAATGTTCACATCGGTTCCGTGAGTTGGATTCGGATACACGCTCATGTTGGCTTCGTTAGCGATTTCAGATTTTGTATCTGCGGCAGGTGTGTTGTTGTTTTCAACTACCATTCCTGCTGATCCAATGATACACATGTAATACGTTGGTCCCCATTGGTAGTTAGAACCAGTGCTTGCCAAAATTGGCGCTGTTCTTACCGCATATGTCTTTCCGTTTTGCAGAGCTGCAATTGTACCCAAATTAATGTAGTTCGAAGCTGCGCCTCTATTCAACGCAATTGGGAGACCTACTGTTGCGTACGTCAACGGATTCACCTCTGTGAACTCCCATCTCCAGTTGGTTACGCCGCACACCCATGGTAATGAAGCTACTGCTGATCCTCTAAATCGAGTTCCATTCAAGCATTGGTCAAACGTTCTTAAAGAAGTTGCAGGCTGCGTTACCGTACTCATGGTACATGGAGACAAGCCTGGAACCGCTATTACCTCTTGGTTACCGGCACCGTCTAACAACATGTAAGTACTCGTGATAAGCACATTGTAAGTAGAACCGTATGGCAACGATGGTGATACATTACTCAAAACACAAATATCTGACGACTGTGATCTTGTGTAAACGTTTCCTGTAGCACTGCCGCTTACGCCTGTATAGGTGAATGTGTAAACTGCACCAGTACCGGCATAAGTAGCTTTGAAGTATTGACACAAGTTGTAAGGACCTGGACCGTAGTCGCAACCTCCACGCTTCAACATTTTCACACAGATTGTGTAAGCTCCAATACCTAAATCACTGTTGTAATTTCTTACACCTACCTTATAGATTTGTCCTGCAGTTAAGCCAGAGAAATTCAGAATCTCACCGCCTAAACCTGAAACAGCATTTTCGGTAGCTAGAAGAACTCCTGTATTTGACTGAAGCTCGAGCAAGATATTGTTTGCACTAGATGCCACTACGATGCTTACGGCTTCAGATGTTGCCGTGAAGTAGTGCCATTTGTCTTCTCCGGTTAAGCAAATCGATTGAGAGGCCAATGAAGGAGAAAAACCTGCAAGTGTATGGCTTTGTGTTACGCAAGTTGGGAAGAAGTTTGTCCAAACATATTGAGCAGTCGCCGGGCTTTCTCCAGCACCATAATCTGAACCGCAGTTTTCATTTACCGTTCCGTTACAGTTATCGTCAATTGAATTTAAGCACGATTCCGTTGCAGCTGTATTAATAGCCATGTTCGTATCGTCACAATCTGTATTATTCGAAACATAAGGTGCTGAAAGAATCGCACATGTTGTAGTCGCTAATCCAGCTCCGTATCCATCGCCGTCTGCATCGTTATAATAAGTATTTACTGCAATGCCTTCGTCTGCAGCGCCAGAGCAGTTGTCGTCAATTCCGTTGCAAATTTCAGTCGCACCAGGATTCACAGCTGAACTGTTGTCGTTACAATCGGTAGCATCTGTTACATATCCTGCTGGAGCACCTAAACAAGTGTAACCTTGTATTGAAGTTGAAGCATTTCCGAATCCGTCACCATCCAAATCAGCATAGTAAGTTGTACTTCCTCCAGTTGCTGTAACATCCCAAACACATGATGCTGGATTAAAGCTTGCCGTTTCATAGCATGCTAATGTTGGCATTGCTGGAGCAGGATCAATAACTAAATTAATATCAACCATATTATCACAAAATGTAGTTCCCTCAAATGACATTACATT
>Ga0114967_10004658_pt1 | contig 11013 bp, 8 predicted proteins | sample M_130628_MF_Meta_FD_92639 | JGI IMG/M metagenome (GOLD analysis project Ga0114967, IMG submission 92639) | Freshwater microbial communities from Lake Montjoie, Canada to study carbon cycling - M_130628_MF_MetaG | ecosystem: Environmental > Aquatic > Freshwater > Lake | place: Lake Montjoie... | reverse complement strand
GTGCTATGAAAGGGAAATTAGATTTAATGACACCGGCCATGAATGTGCAGAAAGAATTAATGAGCATTCCTGATTTTGGAAGTGATGATGAAGGAGTGTTTTCAAAAGAAATAAAATATATCAAGAATTTTAAGAAAGCTATTTTGATGACCGCCGGATCTGCCGTACAAAAGTTGATGATGAGTTTAGATAAAGAACAGGAAGTGCTGATGAATATTGCTGATATGGCAATTGAAACCTATCATACCGAAAGTGCTTTGTTACGTGTAATGAAACTAGTAGAAAAACAAGGTGAGGATGCAACTGCCTTAGAAATTGATATAATGCGGACTTATTTATACGATGCTGCGGACAAAATTAATAAAGCAGGAAAAGATGCTTTAAACAGTTTTGCAGAAGGCGATGACTTAAGAATGATGCACATTGGCTTAAAAAGATTTACTAAAGTAGAGCCATTTAATACCAAAGAAGCTAGAAGAAGAATTTGCAATAAAATGCTTACTGAAAACAATTATTGTTTTTAATTAGCGTTTCTCCTAACTTTTTAAAAAAATTTACTTTTCAGAATAATTAATTTAAATTTACATTCAACGATTGACAGCAAGGATATATTCATAAGTACTTGAGTAGTTTATATGACTACAATCATTCATTAGTTTGGTTTTACAAATTATAATTTCATTTTCTAAACTAAAACTTCTGCCATGGGTTCACGCGAAACAAATTACAAAAAACAAGACAAGACATTTGCTATTGCAATGACTGTTGTAATGATTACAGCTTTAATCATTATTGCAGTTTTGCTTATTACCGGAAAAATCAAGGCATAATATACAAATAATGCTTTGATTTGTATATTATGCCAATCCGTTTCATACTTAAATAGTGCTGAGGAGGGGGTTCTTTTTTCAATATTTTTCCTTTATCTCCTAGTAATGCTTTAGATTCGCCGCCAATAATCAAAACCTATTTTATGAGTTTAGTTGTAGTGGGTTCAATGGCGTTTGATGCTATTGAAACTCCGTTTGGAAAAAGCGACAAAATTATTGGTGGAGCGGGTACTTACATTGCTTGGTGTGCAAGTAACTTTACTCCAATTAAGCAAATTAGTGTAGTAGGTGGGGATTTTCCACAATCTGAATTAGATGCGCTTGCTGCAAGAAATGTAGATTTAGAAGGTGTGCAAATAAAGAAAGATGAAAAAACATTTTTCTGGAGTGGTAGATACCACATGGACATGAACTCTAGAGACACCTTAGTTACAGAATTAAATGTATTAGAAAACTTCCAGCCCGTTGTTCCTGATAATTTTCAGGATTGCGAATTTTTAATGTTGGGTAATCTTGTGCCTGCAGTACAATTAAGTGTAATAGAGCAATTGAAAACCAAACCAAAATTAATTGTGTTAGACACCATGAATTTTTGGATGGAAGTTGCTATGGATGATTTGAAAAAAGTAATTGCTAAAGTGGATGTATTGATGGTGAATGATGGTGAAGCAAGACAGCTGAGTGGTGATTACAGTTTGGTGCGTGCTGCCAAAACAATTATGGCAATGGGACCCAAATATTTGATTATCAAGAAAGGTGAACATGGTGCTTTGTTGTTTCATGAAAACAATGTATTCTTTGCACCGGCATTACCTTTGGAAGAGGTATTTGACCCAACAGGAGCTGGCGATACCTTTGCAGGTGGATTTATTGGACATATTGCCAAAACAAAAGACATCAGTTTTGAAAACATGAAAACTGCTATTATTATTGGCAGTGCAATGGCAAGTTACTGTGTAGAAAAATTTGGTACAGAAAGATTAAGAGAATTGAGTCAAGCAGATATTGACAGCAGACTTAGCCAGTTTGTAGAGTTGGTGAATTTTGATATCAACTTGGTATAATCTTTTGTAAAATATAACAAAAATGCCACCAAGTTTTCGGTGGCATTTTTGTTTTGTTATAACTCCGATATTTTATGAAATTATCTTTTCCATTTCTTTACTTGTAAACTCCATTAACGTTTTAATGTGGGCGGGTGATAAATTAAATTTCAATCCTGCAGCAGCATATAGTTCAGGCAATGTTTTAGTACCTCCTAAACTCAAAGCATTGATATAATTATTTAACGCAGTTTCATTGTCTTGTTGGTATTGCATCCATAAACCAATAGCACCTAATTGTGCAATGCCATATTCAATATAATAAAACGGCACTTCAAACAAGTGCAATTGTCTCTGCCAGCTGATTGCTCTGTATCGCTCAAGCCCTGCATAATCAATAGTTGCAGGAGAAAACTCCTGAATAATTTCAAGCCATTTGCTAGTGCGTTCCTCTACAGTATGTGTAGGATTACCATACACCCAATGCTGAAATTTATCAATAGTAGCAATCCATGGGAAAATAGTTATAGTGCGTTCTAGCTGATGTTCTTTGGCTCTGTTTAAATCCGGTGCATTATCAAAAAAACTTTCCCAATGGTTCATGCTAAATAATTCCATTGCCATACTTGCAACTTCGGCAATTTCCATTGGATATTCTTTAAACGCACTTAATTCTAAATTATGACTTAAGAAAGAATGAATTGCATGCCCGCCTTCATGAACCATTGTTGTTACATCGCTCATTTGTCCGGCAGCATTCATAAAAATAAAAGGTGCGCCACTTTCGGTTAACGGACAGTTGTAACCGCCCGGAGCTTTGCCTTTGCGACTTTCCAAATCGAAATGTTTTAGTTCATTCATTTTTACCAAACAGTCTGCAAAAAATGGATGTAATTGTTTAAAACAAGCCACCGTTTTTTCAAATAAATCTTTGCCAGTTGTAAAAGGTTTCAGGGGCTTAATCCCCGATGGTTCTGCTTCTGTATCCCAGGGTTTTAAAGTGCTTAAGCCTAATTTATTTTTTTTCTTTTCATAAATTTTTTCAATTAATGGAAGCACATGCAATTTTACCGCTTCATGAAAATTAAAACAATCTTCTTTGGTATAATCAAACCTGCCCAACTCTGCAAATTTATAATCAACATAATTGTCGAACCCCGCATTGACAGCTATTGCATGACGCTTGGCAATAAGTGCAGAATATAAATCTTGCATTGTTTCCGCATCTTGCAACCTGCGTTCATTAATTTTGATATATACTTCTTCGCGTAAACTTCTATCCTCATTTTCTAAAAATTTTGCGGCTTGTTGTAAAGTATATTCTTTTCCGTGTACTTCTACAGACATCTTACCTGCAATAGCACCATATTGTTGTTGTTGCACACTCATTTCAGCCTGAATGGAAATATTTTCTTCTCTGAATAAATCAATATTTTTTTTCACGCTACGCAAGTAAGTAAAGAACTTTTGCTGATCCAGTTCTTGGGTAAATGGACAAGCAATTAATTTTTTATTCAATGCATCGGCATAAGGTTGTAATTGCGGCTGAATCTGCATACAGAAATAAGTAAATGCATCTTCTAATGTTTTATCTGTCGTGTCGCAAGTCATTTTTATCTGGCGCCAGCATGCATCTTCACTTACAATAGCTTCTAACTCGCTCATGTCTTTTAACCATTGCTCCAAATCTTGTTTGCTTGCAATAGTTCTATCCAATAATTCTTTAAAAAAGGGTTCTAAATTATCCCAGGTAGTTACTACAAAATCTGCGGGGATAAAATGTCTTTGTAATTTTTGAATATCAGCACTTAATGTCATGAATTTATTTTTTGTAAGGTAAAGGTACTTGAACAAAAATGAAGATTTTCAAGTACAATGATTAATAACTAATTATTATAAAGGAATTGTTACGTCTAAAGTTCTTTAATCTTAATCGTAACGTTATGAGGCGCCAACTCATCGCCTCCGAAATAAGGATATAATTTATATCCCCTTCCGGTAGTTGTGGTACTTGATCTGGGAATATTTACAGGGTTGCCGTTTACAGTAAAAACATATTTATTGCCATCCACTTTAATGCTGCAATTAATTTCGGATCCAATAGGTACAGTTCTTAGCGGTTGAAAAAAGACAACGCTTTTATTGTAAACATATGCATACAACCAAAGCGCATTGTTTATCCAGTTCCAGCCGAATCTTGCACTAAATGAGTGGTGCGCACTATCATTATCAGAAAATCCATACAACTTGTTGATGTCTCCTTGATTTGCAGGATTTATATTTGTATAAATAGCGCTACTATCAAACTTTACAATAAATTTTTGTTCGGTATAATTTACAGAAATATAGTTGTTTAAATCAGCAAATTGCTCACCTTTTTTGATTGTATAGGTGATAAACTTGGGCGTATCTGCAGGTGTAAGAATATCAAAACCCCCACCCATTTGGATGTCTACCGAATTATTGCTTTTGGTACATGCAATTAATAAAATATTCAACAATAAGAACGAAAAAAATATTGATTTTAAATTCATTTTAATACCCAATTGTTTAATTGCCAAACTTTGCATTAGTCAATATCCAAAATTAAATAATCAAATAATAATAGGGTCATTATAATATCTTAAATTCAAACTAAAATTTCAGATATAATACTATTGTAGACTGTTTATAATCAATACAGAGATTAATGTGCCAACAACCAATTTTCACCAAAACCTAATTCAGCATCTACCGGAACTTCATTGGGTAAAATTAAAGCAGACTTCATGTTGTCAAGAATCAATGGCTTTAATACTTCCAGCTCTTCGGGCACTGCATCAAATACCAATTCATCGTGTACCTGTAAAATCATTTTGCTTTGCAAATTTGCTTGTTGCATTGCTGCATGAATCTTAATCATTGCTAATTTAATCATATCAGCTGCAGTGCCTTGTATTGGGCTATTGATAGCATTTCGTTCTGCAAATCCACGTACCGTAAAATTGCTAGAATTGATATCAGCCAACCATCTTTTTCTTCCCATCAATGTTTCTACATAACCATGTTCTCTTGCAAAATTTATTGTTGCATCCATGTACTTTTGAATACTACTAAATTCACGTTTATAATTTTCAATAATTTCTTTTGCTTCCGTTCTTGAAATACCCAAATTATCTGCCAATCCAAATGCACCTTGTCCGTATATAATTCCAAAATTTACACTCTTAGCTTTGTACCTCATTTCTTTCGTAACCTCTGTATCTGCTACATTGTACACTTTTGCAGCTGTTGCTGTATGAATATCTTTTCCGGTTCTGAATGCTTCACACATATTAATATCACCACTCATTGCAGCAACAATACGTAACTCAATTTGAGAGTAATCGGCACTTACCAAAACCCTGTCTTTCGATCTTGGAATAAATGCCTTTCTTATTTCTTTACCACGTTCTGTTCGTATAGGAATGTTTTGAAGATTGGGGTTGTTGCTACTCAATCTTCCGGTAACTGCAATAGCTTGTGAATAGCTGGTATGCACTCTGCCAGTTTTACTATTGATCATCAAGGGCAAAGCATCTACATAGGTATTTTTTAATTTGGTGAGCTCTCTAAAAATTAAAATATCATCAACAATTTTATGTCCTTTCACAGCCAATTTAGAAAGCACATCTTCTCCGGTTTGGTATTGTCCGGTTTTTGTTTTTTTAGCAGAAGGATCTAATTGCAATTTATCAAACAATACTTCGCCCAATTGTTTTGGAGAAGCTAAATTAAAACGAACACTGGCTTGTTGATACACACTTTCTTCTGCCTGATTGGCTTCTGTTTCTAAGGTTTTGCTGTAATCATTTAAAAACGCCTCATCAATTTTCACGCCTTCAAACTCCATGTCTATCAACACTTTCACCAAAGGATTTTCTACTTCATAAAATACTTTGCTTACTTTTTTCTCTTCTAATTGCGGATGTAGTTTTTGTTTTAATTGAAAGGTAATATCAGCATCTTCAGCTGCATATTCTTTAATAATATCTAACTCCACATCCCGCATATTGCCTTGCTGTTTTCCTTTTTTACCAATTAATTCTGTAATAGAAACAGGCTGATAATTTAAATATTTTGCACTCAGTACATCCATGCTTCTTTTGCCTTCGGGTTCTATTACATAATGCGCAAGCATTGTATCGTAAATATTTCCTTTCAATGCAATATTGTACCATTTTAAAACCAACAAATCGTACTTGATATTTTGTCCAATCCAAACTTTAGAAACATCATTAAACAAAGGTTGCAATAGCGCCAAAATAGCTATTGTTTCAGTTTTATCTGCAGGACAAGGAATATAATATGCTTCATGTGCCTGACAAGCAAAACTCATTCCAACAAGTTCGGCCTCATTGGCATCTAAAGCTGTTGTTTCGGTATCAAAACAAACTTCCTGATGCGGCATTAAAACCTGAATCATTTGTTGAATTAATTCCGGTGTATTGGCTAAAATATAATTGTGCGCAACAGTAGAAATATTGTTATCTGCAATTGTATTATCTGCTTGTGTTGGTGCTTCTGTAAATTGTGATGCAACCACCGGCTCATTCTCCGAACGATGAATGGTACTTGTTTTTTGAGATACAATATTTCCAAATAAATCAGTTTGAACACCAGTTGTTTGTTTGGGAGCTACTACAATGTCTTCGCCCAAAATTCTTTTAGCCATTGTTTTAAATTCCAACTCCGTAAATACTTCCTTCAATGCTTCTTTATTCCAATCTTTTAATTTGAAATCTTCTTCATGAAAAACAACTGGGCTTTTGGTAATAATGGTGGCCAGTTTTTTACTCATGATTGCCGCATCTTTACCGGCTCTTACTTTTTCACCAATTGAACCTTTGATGTTATCGGCATTCGCCAATACGTTTTCTAATGTGCCATATTCCTTCAATAATTTGGCAGCCGTTTTTTCACCTACCCCTTTAATGCCTGGGATATTATCTACCGCATCGCCCATCAATCCCAACATGTCCACAACCTGATCTACTCTTTCAATATCCCATCTTGCACAAACTTCTTTTGGTCCTAAAATTTCTACATCGCCTCCTTGATAACCTGGTTTATAAATGCTGATTCCATCACGCACCAACTGTCCATAATCTTTATCGGGAGTAACCATAAATACATCATAACCCGCATCATGTGCTTCCCAAGCCAGTGTGCCAATTACATCATCTGCTTCATAACCTCTTACACCAATAACAGGAATATTAAAACCTTCAATGATTTTTTTGATATCGGGAACAGCAGCCAATAAATCTTCGGGTGTTTCTTGACGGTTGGCTTTATAATCTGCAAAATCAGTGTGTCTTTCTGTTTTGCCATCCATATCAAAACAAACGGCAAGATGTGTAGGTTTCTCTTTGTTCATCAATTCTACCAATGCGTTGGTAAAGCCAAATTGGGCATTGGTATTTTTGCCATTTGTAGTTACTCTTGGGCTACGTATTAATGCATAATATGCTCTGAAAATAAGTGCATATGCATCTAATAAAAACAACTTTTTTTGCATTTGGCTAAGGTAGGTAACAGTTGATGTTTAAGCAAATAGAATACAAGATAAGTTGCTAAAATTATAACGATTCCTTTCAAAAAATAAAATTACTTACTTAAAATACATTAATTTAAATTTGATTAAATACGTGACAAATGAAAAAAATTATAATTTTAATTTCCATCATTTCTTTATCTGTTTCTTCTTTTGCTCAGACAGAAAAATCAACCTATAAAATAGTTGCAGACAACTTTGAAAGAAATTATAATGCAAATAATTTCGATTCAATATTTGCTTCGTTTTCATCTGAAATGCAGAAAGCATTACCGCTTGATAAAACAAAAGAGTTTTTAGAAGGATTGAAAAATCAGGCGGGGAAAATTACCAAAAGAACCTTTGTAAAATACGAACAAAAATATGCGTCATATAAGACAACATTTGAAAGGGCTTTGTTTGCAATAAATATTTCAGTGGATAATGATTCGAAGATTAATGGACTTTTTGTAAAACCATTTAAAGAAAATAATTTACCAAAAATGGAACGCAATACTACCAAATTACAACTTCCTTTTAAAGGCGATTGGACAGTAGTTTGGGGTGGTGATACAAAAGAATTGAATTACCATGTTGAAAGTGAAGCACAAAAAAATGCTTTTGATATTGTAATAAAAAACGAAAAAGGAAAATCATATAAAACAGATGGCATTAATAATGAAGATTATTATGCTTTTGGAAAAGAATTATTGGCTCCCTGTGATGGTGAAATTGTATTGGTAGTTAATGGAATAAAAGATAATATTCCGGGAGTTTCAAACCCCATTTATGTTCCGGGGAATACCGTTATTATTAAGACAAAAAACAATGAATATTTATTTTTTGCTCATTTCAAACAACATTCTATTGTAGTAAAACAAGGACAAAAGGTAATACAGGGGGAGGTTTTAGGGCTTTGCGGCAATTCAGGAAATTCATCAGAACCACATTTGCATTTCCATATACAAAATGTAGAAGACATGAATATTGCAACAGGCGTAAAATGTTATTTTGAAAGGATAATGGTTAATGGAATAAACAAAACAGATTATTCGCCAATTAAAAACGAAAAAATCAGCAATTAAAAAAGCTTTTTATTTCAACAACTGTGTTGCTTTTTCCAAATCTTCGGGAGTGTCTATTTCTACCCCCATGTATTCGGTAACAACCATTTTTAATGGAATACCATTTTCAAGGTAGCGTAAACATTCTATTTTTTCTGCAGCTTCCAATGGTGTAATGGACCAAGAAGAAAAATTCAGTAGTGCTTCTTTGCGAAATGCATACACACCAATATGTTCATAGTAAATTGGTGGTATACTTTGATCTCTATGATAGGGTATTGGGCTGCGGCTGAATAACAAACTATTCCAGTTTTTATCTACTGCAACTTTTACATAATTAGGGTCTGCTATTGATTTTGCATCGGTTAAAACCTGCATCAAACTTGCTACCTGTACAGAAGCGTCTTCAAAAGTTTGTAACAGTTTTTCAAGTGGGGCTCGTTGTACAAAAGGTTCATCACCTTGCACATTAACAACAATATCAACATCCATAGTTGCAATTGCTTCTGCAATTCTATCGCTGCCGCTTTCATGTGGGTTAATGCTCATGATTGCATTGCCTCCATTGTTTACAATTTCATCATAGATAATGGTGCTATCTGTTACCACCCAAACTTCATCAAACAACTCTGTAGCAACAGTATTATCATAGGTATGTCTGATAACAGTTTTATTACCTAGTAATTGCATCAGCTTTGCAGGAAAACGAGTAGCAGCATAGCGTGCAGGAATCATTGCAACTTTTTTCATCAGATTTATTTTTACAAAGATGCAGTTTGAAAATGAAATAGTTGTTACATAGTATTGTTGCAGTACAAGTGTGCGACGCAATAATTGCCCAATATTTATTCAAAAGCTTATAACATCAAATTATTCCATTTTAGTAAAAGGCTTTTTTAATAATAACAGAAAGTCTTCATCTTTTTCATTGGGATAATATCTATCCAGTCCGTATTTAATTTGCTGAGCATCGAGGTGTGCAAATGTTCCCAAAAGTCTGTCCCAAATACTCAATATTGCACCATAATTGGTATCGGTGTAAGGTTGTTTCCAATGATGGTGTACTTTGTGCATATTGGGGCTAACTAAAATATAACTTAAGGCAGTATCTAACCATTTTGGTAAACGAATATTAGCATGTGTAAATGCTGTTGCAACAATTAATATTGTTTGAAAAATCATTACAGCATACATGGGTGCACCACTGAGTAAGATACCCATAAAAAAGAAGCATCCTCGCAAAATACTTTCTATTGGATGATGCCTAAGGCCTGTAGTAACATCAACATTATTATCTGCATGATGCACTACATGAAATTGCCACAAAAATTTTACTTTATGTTCGGTAATGTGTACCAACCATCCGCCAAAAAAATCCAATACTAAAAAAGAAATAAGAATAGTTGAAACGATGGAAGCTTGTAGCCAATACACCAATCCAAATTGTTTTGCTTTGCACCAATCACTTAATTGAATTATAACAATTGCCAAAAAAGTATGAATGAGCAAATGAATGAGTGTAAATGAAAAATTAACTGCAGCATGACGAAGCTTTGTTTTTTTATATTGATTTTGAAACAAAGGAATTGCGCCTTCAATTATCCAAAAAATCAATAAACCACCTACTAAAAAAGCCAATCTTTCTATAGGGCGTTGGTCTAAAGTTGAGAAATGTTGAATGATGTTTTCAAGCATTGCAATCGTTTTTGAAACGTGAATATACAAACAAAAAAATCCCTTTGCAAGTGCAAAGGGATGCTATTTATTACTTGAGAATATTTTAATTATTCAACATCAAAGGCATTACCAACATCAATAAATCTTCGCCTTCTGCTTGTTCAGTAGGTTTTACCAACCCCGCTTTTGTAGGTGTTGAAAGTTCTAAACGAACATCATTTGTATCTGCAGCATTCAACATTTCAATTAAAAATTTTGCGTTGAAAGCAATTTGTAAATCTTCACCATTATATTGGCAACTCATCCGTTCATTCCCTTCATTACTAAGATCTACATCCTGAGCTGTCATTTGTAATTCGCTGCCGTTAATATGTAATGCAACCTGATTGGTGCTTTTATTGCTAAATACATTGATGCGGCGTAATGCATTTTGAAAATCATTTTTATTTACAACCAAATGATACGGATTATCTGCAGGGATTACCACTTTATAATCCGGGAATCTTGCATCAATTAATCTGCAAATCATTTGTACGTCGCCATGACTTACAAACAAATGATTTTTGTTGTAGCTGATTTTTATTTCATCGTCATTATCAGGTAATGCATTTTTTACCAGGTTCAATGGTTTTTTAGGAACGATAAAGGAATCGGCTTTTGTTGCTTTTGCGTCGGTTCTTTTATAACGAACCAATCGGTGAGCGTCTGTTGCAACAAACTGAACACTTTCTGGTGTTAATTCAAAAAATACACCAGTCATTGCGGGACGTAAATCATCGTTACTTACAGCAAAAATTGTTTTGTTAATTGCAGTTACCAACGCTCCGCTTGACATGGTAAACCCT
>Ga0114967_10004657_pt1 | contig 11014 bp, 9 predicted proteins | sample M_130628_MF_Meta_FD_92639 | JGI IMG/M metagenome (GOLD analysis project Ga0114967, IMG submission 92639) | Freshwater microbial communities from Lake Montjoie, Canada to study carbon cycling - M_130628_MF_MetaG | ecosystem: Environmental > Aquatic > Freshwater > Lake | place: Lake Montjoie... | reverse complement strand
CTCTGTCATTACATTGAGGGCATTACTGCCTATAATTTTATCCATTCCATCGCCATCACCACTAATGCCCATCACCATGCAAATAGGGCCTAAATCTTCACAAGTTGTTTTTAATCTTTCTAAAAATAAACCATACTCTACTTTTGTATGAAATGAAATTCCAGGATGTTGAGTTTGAAGATGTGTTGCTTTTTCAATTAATCTGTGTTTGGCTCTTTCAGTTACTTCTGGTATAAAATCAATATGGATTTGCTCCGTTACGTCGGGTGAACTCATTAGTACCACATGGTATAAAATGATGTCTAATTGATAATGTTCTGCCATTGAAATAGCATAATTCAGGGCGTTGTCTGCTACATTGGAAAAATCGGTTGGTACGAGTATTGTATTCATAATATGCATTTTAATTCATTCAAAGGTAGAAGCTATTTGTATGTAAAAAACTGATAATATTCATGTTCATTATTAAGTAATCCTTTTGTAATTTTGCATTTTAAAATAATCGTTGTATTTTTCAAAAAAAATAATTTTATGACTGAAGATAATATTATGTTAGAAAGTGTTCGTTACATGTTTGTCATTGACGATGATCCAGTACAAACAGAAATGATCAAAGATTATTTAAAGGAACGCTATATATTTGAAATGAAAACCTATGAAAATGGGGAAGATGCAATGGCTGATGTGAAAAAACTAAAGCCTGAAATCGTCGTTTTAGATTATCATTTAAGCTCGTCTGATGCGAATGCAAAAAATGGAGTTGAGGTTTTAAAAGAAATAAAATTATTAAGTCCCGAAACGAAAGTGATTATGTTTTCTGGTCAAGATAATATCAATATTGCTTTAGATAGTATGCGAAACGGTGCGTATGATTATATTATTAAAGGAGAAACTGCTTTTAATAAAATGGAAACTACTGTAAATCGTTTAGGTGAAATGCATAAACTTGCGGCCGTAAATATTGCTCAAAAAAGAACCATCACTTTTTTAGCTATTATTTTAATAATTGTTATTTTTATAGGTGTATTTTATTTGCTAAATGCAGAATATGTAGACAATATGTTGCGATAAAAAAAAATATCACCTTTATAAAAAAAGTAGAATCAATTGATTCTACTTTTTTGTTTTAATGAGTTTGTCTGAGATAATCGATTTGTATTTTGAACTTACCATTAATTTTTTAAATATTTTTTCAGCTTTTTTTTCTCTGCCCATTTTTTGGTATGACATAGCCATATAATATTCAATATCTTCTTTTTTTGATGCATTTGCATCTTCTAATGCAATTTCTAAATAATTAATTGCATTCCTATAATCTGCTTTGTTATAGCATATCACACCATTTTCAAAATTATTGACAGCAATAGGTGTAAACTGTAAATTGTTACTGTTATTATAGCTATTATAATTATTATTATTATCTGATGAGTAGTTTAATTGATTCGCAGCATTGTTTTGAATTTGTGGAACATTTTTTTTAGTTGACATGCCCACAACACTTGTTCTTCTTTTAATCGCTAAATCTTTTTCTTGCACTGATTCTGCTTCAGCTTTGCTTTCTTTTTGAGCAAAATTATCGTGGTAATTTTGAGATTCTATTAAGGGTTCCGTCTCCGTTTTAGGTTGTTTAATAGCATCTTCAGTAATATTGTTATTTGTTTCAGTAACTTTTTCTTGAACTACTTGGGAAACCATTTTTTTTGCAATGTCTATTTTTGGTCCTTGCGAAGCTGGCTTTTCATCCAATTTTTTTATTTCTTTTTCAGGTACTCTTATTTGAACGATTTCCGTATTTTTTGGAGTAGTTGTTTCCGTATAAGTAGTTTGAGTAGGAATTGATTTAGCCTCCTCGTTTTTGGCTAAATCATGGCTTTGATGGCGCATGAAAGAATAAACCGAATATCCGCCTAAGCCGAATAACAACAAGATACTTGCAGCAACCAGCCATCTGTTTTTAGCAGATGAAATAGTTAATTTAGTAGTTTCAGTATTTGTATTTTTAATAGCAGCAAATTCAATTTGGGATTGAATGAGTGCGGGTTTAATTTCTTCAAGAATGGTTTGCATTTGGGTTACTTCGGTATCCATTAAACCATCTATCGCATCGCTGCAAAACGGACAATCGTTTAAATGATTTTCAACTAAATATACTTCGTCTCTATCCAGTTTTTGCTGAATATAGTGGACTAATTGCTGCCTAGATAAACAATTAGTCAATGAAAATATGTTGTTTAAATCACTCATTATTTTTGTAAAGTTTCATTCATTTTTTGTTTTAAATTCCGTTTCCCATTCTGAATAAAACTTTTTACTTGCATAAAGTTAAATCCTGTTTCTTGCATTATTTCGATGTAAGTCTTTTTTTCTAAATAAAACATTTCCAAACACTGTCTTTGGTCCTTGTTCAAATCTTTCATCGCATCCTCCATTTTAGTTAACTGAAGCTCTTTTTCAACTGTAAGATGTAATTCATCTACAAATTCCACACTATTTTCAGAAAAAATATCTACCGATATTGTTTGGTGATGATTGCTCCTTAATATCATTAAACAATGGTTTTGAGCCACTCGATATAACCATGCTTTAAAAACTTGAACGTCATGCCGTGGTAAATCACTTATTAATTTCTCAAATATTTGCATAGTAGCATCTTTTGCATTGTCTGTATCTTTTAAATACTTCATGCAAACTCCATACACTAAATACGAATACCGTTCATACAATTGCCCAAATGCTTCCGTACTTTTTAAAGTACGATACATATCGACTAATGCCTCATCGCTGCTATTTTTTAATTGAGAATTCACTTATGAGAAGTAACGAAAATAAAACAAAATACGTATTCAAATCTATTTTTTTTATGATCAAATGCATTTCAGTAATTTATTCAAATTGTTGATTCTTTTTTGATTTTTATTTTGCTACAAGGATTTGATATGTGCATCTGACATTTTTATTGTTTAAACCATCAAATTGCACTGCAGTTAAGAAATTTAATTATTCGGTAATGTGAACTTCATATTTTGGTAATATTGAATTATTTCTTTTGTAGTATAAAGTTAATACATGTTATACATTCACTCTTTTAGTGCAATTGAACAAGAATTATTTCAGTTTATAAAAAATGCTGACAAAAATGTTTCTCAATTAAATGGAGATCAATCATTTGATTCAGATTATTTAGATCGTCAAATGTCTGTTTCGCCCACAAAAACACTCTTGTATTCATTTTTAGATTACAGTAAATATTCTTACATAAATTCTTTTCAAAGTGAAGTAAAAAACATGGAATTATTAATCACTTTTGCAAAAAAGAATCAATTTAAAAACATTATTCTACTTTCATATCCAGGTGTTTATATCAATTCAGACAATTTGTTTTTACAACATAAAGCCGAAATTGAAAACTTAGTGGCAAAATCTAAAATACCATTCACTATTTTGTCTGCTCAATCAATTTTTTCACCTGAAACAATGAAATGCAGCTTGCAAACCTTGTTTTACAATCAGGCTGAATCACAATATATCATTCCTAAAAAGAATTCTCAAATAGTATACAGCACTACCATTGAAAATTTAGCAGAAATTATTTTAAATGTTAGTCCTACAGCATATAATAATAGCTATGATATTATGGACTCGGTATATGAGTTGAAAGATTATTTAAAAGCGTTGAATCCTGAAATTCATGTTGATAGAGTCTCTCCTTTATATTTAAACTTCAGAAGTTTTTTTGGAAATTATTTATCTCCAACCATGTTGGATTTGTTTTTAAGGCCTACTGTACCAATGTATAAAAGTAGGGCAGAGAAAGAGTTTGACATTAAATTAAATCATCAAGAAATTATGGATAATAGAATGTCTAATAAAAGCAATTCAATCGAAAATGAATCTATTGAATTTTATGAAAAAGAGTTGAATTTAGCGTATTAGAGATTTTTTTCTAACTAAATAATTTCTATTTTTTACATAAAAAAGATTTTTGCAGAATGTAGATTCCAATGCTCGAAAGCTAATTTTGCTTTATTATATCTAGCAAATAACTTGATGCGATTAAGTTATATTTTAATTAAAAAACAATCACAATGTTTATTAATTAATTTTTTTTGCAGTTAATACATTTTCATTACTATTTATTTATGAATTAGGTATTATTATATTGTTATGTTTTATATTTTTTGCCAATAATTATAAAAAAAAATGCAAATTTGTAGCAAATTAAAAACTAATAATGAGCTTAACATCAATTCTAAAATTATTTCAACCAAAAGACAGAGTTTTTTATGGTTTATTTGAAAAAGTAGTGGAAACCAATACTTTAATGGGTCAAAAATTAAAAGAATTGGTAAATACCCCTGATTTTAATGATCGTCAAGTTATTATTAATCAAATTGAAGCTTTAGAGCATACCAATGATGAAAATACACATGATATTTTTACTGAATTAGGTAGAAATTTCATTACTCCATTTGATAGAGAAGACATTCATGCATTAGCGAGTTCACTCGATGATGTAGCAGATTATATTCACTCAGCTTCTAAAAAAATCAATTTTTATAAAGTTGATCCAATGGAACAAGGATTTCAAAAAATGGCGGATGTTATTTCACAATCTACTGAAACACTGCATGGAGCTGTGATGGAGCTTCGTAACATGAAAAATGTTAGTAGCATTACAAGTGCATTAGTAAAAATTAATAGTTTAGAAAATCAAGCTGATGATATTTACGATATGAGTATCGAAAAATTATTTGATTCTGAACCAGATGTTAAAGAGGTAATCAAGAAAAGAGAGATTTATCAAGTAATGGAAATTGTTACTGACAAATGTGAAGATGCTGCCAATGTTATTGAATCAATCGTAATTAAATATGCCTAACCTATGTGTCGATTATTAATATGCTGTTATGCTAATCATAAAAAGTATATTTAATTATCATCCATTTAAAATTAAATAATGACATTTGTACTTATAATAATTATTCTTGCCTTGATATTTGATTATATCAATGGTTTTCATGATGCAGCCAATTCGATTGCAACTGTTGTTTCTACCAAAGTTTTAACTCCTTTTCAAGCGGTATTATGGGCAGCATTTTTTAATGTAGTTGCCTTTTTTATCTTTAAAGATCATGCTGTTGCAAATACTATTGGTAAAACAGTATTTAAAGAATACATCACATTGCCTGTCATATTTTCAGGTTTAATTGCCGCTATTTTTTGGAACTTACTAACTTGGTGGTTCGGTATTCCATCTTCTTCATCGCATACTTTAATTGGTGGTTTTGCTGGCGCAGCATTAACAGCAGCTTGGATGAAAGATTCCTCATTAGATATTGAACAAATCGTAGACAGCGCTAAAATTTGGAAAACAATTGCCTTTATTTTATTAGCACCACTCATAGGTATGTTTATTTCTATGTTTTTTACATTGGTAATGATTCACAGAAATACTTGGATTAAATGTGGGATTTTAGCTTTGATGTCAATCGGTGTATGGATCATGTTTCAAAATTTTCAAGAAACAAAGATCCAAGATAATATGGCGAAGTTTTATAGATTAGATAAAAATACTAAAATTGTTGACGACGAAACGATTAAACTAACAAAAGAAAAAAATCCTGAAAAACAGGCAGAAATTAAAAAGAAAATTGAAGAAGCACAAATAAAAGTAGAGATAGCGAAAAAAGCGTTGGATGATTCTAAACCCTTTATACATCAATATGAATCAAAAGGTGCAGATTGGGTAGCTACTCAACTTGTAAATAATGTAGATATTAAAGCTACAGAAATAAGTAGAATTATTGATAAATTAAATGCTTATTTTAAAACAGACCAATTGAAAGTGTTGGCTGGGAAAAATCAATTAAGTAAAACGGATTATGAATTTGCTAAAAGTTCAGTTGATAGTTTAAAACCGATCGCGAAAAATTTTCATTCTTTGGGTTTTGATGCAATGGTAAATGCGATGATAGCTAAATCTTCAATTACTAAACCTTCAGAACAATTAAACTTCAAATTGAAATTAGCCTCTGTAAAAGAAACAGATTTTAAAAAGAATCCTGAGATGAAATTACATTTGACGACTAAAGAAGATATTGTCAAAGTTTTAGAAGATTCAGATAATAAAACGATTCGATATTTTATGATTGGTGGTTTAATCATATTTATATTAACTTTTATTTACAGCGAAAAAATGAGAGAACCTACTGCTCGTAGTCAAGCAAGTGTATTTAAACGTTTGCAATTATTAAGCAGTGCAGGTTTCAGTATTGGACATGGTGGAAATGATGCTCAAAAAGTAATGGGTATTATAGCTGCTGCAATGGTTGCCAATGGCAATTTCAATGATTTAGGTGAAGCGATGAATGATACAATTGCTGGTGTTCAATGGATACCTGTTGCATGCTATGCTGCTATAGGTTTAGGTACATTAAGTGGCGGTTGGAAAATTGTAAAAACCATGGGAACTAAGATTACGAAAGTAACTCCATTGGAAGGTGTTTGTGCAGAAACAGCTGGTGCAACTACATTATTTTTAACGGAACAAATGGGTATTCCGGTTTCTACAACTCATACAATTACCGGTGCAATTATTGGTGTTGGTGCTACCAAGCGTTTAAGCGCTGTAAGATGGGGAGTTACCATTAATTTATTGTGGGCTTGGATACTTACAATTCCAGTAAGTGCTATTGTAGCTGCTTTAACTTATTGGGTTGTCAGCAGTTTTATATAATTCAAATTAATTTAAATAATAAAAAAACCGTTTAGAATATCTAAACGGTTTTTTTTATAATAGGGCTAAATTAAAGCATATCTGGTCTTCTTTCTTCCGTTCTTTTTAATGCTTGTTCTTGTCGCCATTCTTCTATGAGTTTAAAATTTCCACTAAGTAAAACGTCTGGCACGCTTAATCCTTTAAATTCAGAAGGTCTTGTATAAACAGGTGGAGCTAGCAAGCCATCTTGATGAGAATCAGTAAGAGCTGAAGTTTCATCATTTAAAACACCAGGAATTAATCTGCCAATGCTGTCCACTAAAATAGCAGCTGCAAGTTCGCCGCCACTCAATACATAATCTCCAATTGAAATTTCAAGGGTTACATATAAATCTCTAATTCGTTGATCAATGCCTTTGTAATGACCGCATATTAGCAGCACATTTTCTTTTAATGAGAGGGTATTGGCTATTTTTTGATGATAGTTTTTCCCATCAGGCGTTAAATAAATGACTTCCTCGTATTTTCTTTCACTCATTAATTTTTCAATTAAGTTACTCAATGGCTCACACATCATCACCATTCCTGCGCCACCTCCATATTGCATGTCATCTACTTGACCATGTTTATTAATGGCATATTCTCTTAATTGATGTAAATGAACATGCAATAATCCTTTTTCTTTCGCGCGTTTTAAAATAGAATGATTGAAAGGACTTTCCAATAATTCTGGCATTAATGTAATAATATCAAATCTCATGTTGCAGTTAAAGTTCTAATAATCCGTCGGCTATTTCGAGTGTTATTTTCTTTTGTTTTGGGTCATTGGCTATAATTAATTCATCAGAAATTGGAATTAAAATTTCCTCGTTATTGTAATTGACTACCAATAAAATTTGTTCGCCATTGATATATACATCTTCAATTTTCCCTATTTCTAATGTATGTTGATCAGATAAACTGAAGCCAATTAAATCTGTCCATCGGTTTCCATTGTTGATTTCTATTTTTAAAGTAGGCGGTGCAAAAACATTTTTATTCAATATTTTTTTAGCATCTTCTCTATTGTCAATTTCCTCTAATGTCAATACCATTTCATCATCATGGGTTTCTTTCTTTTCTTTGATAAAAAAAGGAATATAGCTTTTGGGATTTAATTCAATCATAATTGCATCCAATAAATCTGTATCAAAATCCAATGGCAATTGATGTGATAAAACAATATCCCCTTTTACACCATGTGCTGAAGTTATTTTCCCTATTAATGTCATCATGTATCAAAAGTAAATTGTATCGGTATAATAATCTTCTTTTTGTGGGAATTAATTTTATATCTTATATAAAAATGCTCCTGCTTTTACAAAGAAGGAGCATTTTTTAATTGACTAAAAAAATGAGTTATTGTAAATCTTCGCTGTTTTTTAAATCTTGAATATGTTTTAATGCATCTGTAACTACATCGCTGCAAACTACAATAAAGGAATCTTTAGTGGCATGTTCTATTGCATAATCAATGGCTTCTAATTCTTTTAATATAACAGTCACTTTCATGTCTTTTTTAACACTGAAAATTCCTTCTTTTAATAAATCAACGATTTCTATTTCAGAGCGACCTCGAAGATGTTTATCTTGTCTAATAATAATTTCATCAAACATAGAAGCTGCAATTACGCCTAGCTCACGAATGTCGTCATCTCGTCTATCGCCCGTTCCTGCAATTAAACCAATTTTTTTAGAAGCAATGGTTTTGTCTACATATTGTTTTAGCACAGCAAAACCAGCAGGATTGTGCGCATAATCTGCCAATACTTGGAAGTTTTTAAATTGAAATAAATTCATTCTTCCAGGTGTTTGTGCCGCATTTGGAATAAATGTGCCCAAAGCTTGACGAATATCTACAACTGTAAAACCCCTTAAATAACCAGCCAAAACTGCAGGCATAATATTCAAAACATTAAACAATGCTTTCCCACCTTGTGTTAACGGAATTTGATGCGCTTTTTCTATTTGAATTTTCCAAGCACCTTTTTGAATGTATATCCAATCGGAAGCTTCATCATAAATTGCCGCAATGCCATTTTTATCACAATGTTCTTTAATTCGTTTGCTATTAGAGCTCATACTAAACAAGGCGACATGGCAATCTAACTCTTTTCTCATTCCGTAAACTAAATTATCATCTGCATTCAAAATCGCATAGCCGTCTTTCATTACGCTTTTAACTACTACAGCTTTTACTCTTGCCAATTGTTCGATGGTTTCAATACCATTTAATCCCAAATGATCTGCGCTGATATTCGTTACTATTCCAATGTCACATTTATGAAATCCTAATCCGGCACGAAGTATGCCACCTCTGGCACATTCCAGTACGGCAAAATCTACTGTAGGATCTTTTAAAACAAATTCTGCACTCACAGGCCCTGTGCAATCACCTTTTACCATCATTTGGTTTTGAATATAAACTCCTTCACTGGTAGTGAAACCCACTTTATGCCCCATATTTTTTACCAAATGAGCAGTCAATCGGGTAGTGGTTGTTTTTCCATTAGTCCCAGAAATAGCAATGATAGGAATGCGAGCCGAACTTCCAGGAGGATATAGCATGTCAATAACAGGCTCCGCCACGTTTCTAGCCAAACCTTCGCTGGGATCAATGTGCATTCTGAAGCCAGGTGCCGCATTTACTTCTAAAACAGCTCCTCCATTTTCTTCTAAAGGCGTCGATAAATCAGATGCCATGATATCAATTCCACAAATATCCAATCCAATAATTCGAGCGATTCTTTCTGCTAAAAATATATTATTCGGATGCACAAAATCGGTTACATCTGTTGAGGTTCCACCCGTACTTAAATTGGCGGTCGGTTTTAAATACAATATTTCTTCATTCGGAATAATGCTATCCAAAGATAACCCTTTGTCCAATAAAATCTTTTCTGTAACGGCATCAATTTTAATTTGAGTCAATACTTTTTCATGTCCAAAACCTCGACGAGGATCCCGATTTACTTCATTGATTAATTCCTGCAAAGTATCTTTCCCATTACCTGTAACACATGCAGGGGTCCTTTTTGCAGCACAAATAAATTTAAAATCAATAACTAATAATCTAAAATCATGCCCTGTAATAAATTTTTCACAAATTACAGCACGACCATGTTTTTGAGCAATTTCGAGAGCCAATAAGGCACTTTCCCAATCTAAAATATTAGTTGTAGCTCCTCGTCCATGATTTCCATTAATTGGTTTTAACACGATTGGATAACCAATTTTCTGAACTGCCGCTTCTAATCCTTCAGCATCATAAATAATTCGACCTCTCGGTACAGGAACTTCTGCCGCTTCTAATAAATTTTTGGTATCCTCTTTATCACAAGCAATTTCTACTGCAATGTTGCTGGTTGTGCTCGCCACAGTTGCTTGTATGCGTTTTTGATTTTTTCCATAACCGAGTTGAACCAATGAATGTTTATTTAATCGAATCCAAGGAATGTTTCGGTTGATAGCTTCTGTTACAATAGATCCTGTGCTGGGTCCTAGGCGAAATTTTTCACGAATTTCTCTTAATTCTTGAATATAAGAATCTAAATTAAATTCAACTCCAGCAATTAATTTTTCTGCAATTTCAACAGAAGCTTTAGCGGTTTGTTTTCCTACTTCTTCCTCTTCATATGAAAATACTACATGGTAAACACCTTCTTTACCGGCACCTCTTGTTCTTCCAAAACCAGTGTTCATGCCAGCAAGTGTTTGCAATTCCAAAGCGATATGTTCTATCACATGTCCCATCCAGGTTCCATCTTCCACCCGTTTAAAAAAACCACCTTCAACGCCTTCACTGCATCTGTGCGAAAACATGGTAGGAAAGGTAAATTTTATTCTATCTAAAAAACCTTCAATTTTGTTAGTCGGTTTTTGTTCTAAATCCTCTAAATCCAACAACATCACAACCAATTTGTGGCGATTTACACTCCAATAATTGGGGCCTTTCATTACTTTAATTTCAAGAATTTTCATCTGTTAAATTATTTTAGACTTCAATGTAATTCTTTCTAAAAACAATTACAAATATTTTGTAAAAAGAATTTTAAAAATGATGTCGGATGTTAGATTTCTGTTGTATGGAAATGCCGTTTTATTAAATAATAAGGCACAGTCGTCTTTCAATTAGCTCTATAATAACATTGTGTACTCTGTGAAAAAATCTTTGATAACTATTTGGTAAAAATTAACCAATAAACATTCATAATTAATCATTACTTTTGCCTATGTATTAGGTGTCCTTAATTTTTT
>Ga0114967_10004653_pt1 | contig 11017 bp, 10 predicted proteins | sample M_130628_MF_Meta_FD_92639 | JGI IMG/M metagenome (GOLD analysis project Ga0114967, IMG submission 92639) | Freshwater microbial communities from Lake Montjoie, Canada to study carbon cycling - M_130628_MF_MetaG | ecosystem: Environmental > Aquatic > Freshwater > Lake | place: Lake Montjoie... | reverse complement strand
TGGACTTCTGGCAGAGGCCAGTGCGATTCTGAATCAGCCCCTTATGGACAGTAAAATAAAGACGGCAAATGTAGACCCTGTTAAAAAGAAGAGGGGGCTCAGTCATACTCGTTCTACAAAGGTAAAGACAGTGGCTCTAACAGTTCCGAAAGGACTGGCCAAAACGAGACGACGTAAAGGAATTATAGCATAAAACAATAATGAAACGGCTAGCATATTATACCTGCTACTTTGGGGGACAACATAACTACTCAAATCTTATTTCGCCAATTCCATCAGAAACAACGGACTGCTATTTTTTTACAAACAATCCTACTATATATGCCAAATTAGAAAATACAAAATGGCTACGTATATTGATCGATACAATTCCAATTCATAATAATTCTATACTTGATACGCTCAGTACAAAAGAAATACGATCCTGTCCTCATCGATTTCCTGTTCTAGATCAATACGATTATCTTTGCTGGTTCGATACAAAAATCAAAGTCTATGAAGAAGTTGTTGAACGATGTGTAGAGATCCTAAAAACCTCCAATAAAACTATGGTACTTACAAAACATCCCTATTCAGAACGGTACAAAACTGTCTGGGATGAATTTCATACCGCCATGGGTGTAGAGAAATACAGGGCTCAAAAAGATCAAAATGAGGCCTATATTAAACACCAACTTGTAAAAGGCTTTTCTGAATCAATTAATGTTTTTTATTGTTGCGGGTTTAGTCTTCGAAAACGGTGTGATCAACAAAAAGAAATCAATGAATGTTGGTATCAACATATTCAAGAGTGTGGAATTGAAGATCAGATATCTTTTCAGTTCATTCAACAACTCTATGCGAATTCAATCCATGGACTCGCCTATCAAGAAAGCTGGAAGTATTTTTATGAATAAATGGCATTGTACAGAAATTTAAATACCTGATTATCATAGGATCGTGTCTTATCTTTTACACGATAATGATAGTGTCCATCCAATATAATAGTATTTACCATATCCTGTGTTATAATACTATTATCAGTACAGAAGTCGTACTTGATAGATTCCAGAAGAGGAATCTGTAGTCGCATACAACAGACGCCAAAAGAGACGTCATCCATGACAGTATTTAAAAACAAGTCTCGATGATCAATAATTTTTTGGATAATATCCTTTGAACTAATAAATCCACATCCTGATGGAAAGTCTACGCGAGTATTCAAAATATGATAACCCTTACAATAAGGACTAAAAATACAATCTGTCTTAGGTAGACTATCAACAATCTCTAGAAGCCGCGACAAATTCCAAAAAGAACTAAGATTTGTCCGCAGAATATAATCAAAGGGATATGTCTTTGTACAGTAATCCATGGCTGCCAGTGTTTTATTTAAAATACCAGGGTAAAAACTTTCAGTCCCTTTACAGAACAGAACATCTCCATCTAGACGAAGAGGGTCTTCTTGATCTGGCGATGAACGCACAAAGAAACTTTTAATGGACGGATAGGAATGTATGTACTTTCTCAGGATTTCACGATTCTTCGCATATCAGGGCTCACTGTCACTGTCGATAATAAGTATAATAATCCTATAGTTCATTAGTATCTAAGCAGCCTACCTACTTAAGTACCTGTCAAATACTATCTATAGTAAGCAATGAATCTTTCGCTTGATCGGCTACAGTCTGTACTTCCTTCTATTTCACTAGAGAAATACAGGTCCATAGATGGTCTTGATACCAATGAGTTTTTCAATAAACACGGGGATCAGCACTATAAGCTGTTGGCCTATTTGTCGACCCTCTTTGACGGAAAGGATATCTTTGATATTGGAACACATATGGGCAGTTCTGCGACGGCCCTCTCCTACAATCCTGCGAATACAGTCCATACTTTTGATATTCAGAACGGCCGCCTCAATAAGACGAGCCAGGGACCTACTTCCATCTCAAATATCCAGTTCCATCTCTGTGATCTCATGCGTGATGATACTAGAAGTCCTTGGGCCGACAGGCTTCTCGCAAGTCCCCTAATTTTCCTGGACATTGATCCCCACGAAGGCACCATGGAATACGAGTTTTATCAGTGGCTTCGAGACAATCATTTCCAGGGACTCCTGGTTCTCGACGATATCTGGTATTTTAAGGGAATGCGAGACAATCTGTGGCACAAGATCCCTGGTTTTTATAAGCATGATCTCACGCAGGTCGGACATTGGTCTGGCTCAGCCGTTATCTCATTTAACAAGGATCAGATTGCGTCTTGGAAGCCCGACCTTCCTCGGGATAAATCCTGGACACTCGTGACAGCCTACTACGATTTGACAAAAATGACAGATGCGAGCGTCGATATTTGTAAGCGACCTGCTGATCACTATCTGTCCACCGCGGCTGCGACCCTCGCAACAGATCAGAATCTAGTCATTTACTGCGAAGCAGAGACCCTTGACACACTCAAGACTCTTCGTCCCGACTGGCTCGCCGCCAAGACTCGCTATGTCGTGAAGTCCTTTGACGAGTTTCCCATGACACAGTATCGTGCCAAAATCATTGAAAACCGACGAACACATCCCTATCATTTTGACAATCGCAACACCGCAAGTTACTATCTGTTCTGTATGGCTCGGTGTGCGATGCTCAAGGAGGTCATCCAGGCCAATACATTCGGATCGACCCATTTTGCCTGGATCAATATCTGTATTGAGCGAATGGGCTACAAGAATCTCGTATATTTGGAGGAAGCCCTTCAGCAGTTCCGTGACAAGTTTTCGACCTGCTACATTGATTATCTGTCGCCCCAGCTCATTGCGAATCTGCCCGAATACTTTTTGTGGGGTCGCTGTTCCATGTGTAGCGGATTTTACACAGGGAACACCGAGTATATGTACAAGGTCTGTGATCTCCTTGAGAAGAAATTTCTTCACTTTCTGGCCCTCGGCTATGGACATGCGGATGAACAGCTCTTCAGTCCAGTCTATTTTGAGAACAAGGATCTCTTCGATGTCTATCTTGGGGACTATCATCAGATGATTACGAATTATACGCTTGTGCGAGACGAGTGTTGGCGGCCGGTTCGTCAAGTCCTTCAGAATGCCTATAACCAAAGGGATTTTGAAACAGCTCTCTTGATCTGTCGGATTTATAGTAGATCACTTTTTACTGAAACAGCGATCATTGATGATGCCACATTTGTTCATTATATCAAGATGTATATTTCAATCGCATTAACAAATAGTCTAGAAGATATGGCAGTAATAAAACAACTTTGTGAGAAACGCAAAATCCCTTTTTCATCCATTGTTTAGGCAAATAATAATGATACAAATGGATCTGCTCGAATTCGATGTTTTTGTTCATTTGTTAAAAAAGCAAAGCGATCCAGATTCTTGTCAGACCACCATGTATAATGAAATGAGACGTAGAGTGGTATCAAAAATCTGCTATGAAGCGTGTACAAATCCTGTAGGATTGACTCTTCGCCGCCTTCAATATCTACTTTGATAAGTGAAACGGTGCTCGGATCAATTGAATAGTCTGTAAGAATATCAGGTACTGTAATTGTTGTAACAGAGTACGACCCTTGTGGAGCGGCCGAGGGATCAGTATATAGTTGCGATGTACTGTCATTTAGTTTCGAATTCTGAAGGAATTTATTGTTGCCAAACAATAACTCCTTCCCTGATTGATTAAAAATAGCTTTCTGGATACATGTAATGTTTATATTGTTATTCTTACAATTATTTGTTAGATCTTTGAATGAATCGCGATCTGCCTCGACCACGTACACATGCTTTGATTTACGCCCACCATACATACAGGTTGTTCCAATCCATCCACCAATATCAATAAAAATCTTATCTTTCTTCAAGAAACGATCAAAGATTTTAAACGTTTCTGTTTCCCATCCGCCATAGGTATTTCTCCAAAAATTCATGTTTGGATCCTCGGATAGATTCCGATTCTTAATGAAAAAGAATTCATCACGTTTCTGAATTTTACTATAAGCAGATGTAATATAGGGCATAATTAATCGTCCTGTAGTTGATAGCAAATTAGTATTAATGTACGTCGTATAGCTATCATAAATATTGATAAATGGATTCTCATAATACCATGGTAAATGCTTTGCAGTAAAATTACCTGCTACGCGAATATGATTTGCATATCTATTTTTTGTAATAAGACAAAATGTAGTATCAATTGCAGCAGAGTATAATTCATACGTATCATTCGAAATTCTATGAGTCCAATACGGTGATTCCCAATCGACAATTGTTTTATTATCGACGTACGTACTATTGTACATTTTATCGGGTTCTGAAATATCTAGTGCCATTCCGATTTTTTCACAATTATTATATTTATCTGATAATTCAACGAGTATATCAACAAAATTTGGAGGAAGATTTGTATTAAATTCTAAATCTGGATCTGTCAGAATAAATTTATCAGGCAATGTATGGTATATATGAGCATTATAGTGAGAATTTATCCAAGGTCCATTATTAGATTTATTGTGAATTACTTTGACGGGCACTGTTTTCAAATATTCAATTGTTTGAAAATCAGTACTCTTATTATTTACAATAATAATATCTTGTAGTAATTTGCTGTTTACTTTATTTAATTGCTGTATTGTATTCTCAACATACTGATAATTATTATAACATATAATCAGTATAGGAATCATCTTAAATCCGTAAACAATAAAGTAACAGATACAGAACGCACGCGGAACCTAAACCGACCATCTAACTACATAGGTAATGACAATTACCTATGTAACCGCACTTATGCGGGTTTATGAAACTGATACAGCCACCATTAAAACAGTGGAGACACGATTAGACCATTTTAAAAAGCTAGTCGACGCCCAGGTGCCTCTTGTAGTCTATGTCTGTCAAGAGTATTTGTCTGCGGTACAGTCACTCTGTTCTGATACATCCCATGTTCAGGTACACGAGGTCGAACTCGAAGACACCTGGACCTATCAGGCCTGTTTGCCTTGGGCCGACAAACTACCCGCCGTTCGAAATGAACCAAAGGATATCTTTCGATTTTTGGCCATGATTAATACAAAAATAGAATTTGTAGCAACCTGTATTAAACAGAATCCATTTAATACGCCGAATTTTGCCTGGATCGATTTCAATATTTTTCATGTAATCAAAGACATTCCTAAAGCGATCCGACGTCTCCAACAGCTCTATACTACAGACATTGTATCAGATCAATTTATATCACCAGGATGCTGGCAAATCAAACATGGGTGGGACGGAAACAGGGTTTGTTGGCGTTATTGTGGGGGATTTGCCGTAGGATCGGCCGCCACCTTTACGAATCTGTTTGATTTGTACAAGGCCCATCTAACCGAGTATTTCACAAAGAGCAACTGTATTTCCTGGGAAGTGAATGTCTGGGCCTACCTTGAATCTGCCTATCCTAGTCAGTTCAAAACGGATTGGTACAGCGGCGACCACAATGATACTATTCTAGATGTGCCGCATCTTCAGCCAGCTGTCCTAAAACTTGGAACACGTCCAGCTGTTCAGTCAGGCACGTACGCACTGCCATCCCTCCCAAACTTCGAGCCCACCTCTTCGTCTTTTCTAGTCTACAAGGGTCAGCCCCTGTTAAACATTCGATATGTGAACTATCGGCTAACACCTGTAGGACAGTATCTAATTCACCATCCACAAGGATTCCTGGAAACCCAGAATTTACTGTGTACTCTGTCAGAAGATCTGACAACTGTATCTGATTCCAAGTGGATCAAGAATCAGGTGGATCTGACTGTGACAGATGAACAGATTCAGGGAATTGAAGATGTGCGACTCTGGATTGATATTGGCGGCAGCCTACGATTTATCGCCACTCAGCGTCAGTGGTCGCCTTCCAAACAGAATCGAATGATTGTAGGATCTGTCGAAACAGATACCTACCATACCTGCCAGATTTTAGAGCCCTCGTGGCCAAGCAGCTGTGAAAAGAACTGGATACCCTTTGTTCTGGACGGAAAGGATGTGTTTATTTATCAGTGGCAGCCCTTTCAGATTGGATTGGTTTGTAAGAATCGCCTGGAACTCATTGTTAATCGGCCTATGCCACCGCTGCTAAACGGCCTCAAGGGGTCGACCATCTTTCAGCCCTTCGAAGACAACTGGATCGGCGTGGTCCACTCCTCCGAAGAGGGTTCGCCTCGGAAATACTATCATTATCTGATTGTACTCGATAGGGTCACGGGACTTCCACTAAAACTCAGTCAGAAATTTGTATTCAGTCGCGTGGGCGTCGAATTCTGTATCGGATTCTGTTTGGAGGGAGATCGCATTCGCTTCTGGTATTCTCAGCACGACCGAGACCTTGCTTGGATCTCTGTTGGACTTGATAGCTTTGTGTGGACATCCATCCTGTAAGTGCGAATCTTACGGTGATTGAACAACCTCAAAATACACTAGGGTTGCCACCATGCTCGAATGGTTGCTTATTGGACTCATTGTCCTTTCCATTCTACTCTTTTTCTACAATCGGGCCAATTATGAATTCCATATTAACCAGATCCGCTGGAATCAGCGGGACAAACTCACAGAGCTCATTCAAGAGAAAAGCCCCATTGTCGTTCAGGGCATTCCCACCGTGGCCTTCTGGACACAACAAGATGTCATAATGCGGTCCGTCTACAATCACGTCCCCGTCTTTACAGAGGAGCCACTGAGTCAGTGGCTGACCATGGCCGACAAGGGGTCCGCCTGCCCCTGGTCTCAAGACCACGCCCATCTTCTGGGCGAAGCCGCCGGCCTGAACATCTGGGCCGAGCGGACGCTCGATCCTCTGATGAAAACGAATCCCTTCTGGTCTGTCTGGTACAGGCCCGAAGTCTTCTGCTGGGCCGGCGAAAGGGCCCTCTGGCAGACCATCAGTCCCTGGACGGCCCTCTTTGTGAGCGAGGGATCCATCCAAGTCAGTCTAATGCCAGGATCTGTCAAAAAGTCCCTTCCCGTCCAATGGAAGGACACCGTCCATCCGAGTCGATTGACGGTCTATGATACCCCCTTCGCGGCCGACCTCAAATTCATGGACATTATCCTTCGCCCCGGCCACTGTCTCTTTCTCCCTGCCCACTGTCTCATTAGCTGGACGGCCCATGAGGAGTCGCCCAGTCTCCCCATGGTCTGTTCTGTCGAATACCACACCCCTATCAGTCTCTTTGGCAGAGGTATGAAAAGCACTTAAAATCTCTAACCTCTACTATATAGATACAATGACAACGACGGAGCCTCTTGTTGTCGACATTGATTCTGATCAGGAGCTGAACAGTGTCTTTGACGAAGTAAAGGCGTCCTTTGAGACGATTGTTGAATCCCTTACGGCAGCTGTCAAGGGACTTAAGGAGCTCAAGAAGGCCACGAAAAGTTCGGACTCGGTGGTTGTAGCGACAAAAAAGGGTCCTAAGAAGCTGAAGGATGTCATTGCTGGGGCAAATAAAGGCAATAAAGGCAATGGAGGTAAGGCAATTTTAGCGGCTCTCCAGGAGTTGAACTAGACTCCTAAAATTGATGGAAAGGTGCTGTTGAAAATCCGGTAATGGAGTCTCTTACAGCAGAACAACACTCTGTCCTGAGTGCGTTAGCCGAAGGCAAAAACGTATTTATGACAGGATGCGGGGGCACAGGAAAATCATATGTAATTGGAATGCTCCAGAAAGAGTTAGAGGAAATGACCGGCAAAAAGCTCTGTATTGAAGTCACAGCCCTAACGGGATGTGCGGCCTTGTTGCTCGGCCCGAAGGCCAAGACGCTTCATTCATGGGCCGGCATAGGCCTCGGCAGAGAAGAGCCAGTTGATCTCGTCTGGAAGATTAATCGAAACGGGCGGGCCAAGAAGTTCTGGAAAAACACGGATCTCCTAGTTATCGACGAGATCAGTATGTTGACAGCAGAGCTGCTCGAGAAGCTCAATGAGATCGGTCAACGAATGCGACGACGGTTCGACAAGCCCTTCGGCGGCATTCAGCTGCTTCTTGTGGGCGATTTCTTTCAGCTCCCGCCGGTTGTAAAGGACGGAAAGGCTGTGTTGGCGTTTGAAAGTCGACTCTGGCCCACGATTGTAGACACCACCATCGAGCTCAAGGAGATTCATCGCCAGAAGGACCCCGTCTTTCAGGCAGTTCTCGGGGAGGCTCGCCGAGGCCACATAGGCCCTGAGTCCGAGGCCCTGTTGAAGGGCCGCATCGGGCTCGACTGGAAGAGCCACAAAATCCGGCCGACTCTGCTGTTTCCTAAGAACGCCGAGGTCGACATGATAAACAATGTGAATCTGAAGGTCCTGAAAGGACGGCCCTATGTCTACACTATTCAGTATGCTTATGGATCCGCCAAGATCGCCGACAAGACTAAGATTTTGGATGCGACCTTCATGAAGACCGTGGCAACCATGGACCGCGACGCCATGTACAGGACCGAACTTACGCTCCTCGTCGGGGCCCAGGTGATGCTCATTGCGAATCTGGACATTAGCAAGGGTCTCGTCAATGGATCCAGGGGCGTAGTTGTGGGATTTACAGAGAAAACCGCCGACGATAACGTAGAAATCCCAATCGTGGAGTTCTTGAACGGGCTACGACTGCCAATCCCCCCTCATAAGTGGGAGATCGAGAGCCATGCCGGCGTCTATCGCTGCCAGATCCCTCTCCGTCTTGCCTGGGCCTGTACGATCCACAAGGCCCAGGGGTCCACCCTCGACTGTGCCCTGGTCGACATTGGGACAAACTGTTTCGAATACGGCCAGGCCTATGTCGCTCTGAGCCGCGTAAAGAGTCTCGATTCCCTCTACGTCCACGAATATTCGCCAACGGCATTTCGGTCCCACAAAGCCGTGGAGGAATTCTATGCGACCCTTGGGAGATAAAATTGAAGTCCAGGGCTGGCAGGAAGATTATTTTTTGTTCCGTGAATAACTGGTAAAATTGACAGGGGGGCGGAATTAGGCCAGGTTAGCAGCAATGGACATAATTTCTAAGACTTCAGTACGGCATATGGACGCTCCCGCTCCTCGTAAAAACAGCATAATCAGCAAAACCCCCACGACAAGTCCCGTATTGAAGGGTCTTGTGAATGGCAACAACAGCAGCGGGATTCCTGGGCTGGCTTTAAGTCCCCCCGAAGAGACAGTGGCATTCGTGGAGCCAATTTTGCGGCCGAATCCGCACCGATTCACGCTCTTTCCTGTTCACAAGCCGAAGCTCTTCGCCAAATACAAGAATCATATGAGCGTCTTCTGGGTGCCCGAGGAGGTTGATCTGAGCAAGGATCTGAAGGACTGGGTCAAGCTGACGGAAAAGGAGCAGTTCTTTATCCGTCATATTCTGGGGTTCTTTGCGGGGTCCGATGGGATCGTCCAGGAGAATCTGGCCACACGATTCATGAGGGAGATCCAGAGCCCCGAGGCTCGGGCGTTCTATGCGATCCAGAATGCGATAGAACAGATTCACAGTGAAACCTATTCGCTCCTAATTGACACGTACATTCAGGAGAAGGTTCTGAAGGAACAGACGTTTCAGGCCATCCAGACGATTCCGTGCGTGACCAAGAAGGCGGACTGGGCAAAACGGTGGATTGAAAGTACCGAGGAGGACTTTGCGACGCGGCTCATTGCGTTTGCGATCGTGGAGGGGATCTTCTTTAGCGGTGCGTTCTGTGCGATCTTCTGGCTCAAGGAGCGGGGGGTTATGCCTGGGCTCACGACGAGCAATGAGTTCATTGCTCGGGACGAGGGGCTCCACACGGACTTTGCGTGTGCTCTGTATGAGGAAATCGAACGCAAGGTGCCGAAGGCGAAGGTCCACAAGATTATTCGAGAGGCCGTCAAGATTGAAAAGGAGTTCATCACGTCGTCACTGCCCTGCGATCTCATTGGCATGAACTCGAAGCTCATGAGCCAGTACATTGAATTCGTGGCGGACAGACTGTCGTCTCAGCTGGGCTATGGAAAGATCTGGTCGACTGCGAATCCGTTTGATTTCATGGAGCGGATTTCGATGGAGGGCAAGGACAACTTCTTTGAGAAGCGGGTGTCGACGTATGCGAAGGCGGGGGTTGGCAAGACTGTCGCAGAACAGACGTTTAGTCTGGATACTGATTTCTAGGCGTTAGTAGAATGGGCAAGACCCGTAAGGCCAGAAAAGCTCCGGTTGAAAGTGCGACATCATTGCCAGAAGGAACTGTTAAAGGAAAGTGGGTCATTAAAAAGGTCGCGAATGGAAGTCAGCGATGGATGCCGACCACTTCTACAGAACTCAATGGGTTTCGACTATTTACAACAGACTATGCTGCGAAACATATTGGCAAACCAATTATGTTGTATTGTCGTGAATACAAGGAGGTCTGGCCCTCCAAAACGGCCTGGTCAAAGCCTCAAGATTCGACCTATATGAAATTAACCTTTGTTCCGAACGGCGATGCGATCAAAGGCAAAACGCGAATAGTAGGATGGCTCAAAACAAAGTCCCCTGCGCTTAAAAAGGGAGATCATTTTTCTATTGATGGGCCAGTATATGAGGGAAAGGAACTTTTGGTAAATGGAGTCCAAGTAGATTCAGCAGAAGGAAAGCTTCTGAGTACCGATTTAATGGGAACAGAAGTTTTTGTAAAGGCTAACTAGGGATGTTGATCTATTTATTACTAACAGCAATTGTATTGATACTAGTAATAGATTTTATGAGGAGACGGAAAGAGTGTGCTGAGGGATTTGGGGACTGTAGGAGTTGTATGGTTCCGAGGGGAGGGAAGAATTTGGAGGCGGGCCGACCACTGTATGAGGGACAATGGATGGGCGGGGGATACTATGAAGGGCCCTACGGCCGCTACACGGATGATCAGCCGATTGAAGAAAGAGCACGGTGGCCTTGGCAACAGTTACGATAGTAACCGGCCTTTGGCAACAGTTACGATAGTAACCGGCCTTTGGCAACAGTTACGATAGTAACCGGCCTTTGGCAACAGTTACTATAGTAACCGGCCTTTGGCAACAGTTACTTT
>Ga0114967_10004650_pt1 | contig 11020 bp, 7 predicted proteins | sample M_130628_MF_Meta_FD_92639 | JGI IMG/M metagenome (GOLD analysis project Ga0114967, IMG submission 92639) | Freshwater microbial communities from Lake Montjoie, Canada to study carbon cycling - M_130628_MF_MetaG | ecosystem: Environmental > Aquatic > Freshwater > Lake | place: Lake Montjoie... | reverse complement strand
CCGGTCGAGAGAGTATATGAATAGTGCAAAGATACGTTTAATTGGGGGGAATAGCAAGGAAGTGGGTTGGGAGTTGGGAGTTGAGGGTTGGGAGTTGGGGGTTGTGAGTTGAGGGTTGGGAGTTGAGGGGTGGGAGTTGGGGGTTGGGGGTTGGGAGTTGAGGGTTGGGAGTTGAGGGTTCGGAGTTGGGCTGTTCAACCCCCAACCCCGAACTTCCAACTCAAGATTACTTCCCCTCAGGCATTTGAACAGCAATCATTTTTCCCTTTGATTGTTTAATAATCAATGCGGCTTGCTTGATATCTGAAGAGGTAAGTTGATTATAATATTTTTCAGCGTTTAGAAAACGATCGATGGTTAAGTCCGCTGTACTAATTTGTTCCAAGGCAGATAACCAATATTCATTGCTTTTGATGTCTTCTCTATATTTTTCAATCCACGCTTTCTTCACCTTATCTACATAAGATATATTTATTCCATCTTTTGCAATGGCATTTAACTCATTGTGGAATTCTGCAATCAAGGTATCTACTTTTGCTGGTCCGCACGGCAATTGCAAGACGAATTAATAATGACCATATGGAGTCATTGTGATGTTGGCCTTTGTTCCTCCCCCGTAGCTACTCTGAATTTTTTCACGCATCTCTTCCGTAATTAAAATATTCATGGCATCGCTTAATGCAGTCAATTTTAAATCAACTGCTTCACTGTATGGAATTTCCCCGCTGAGAATACCAAGGATTAAACTCTTATCTTCTTTGCCTTTTTTGTATTGAAAATTCTTTTCTCCTTCGAAAGGCCTAACCTTATTATCTACATATGTCGCTTTCGTTTTTGCAGGAAGTCCGGCAACATACTTTTGAAGCAATGCAACCATTTCAGCTTCATCAAAACTACCCACGATTGAAATATGCATACCGCCTAAATCTCCAAGACGTTCTTTATAAATTGACATAACGCGATCTATGTTGATAAGATCAAAATTAGCTACTTTGGGAACTGCAGTTGGTGCCAATGGATTTTCGTTATATAATACACGCGTTAAGGTATCAATGAATGAAAATTGCGGGTTAGCGCCTAACATGGCCACTTGTGCCTTACCACGTTGTTGTATAGATTTAAAGAGTGCTGTGTCTTTTCTTGGCTCTTGCACATATAAATAAAACAATTGAAAAAATGTTTCAATGTCTTTTATACTGCTGCTACCAGAGAAACCAGAATTATAATTTGAAATGCTAGGACTCAACGAAACCGTTTTCCCGGCAAGCGATTTCTTTAAGTCGGATGGAGAAAATGCACCAACACCCATGTTAGATATCATCGTTACTGTATTCTCTGCGCTGTATTTATCAACTACTGGATAGTTTGTTAACCCGCCATAGCGTGAAGCTGATACCAGAATTTGATCGCTTTTAAAATCTGTTTTTTTCAAACTCACTTTTACCCCATTGCTCAATACCAATTCAGTTGTTCCAAGGAGTGCATTTTTCTTGGTGCCAATGATAGTTCCGGCTTTAGGTGTACTGGATAACAAGGCAGAAGCAATGGATTTCTCTTCATATCCCTTAATCAGCTTATCATTTTCTTTTGAAGTAATCAAGGAAACAACTTCTGTACCTGTTGGAAGATTGATAGTACTGGAAGCTTCAGGACTCATTACAAACGAAAATTTATTTTTTTCATTTTTGAATATATCTGTCACTGCATTCACTTCAGTTACTGTTATAGAAGGGAGGAATGATTTTATTAAGTCGAATTCTGCACTTATGCCTGGAATAGATTCATTATCGGTGAAATTGCGGATATACTCATCAGCAAACGATACCGACTCCGTTTTATCGCGATTATTATAAGCATTTTCATACATGCTAAGAATATTCTTTTTTGCACGCTCTATCTCAGGCTCAGTAAATCCAAAGCGTTTTACTTTTTCAAGTTCTTCTACAGCAGCTTCAATTCCTTTTTTTATATCCCCAGTACCTGTACTACCCTGAACACTGAATGCATTATAATTTTTAGCATAGCTTGAAAATTGAGCATCAGCATAGACAAATGGAGGATTTTCCTTTTGAGTCAATTCCCTCAAGCGTACTCTAAGCATCGATGTATACAAGCTTCTCAACAAACTGTTTCTAAATTCAGAAACGGTTCCGGATTTTTTTTCAGGGAAGGCAGGATAGTTAATAGCAAATTCAATACTCGAAGCTTCTTTGTCTGTTACTACCATAGCAGAGTTCTCCGTATAAGCGGGAACAGAGGCATATTCTCTTTTTCTTGGCGAAGCAGGATTTTTCAAATCGGCAAAATGTTTGTTAATCATTTTTATGGCATCCTCTTTTGAAATATCACCAACCACAACTACTGCCATCAGATCTGGCCTGTACCAATCTGCATAAAATCGTCTAATAGCATCTGGATTGAATGTTTTGATAATACTATCAATTCCAATGGGAAGTCTCTTAGCATATTTCGAACCTTTGAAAAGTTCAGGATACACTTTTTTGAACATACGTTCCTCACCGCTTTTGCCAAGTCGACTTTCTTCCAGGATGATTGCCCTTTCACTATTAATATCCTCATCGAGGTAAGTAACTTGATGAGCCCAATCTTCCAAAATTTGGAAGCCTTTTTCAAGGTTATCCGACTTATCAGTAGGGATAGGTAAAATATAAACGGTCTCATCAAAGCTCGTATAGGCATTCAAATCGCTCCCAAAACCAACGCCGATATCTTGAAGGAAAGAAACAATGTCATTTTTTTTGAAATTCTTTGTTCCGTTAAAGGCCATGTGCTCTGCCATATGGGCAAGTCCTTGTTGATCATCATCTTCTACGATGGACCCAACTTTAACCACGAGACGCAGTTCTACTTTCTTCTCTGGCTTTTTATTCTCCTTGATATAATAGGTTAATCCATTTGCCAATGTGCCTTTGGTCAAATTTGCATCTGTAGGAATAACCTGATTTGGATTTACTTGTGCTGATACGGTTGCAACAAAAAATAAAATAATACTAAGAAGTGAATGAAGTTTTTTCATTTGGTTGATTTGTATTGGCAAAGTTAATGAAACAGTAATTGATTTGATATTATGTAAGGTAAGGTAAGGTAAAACAGATAACTATTTATAATGTAGTTGGGGGTTAAAGTTATCTCCCCGGCTAGACAGGAGAGGTGGTAATACATAATAAAACAGATAACTATTTATAATGTAGTTGGGGGTTAAAGTTACCACCCCGTCACTCATTCACCTGCACCTTTGGTGCAGGCTCATTCGTGCCACCCCTCCTCTTCGGGAGGGGTGTCTTTGGAGCAAGTGATTGTATAAGATGCTTCATGGAGTGTTGCTGCTGTAGATAATACATAAAAACTTCGCTGATTTTCACATGTATCTTTTTGAAGCGTACACTTATTTGCGGACATGCAAATAACTCATAATAGAAAAGAACTCATTTACTTTCGAAAAAAACTCAGAAATAAGTCGACCACAGCAGAAGTAAAATTATGGAAGCATATTTCCAACAGAAAACTAGAAGGAAGGAAGTTTCGAAGACAACATAGTGTTGGGTTTTTTATTCTTGATTTTTATTGTCCTGCTGAAAAATTAGGGATTGAATTAGATGGGAAACATCATTATACAAGAGAAGGAATTCGTAAAGATTTAAGAAAAGAATTGTTTTTAAAAAAGCACTCCATCCGTGTCCTGAGGTTTGAAAACAAATGGGTATTTAATGATCTTAAATATGTGCTGAAAACAATCGCTGCAACATTTCATGACTGAAGCTTTCAAAACCTATTTAGAAATTAAGGCATCAACCAAGAACTGCTTGATAATTTATTCTCATCATATATAAACCTCGCCCTTCGATTTCCTTTACTGTGGGTATAATACCAATCCATCCAATCAATGCAGGTTTCAACCACTACAAAATGCTGAAACCCCACTTCGCTCTCTTCTAAGGTATAATCAAAGGCAGTAAGAGCATCACTTAAACCTGTCGAAGCCTCTTGCATCTCTTCGATATCTCTATCCAACATATAATAGCGCCTACTATGGTGCCCAGTATGATCCCACTGTTCTTTGCACAAGTCATCCATATGATGAATAATAATAGAGCCACTGCACCGAATTTGTGTTCTCAATGATTGATCATATACCAACCAACTGAGGTGCTTCGTTTGCTCGAGGTCTTCCATCTTTTTACTGCGCTTATCTGTATGCAAGTATATTTTCCGCGTATCAACATCCACCCTTCTCAACACCACTGTTCTCATGTATGCAACAGAATCAACCGATGTACCTATAACGGCTTGGTGCATAGCACTTTTTCTATTGGTAGCGCCATCATGGAGCATTTGCCAACATATTTTTTCAATTTCATTGATATCAGGAACCTCAGTTTCCCAAGGGTGTTCATTTACAGATAGACTCATGGGGTGAAATTAGGAAAAAACGTTGAAGGAGTTGAAAGAGTTGAAGGGTTGAAGGATTGAAGTATTATTTATTCTCATCACAATGAAATAAATTACACTCAGATTAGAAAAAATCAAGTCTAAAATAAGAACCCCTCAAAAAATATCTACACCATGCGGAAACTTATGTTGTTAGCGTTGATATCAACCTCATTATTTGCTAATGCTCAAAAAACGATTCTCATCAAATGCGGAAAACTATTAGACGCACGAAGTGGACAGGTAGCAGAGAAGCAATTTATCCTGATAAAAGACAATTCAATTGTATCAGTTAGTGCGAAAGCAAGTGTAGCAGATAGCATCATTGATTTGAGCGACTATTTTGTTATGCCCGGCATGATTGATTGCCATACGCATGTATTACTACAAGGGGACATCACCCAAGAAGATTATGATGTGCAAGTACTGAAAGAATCCATTCCCTACAGAACAATAAGAGGCATCAAAGCAGCTGAACGTTCATTGATGAATGGCTTCACCACCATCCGCGATCTCGGAACAGAAGGTGCTGGCTTCGCCGACGTAGACATCAAGAAAGCCATCAACAGAGGTATTACGAATGGTCCAAGAATGTTTGTCTCCACGCTCGCCATCAACACCACTGGTCATTATCCCATCAAGGCATCCGATTATGCATGGGAATTAAACATGCCGAAAGGCCTACAAGAAATTACTGGCGCAGATGAAGGCAGAAGAGCTGTTCGTCAGCAAATTGAACAAGGGGCAGATTGGATAAAAATATATGCAGACAGAGGGTATTATAAATTAGCTGACGGATCATATCGATCTCTTCCCAATTTCACCACAGAAGAAATTAATGCTATTGGTGATGAAACACTTCGCAGTAGAAAAAAATTAGCCGCACATGCCATGACACGGGATGGCATCATCGCAGCCATCAATGCTGGCGCTAGAACCATTGAACATGGTGATGGCATGGATGACGAATGCATGAAACTCATGGCAAGCAAAGGAGTATTCTGGTGTCCAACCTTATATGTAAATGAATTTGTTGCTGAGGGAAGGGCTAAACTAGGAAGTCCTATCAATCTTTACTTCCAACAATCCATTCCGGAGATTTTCAAAAAAGCCATGAAAGCGGGAGTTCGATTGGCATACGGAACAGATATTGGGGGATATGATTGGACTCAACCGCAAGCCATGGACTTTACGTATTTCGTAGAGTGGGGACTAACGCCTATTCAAGCGATTCAAACAGCAACGACGACGGCGGCTGAACTATTAGACCAGGAAGGCAAAATTGGAGAAATCAAAGCAGGTGCATTCGCAGATATCATCGCTTTGAAAAAAGATCCTACCAAACATATTGAGGCCCTACAAAAAATTGATTGGGTAATGAAAGATGGAAAGGTCTTTAAGCATCTATAGTAAAAGGAGTTTCTAAAATGAGGGTGATTCTCATATCTAGAGCTCAAAACATCTTTGATCACTAAAATTTGTGGGGATTTCACCATGACTAAGTCACTTCTGTCGGGCATATTAGCTTTCTTATTCCTTTTTTCAATCGTCAAACCCTCTTTTGCACAAGAAGCAGGCGAGGTTCATGGTCTAGTGCTTTCTAAAAGTCAGCCACTACCTTATGCCAACATTCTTCTTTATACTAGCTCTGATTCACTAAAACCCCTTCATGCCATCATCACTGATACAACAGGAATATTCAGCTTTAGAAATCTACCTTTAGGTAACTATTTCCTCCACATTTTATTAATTGGACATCAGACTGAAAAAAGACAAATCTCAATAGATAAACTCCATAAAACAATTGATTTAGGGGATATTCATCTTGAGATTGTTGCTTCAGAACTCGAATCCATAAAGATAGTTGGACAAAAAAAACTCATTGAAAAAACAGCAGAAGGATTTGTGGTTAACACAAGTGCCAATTTAACGCAACAGGGTGGCACTTTAACTGATCTCTTGAGAAGTACACCCACAATAGTGGTAGACGCAGAAGGTGCCATTACATTAAGAGGAAAAACACCACTAATTCTTATTAATGGAAGGAATTCAAGCTTTAGCAATACAGATCATATTGCGGCCAATAGTATTGAAAGCATTGAAATCATCAATAACCCATCTGCAAAATATGATGCATCAGCAGAAGCGGGTATTATTAATATCAAGCTGAAAAAAAATAAACAAAATGGATTTAATAGTTCAGTTATCGTAGGGTCGGGCTACGGAGCACGTGGACGTTTTAATAGCTCAGTATTGCTCAATAATAAAGAAGGAAAATTTAACGTTGGTCTTTCCTATGATAACCGATTTGCAGGAAGAGAAAGGAACATGACAGGCGATCGAATAAATTTCAATATTCCAGATAGTTATTCATTATTACAAACTAGATCAGATTCGCGGACAGAGAGTTTACAAAATATGCGACTAAACATAGACTATACTCCAGATGAGAAAAATACAATCGGGTTTGAAGCACTTGGAAATTATAGTGGAGAGGATAATCATGAATTGTTGACCAGTACTATTTCAACTCAACTTCATGCATTCAATTCCAAAGCTACCAGACTATCACTGGAAAATACAAAAGAAAAAGGATCAGAATTTGCGATGAACTATGAACATAAATATAATGATAAGCGTAAGTCGTTTACCTCAAGCATCAGCAGTTCATTTGGAAATAACAAACAACATACAGATATCATCTCCCAAGCACTAAATCAACAAAATGTTTTTCTAGGGAATGAATTTTTACAACAAACAAAAGACAATGAATTAACCAATGTTACGAATATCAAAACTGATTTCACTCAACCCATTTCAGAAAAATCATCTTTCCAAACTGGCTACAAAAGCACCATAAGGCACTTAGATGCAGACTTTAAATCCTTAGATAAGATCAATAGTAGTTATGTTGAAAATCCATTTACAAGCAATCGATTTGTATTCAATGAACAAATACATGCAGGATACCTTCAGTATTCTGCTTTTACAGGCACAAAAGACAATCCATTACTAAAATATGATGCTGGTCTCAGAGCAGAACAAGTTTGGAATGATGGTCATGTTGTAACAAATGATGTTTCGTTTAAAAATAATTATTTAAAACTATTCCCTTCTGCAAGCATTGCCTATTTCAAAGATCAAGATGAGTTTTGGAAGTTAAACTATAGTAGAAGAATCACCAGGCCTGGACTTGGACAATTGAATCCATTCATTGATATAACAGATTCACTCAACCAGCATGGTGGTAACTCAAACCTTAAACCAGAGTTGATACAATCATTTGAATTAGGATACAACAAAGACTGGTCGAAGGTTACTATTTATTCTGTATTGTTTTATAGGCATTCAACCGATGCCATTAGGTACTTCACTATGTTGAAATCCAATGGTGTTGCATTAAGTCTCCCCGTGAACTTTGGCAATGTATCATCCTATGGCCTTGAAAATATATTTACACTAAAGGCTTCTCGTGTTTATGATTTCAACATTAGCCTATCGACCTTTCAACAACACTATAACGGAACTCTTGAACAAGAAAATATTGCCAAAAACGTATTTTGTTGGTATGGAAAATGGATAAATAATATCAATGTATGGAATAACGGGAAATTACAAGTCACTGAAATTTACAACTCACCATTGGCAACTCCTCAAGGTAGCAGAATAGCGATTTATTATACCGATTTAGGATTTCAACAAAAAATAGGAAAAGGGAAAGGTAGGGTCGGTCTGATATTATCAGATATATTTAATACACAGCGAAATGGCTATATTCAAAATACAATGGACTTTTCCTTTACCAGAAAATCTAAAATTGATACACGTGCTATCTTACTGACATTTGCCTACAGCTTTGGTACGACCTTCAAAGAAAAATTCATGGAAAATAAATTTGAAAATGAATAACATACTTAATACAATATTCTTAAGAGCTTTTTAGAAGAGAAGCCCTACTCTAATGAGGATCATCGACTAATTAATAAACCTAGAAATAAAAAATTTAAGTAAATTGAGTTGATACCAATTCTATCAATGAATATCACTTACTCATGAAATTCATATACTGCCTCCTTTTTGCATTAAGCTTAAATATATTACATGCTTTCTCTGAAGAGAAAGACAGTATTTTAATAATTAAAAACAACCCTTTTTTCATTGATTTAATGAAAGGAGAAACTTCTGGATATGCCATAAGCTCCAACAATCTATCAAAAGAAGCCAATTCAATGCGTCCATCATCAGAACACCATTTGATTAAAAGTGGAAATGACTTATTCCTACTGATAGATCAAGGTGGTGTATTGTATAAAGCATCAACTTTTACCGACAGCATTATTATATTCACTAAGTTGAATACGAGTCAAAAGGAAATTGATGCAACGCAAAGTTATCTCTATACGGTAAACAACCAACTCTACATCCAAGGCGGATATGCTGATGGGCAGAATAATGGGACATTAAGAAATTATAATCGAAAGACTAATCATTGGGAGATTGTTCCATTAAATAAACAAGTTATTCATCAGTATAAACCATTTGAATTGATATGGCTGGACGCCCTAACAGAAAAAATAATTGTACCCTTTCAAGCCATATTTAATGATGGAATTCTTGAAGAAAAAAAACTGACTCTTGATAAAAAAACATACGCGCTTAACTTGAAAACGTCAACCTGGACAGTAATTGGAAAAATCAATAAACAAACACTCGAATTACTCAATAAAATTCAATTCAAAATTGACTACCATAACGGAATAATACTTTCATCGAAAGATTCGGTATACTTAATTGATTTTAAAACGAATCAGTTAATGCACATCAATCATAATTTAAGTGCACAAATCATCGAAAAAATAAAATCATCAAAATACATATACGCATTTAATGATAAATTATATAGTCTAGATACTACTCTACAAAAATATGATTCGATATCACTTGAAAAATCGAATTTTTCGATCGCATCATTTTCAGTGTATAATGACTTAAGTAATTTCTACTACCCGCTTATTCCCATTGGCATTCTGCTGATTGGTGGAATTTTTTTATCAAAAAGAAAAAAAACAACTACTACTCCACAAAAAAATTCAGTAGTAAAAACAACACAAGAAATAGAATTTACTGATGGTGAAATAGCCTTAATAGAACTACTATTGACTAAAAGCAAAAAAAATAAAACGGCTGTCATCACCGAGATAAATTATGTTCTTGGGATAAAAGATAAAAATACTGGGCTTCAAAAAAAAGTAAGAAGCGACACCATCAATAGCATCAATGAAAAATTCAAAATCAATTTACAAAACGAGGAATTGATTATACAAAGCATCAGAAGTGAAATGGACAAACGTTACTTGGAATATCTAATCAAAAAAGAAGCTGTAAAGCAAGTAGAGAATATAATGAAGTGATTAAGAACCATTTCTTTAACGGGAAACAAATACCTCTTTTCCATTGATAACCGTTCTCAATACCTTTACATCTTTAATGGTTTCCGGTTTGATTGAAAATAAATCCTCATTCAACACCACCAAGTCCGCATACATACCCGCCTTTAACATACCTAATTTATTCTCTTGAAATGAACCATAGGCATTACCCATTGTATATGCTCTTAAGGCTTGTTCAATAGAAATTTTTTCATCAGCGAACCAACCATTTGGGTTTAGTCCGTTTCCAGTTCTTCTGGTTACCGCTGCGTAAATTCCATAAAGAGGATTAATTGGTGCTACTGTCCAATCTGATCCAAAGGAAAGTATCACCCCTTCATTTAACATGCGCTTAAATGCATAAGTCCCTTTGAGTCGAGCACTATCTAATCTTTTTGCAGCCCAATTCCCATCATCAACCAGATGATAAGGATGCATGGAGGCAATAACATTCAATGCATGAAAACGTTTAATAGCATCCTGTGTTAAGTGCTGAGCATGCTCAACCCTAAATCGACGGTCTCTTGATCCATTCACTTTATTTGCTTCATTATACACAGACAAAATAAAATCATTCGCCCGATCACCAATGGCATGAACTGCTACTTGAAGTCCTGCCTTATCTGCTGCAAGTACCCATTTTTTAAGCAACACTGTATCTGTTATATTCAATCCACTTGTATTCGGATCATCTAGATAGGGTTGATAAAACCATGCGGTAGTTGAACCAAGAGAACCATCAACAAATCCTTTCACCCCGCCCCAATGCAACATATCATCACCCTTGCCATTTTTTCTCACAAATGAATCTAAGCTAGCCCATTTAGGGAGTGGCACAAAGGAATAAATTCGAAGGGGCAATTTATTATTGGAGTATGCTTTGCGATAGGTTTTAAGTTCTGCCCATCCACCATAAATACTCATGTCAACTACTTTAGTAACGCCATGTTCTATGGCATGTTGACCTGCACGAGCAAGGTATTCATCCAATTGTGTTTGCGTAGGATCAGGGATAGCCTTGCTGATCATGGGCATAGCTTCATCTTTAAACACTCCCGTTGGTTCACCTTTTTTATTTTTTATCATGATGCCTCCACTTGGCACAGAAGATGTTCCACTTATTTTCGCCAACAAAAGTGCTT
>Ga0114967_10004649_pt1 | contig 11020 bp, 9 predicted proteins | sample M_130628_MF_Meta_FD_92639 | JGI IMG/M metagenome (GOLD analysis project Ga0114967, IMG submission 92639) | Freshwater microbial communities from Lake Montjoie, Canada to study carbon cycling - M_130628_MF_MetaG | ecosystem: Environmental > Aquatic > Freshwater > Lake | place: Lake Montjoie... | reverse complement strand
CTGATAATCACAGATTTATGGAAATAGACGCCCTCACTTGCAGGGTGACCATCAGATTGGGGCGGGATCTTCGCAAGTTACTGATTTTGTGTCCTTCGCGTCGGTGCCTGGGGCTCCCTGCGGGTCTGTTTAAATTTCACTGCCGTCTTCAGGATTAAAGTTTAAATGGTTGAAAGTGACAAACTTTTGAAGGTGATTGACTTTTATCCGGAAAAGGAAATGGATCCTTTAACCTCCACCCACCGGCCACTCTTATGACAAAATTCTCCATCACCTGCACTGCCTTGCTTCTAACCACCTTCCCGTCATGGGCGGACCAGGTGCTGCATTTCCCGGAAGCCGATCCCGTGGTGGCCTTTGCCGCTCCGGATGGCTGGGAAGCCAAGGAAAAGAACGGCAGCCTCTTTGTGCTTTCCCCGGATGGTGAGGGTGTCATCGTGGAATTGTCCACCATGGAGGCGAAAATCGGTGAAACCAAGGCAGCGATCAAAGAAGCGAAGTCCACTATTTCGGAATTCAAGGACCTGAAATACGAGAACCCGGAGGAAACCAAGAGCAATAATCTGGATGTCACCATCCTTTCTGCGGAAGGCTCTGACAAGCATGGTGAGGCCAGCATCAATCTGATGATTGTGGACGCCCCCCATGCGGAGCATCCGGTTTTGGTTTCCATGATCTTCTCGGAGGATGGCAAAAAGGAGTTTACGGAAGGCGCGAATCTGATCACGAAAAGCCTGCAACCCAGCCCCAAAGCCAAGGGTGCCCATGCAGCCAAGGGGGGGGATGATGCGGAGAAAGCTGGTGGCGGGCAGAAGTTCGCTTATCCTGCCAAGGGAAAAGCCGACTACTCGCTGGAATTCCCTGCTGACTGGACGCTGGAGACCACTGATGAAGGAGCCCACGTGGTTTCCGCTGATAAAGGCATCGGCATGAACATCGTGATGGTGGACATGGCAGACATCAAGGTCGCGGTGGAGTCCATGAAGAAAAAAGTGGGAGCGGACTACAACAGCATCGAGTGGAGTGACCCGGTTGAACACGACGATGCAGCCCGGAAAGTGAAGGTTGCTTCCTACGACGGAAATGCCATGGACGGCGATACAAAATACAAGGTGACTTTCGCCCAGTTTGCCAAAAAAGGCAGCGACAAGTTCATGATTATCCTGACGCAGGCTCCGGAAAAAGCCATGACGGCCAATGGGGAAGCCCTCATGAAGGTCCTTATGTCATTCAAGTAATCCGGGGCTGGTCTTTTCGTTAGCGGAGGTAAATCTGCGGTATTCCCCACAGCCCGGCGCCAGCAGCCATTCCCATGAAGAAATTGCCTAAGTTCCTCCTGGGTTGCGCAGGCATGGTCACTCTGCTGGCGGCGGTCCTTGTGCTTGCCATTTGGAAGCTGCCCGGCTTGCCCGGGAAGTGGTTCCCGGGCGTCGAGTTTACCACTGGTCCTCCTTCCTCCGCGCCAGCCACGCCCGATGGCTATCAAATCGAAGGGGACATGGTCTATTACACCAGCAACAGCAATTTCTTCGGAAACTGGGTGGCCAACCGGACTCCGGTGGCTGGGGTGGATGTGAAGACCTTTCAGACCCTGGGCTCCTATCAGCGGGCCAGGGACGCCACGCATGTCTTCTACGGGGGCGTAGCTATCCCCGGGGCGGATCCGGCCACCTTCCGTTCCTCGGACAGCCGTTATTCAGGGGATGCCGGACAGATTTATTACGACGGCAAAATCATTCCCGGTGCCAAGGGACTGGAGCCGGGGGATGTCCTCCTTGATCTCGATAACATGCGGGCGCGGGACAAGCATCACGTTTACTACGAGGGCACCATCGTCGAAGGGGCAGACCCGGCTACCTTCGAATTGATCGGCGGTGGCCGCATGAACCGCGACAAAAACGACTACTTTACCTCCAGATCCGACGGGACAAGGTATCTCATGACCGCCATGAAGGTGGACATGCCTTCCTTCAAGCTGCTCATTCCCACCACGCTGGGCACCTCTGGTGGCTACGATCCCTGGAACAAGTTCGATCAGCACCTGTGGGCGTATGATAAGCAACATTACTATGTGGGCGATACTGCCCTTCCCATAGCCGATCCCACCACGTTCGAAGTGCTGCTTTTCGGTTACGCGAAAGACTCCAGGCAGGCTTACTATCTGGAGACGGTGATTGAAGGGGCGGATTTACCGACTTTCCAAATCGTCTCCCCGGGTCATGGTGAAAACTGGGGCCACGATTTTGGAGCTTACGCCAAAGATGCGAAACAGGTTTATTACAAAGGCAAAGTCATCACCAAGGCTGATGCTGCCACGTTCACTGTCGTCGATGAGCGCTTCTTCAAGGATAAAAACCATCGTTTCCTGATGGGGCGGGTGGAAGACGGAAATTGAGTAAAGGATACCAGGAAGACAAACAGGAAGCGCGGATTTTCAATCCGCAGCCCAATGCAGCCGGGGCGGACTGCAAATCCCGCGCTCCAAAACAAGGATCGAGGTCGCAGCCGTCGCTGAAAGAAGGCGAATCCCTCACTTGCCCACCGGGGTCAGCGATTGTGAAAGGCGTTTGCCCTTCGCGCTGAGGAGAGCCCCTGGGAACCAGGCCTCTCCTTGGTCGTCCTGCTCCTCCTGATGGACAGCCAGTCCTTCCGGGGTGAGGATGGCCAGGCCGGAGCTGTGGGCCAGGGCCAGACAAGGCGTTTTCTTTTTGCCTGTGCTCCAGCTGATTTTCCAGACGATATCCTTGCCGGTGATGACGACGTTGGATTCGATCTGCCCGTCATCGCTTTCACGGAGCGGGAGGTATTGGCCAGTGGCTTTGGTCGGGGACAGGTCGAGGCTGGTGATATCCGGATTGCCAATAAGGATCGTAACCGGATTCGCGGAGGTGGAACCGGCGCTGGACCAAAGCCCGACCAGCGAGATGCCGTCCGCCTTGGCCGACGAGGCTGTAGAGTGCAATGCCGTCGTCCAGTTTGACGCCGGGGAGATTCCCCACCAGCAGGCCTTTCCCCCTGGAAACGGTTTTGCCAATCGTCCACTCCAGACTCACGACTTCCTCCTGAACCGTAATTTTGACCGTTCCCTTGTAGGACGAACCATCGGAATTTTTGCCACTCACCTGGTGTTGGCCTGCCAGCCTGGCGGCATCGAAGCCGGCGGCGTCCGGTGCTGACGGCGCGGCTTCTGAAGGGGCATCCCCGCTGGAGGCGGCGGCGATGCTCGCTTTCAGGCCGTTGATGCTGAAGGTGGCCAGGACCTGGGCTTCCGGAGCGGCTTCATCCGCGCTCTTCACTTCACCGAAGGCAGAGTATTTCACCTCCAGCGTGCCATCAGGATTCCATTTCACCACTTCGGCCCCCCCCGGAACTCTGGTCCTTGATCGCATCCAGGGGGCAGCCTGCTCTGGAGACAACTCCGGCAGGTCGATGGCTTTGATCGTTTTGGCGGAAGCCCGGTAAAGGCAAACTGCGCTATTCCGGGGATTGCCATAGTCGATGGCCACCAGGCTGCGGTCCTCATTTTAATGAAAAACCGGGGCTTTGGAGGACTCGAAACCGTAATCGCTGGTGCCGGCATCGCGGTTCCAAAAGGTGCCCAGCACTTTGCCGCTCTCCATGTCCTTCAGGACCAGATCGATGTGATCACTGTCAGGCTTCTGCGGCACAATCTCCAGGGCCGCGAACAACGGGCCTGCCCCCGGAAAGGCGAGGCTGATCATGAGCAGAGCATGCAGGCTCCAAAGCGGTGCGGGAAGATGGCGCAAGGGGTGCATGGGGTGTGGATTTCCAATGGCGAAGGGATTCGGGAGGCAGTTCAAGGCGGCTGTAACCGCCCCACTCTCCGTTGCCAGGCCTCAACTTTAATGGCTGGAGCCTGTTATCCGCGCAGCATATCATCACCCTGCGCTTCATTACCCACCGGCGACAATTGGAAAACCTTCTGGCGCGAATCGTTCAACAACCGTTATCATCGGGGCTGCGTCCGATCACACCCATGGTCATTGTGCTTGGATGTCACCAGAAGAATGGCCGCGGCTGGGACCGGCCTTCGAGAATTTGATGAGCATGTCTCCGGGCTCGTTTGCAGCGCCAGTGCTCTGCCTCGGGACAAGTCGCTTCCAGTCGTCCGTATACCCACTCAGATTGCTTCCGTCCGATGGCTAACGCCGCCTGAAAAAGGAGAAACAGAGCTTCGCTCCTTGAAGATACCGGCAGAACGCCCTCCGCGACTGCAACCGCTGTCTTCAGGGCCCATTCCGCATGATCCGCATGATTCTGCCCGGCTAGTGCTGCCACTTCCCAGGCTCGAACCGCAGATCGCTGGTAGTCATCGTCACAATCGGATGCCGCCTTGGCCGCGAGCCTGGCGACGGCAACGGGATCAGAATCGGTAAACCGCGCGACCCATGCCAAAGCTTGGGCTCTAAACCAAGGTTCGCTGACGGCCTTCGCCCTGGCGGGTGCTTCCTTTGGGTTGGACCTGGCCAGCGCAGCCGCCTGATCACGTTGGAGAGCCGCACTCATTGTTCAGGACACGATTCGGATTCAATCAAGCCTTTGCCTGCAACTGTTTTGTGGAATGGGTCTATTTTTCGGCCATTTCACGGGCCTTGTCCACCTTGATCCAGATTTGGGGAAAGTGTCAACAGCCCGCTATTAGCGCAAGAAATCCAACGAACCACCAAAGGAACCCGCCCAAAAGAGTGGCGCATAGTGTGCCTCCCGATGGCCACAAAGGGTGCATCGGCAGCAGGCAAACTGAGGTGGCGATCAGCATCAGATTTCCCGGAGATGGCAGGTCGAATACCTGGGCAGGAGGCAAGCTGAACGGGCCAGTCATGATGAACCAAACGACATCAAGATCGACCGAAAGAGGAACCATCGGCCCACTGGCCGCAAATAAAAAAGAGCCGGACAGCATAAGAGCTAATGTCAGGGCGATGCCGGACCACCGCTGGCGGTGCAAGCCGATTTGGGGGGGAGTTATGAGCTGTTGCATGGAAACCTTTTGGTCCCTGGACTCAGTTCACCGGCCAGCGGGTGGGAAGCGGCGGAGGGTCGTTGAGGGCTAGTCGTCGTTGAGGGCGTCCCAGTTGGGGGGCAGGCGGAGGCCGATTTCGCGGAGGTCTTTTTCGGCGGCGCTGCGGCGCTGCTGGCGGGCTTCCCCGTATTTTTGCCATTGGTCTGGACGGAGGACGGAGCGGATGGCGTCATTGCGGGACTGGCCGGCGGGAAGGGGAGTGGTGTCGCCACTGAGCCCTTCAAATTGCATGGAGGGATCGAAGTCCGGGGAACTGCGGGCCATGAGGGCGAAGACCTGATCCTGCTGGCCGGCATCCAGTTCGACGAGGCTATTCAATCGGGTGACGCGGCGGTCGGCCTCGGCCTGGACCTGCTCCACGCGCTGGGCCATGCGGTCGGCCTTGTATTGGGCGAGTTCATTTCCGGTGAGGGTGGCGGCCATGGCGTCATCCAGGCCTTCATTCCGTTTGAAGCGTTTTTCGCCTTTCATCATGTCCTCCAGGGTGACGTTGTCGCTGGCATTCATGGCCCGGTAGGCGGCGAGGTCGCTTTCGAGTTTCTTTTCCTGCCAGGCGCGGATGGAGTCCTGCTGGGCGGGAGTCAGGGCGTATTTGCGGGTGAGTTCCTGGAGGGTGAATTCGGCGTCCTTTTTCAGGTTTTTCCGGTGGATGCGCTCGAAGAGGGGGGAGAGATCGCGCATGGCAGGGCGGACGGCGCGGTAAAGGTCTTCCAGGTCCACCTCGCGGCCGGCTTTGATGTCTTCCATGATCGGGCGCAGGCTGCGGGCGAGTTTTTGCTGGGTGGAGGCTTCGGGCTTGGGGGCGCGGGCTTCTGCGGCGGCGAGTTCGATGCGGGTGCGGGCGAGTTCGCGTTCGGTGTCGGCCAGTTTTTCTTCGGGGCTGCCGGCAGGGGGCGGGAAGCTTTGCTGGAAAAGGAGGGCTCCTGCGATACCGAGGGCGCAGCCAATCAAAATGAGTAAGGGGGCACGCATGCAGCAGTCACTTTAGACGGCGGAGGGAAGACGGGGCAAGTCATCTTTTTTAAAAAGCTAGTGATCCAATGGATTGGGATTGTCAATTCCGGGGGGCGTGCTTTGATGGCAGGGAAATGTCCGCTGTGCTGCACCCGGTTCCCCCTGCGATCCAGATTCAGGATCTCCGCGTGGATTACGGAAAGTTTGTGGCAGTGGATGACTTGACGATCTCGGTGCCGGCGGGAGAGATTTTCGGGATGGTAGGGCCGAATGGGGCAGGGAAAACAAGCACCTTCAAGGTGCTGGCCACGCTGATGGAGCCCACGTATGGGGAGGTGCGGCTGGCAGGGATTGATATTTTCGAGCAGCCGGAAGCGGCGCGGCGGGTGATGGCCTACATGCCGGATCTGGCCCCGGTGCCTTCGGATTTGAAGGTGTGGGAGTTTTTGGATTGCTTCGCGGAAGCCCATGAACTGGGCAACGCCGCGCAGCGCCGGGAGCGCATTACGGAGTGCCTGGAACTGGTGAGTCTGAGTGACAAAAATAGCGTCTTTTGCAAGACGCTGTCCCGGGGGCAGACGCAGCGCCTGGTGCTGGCCAAGACGCTGCTGCACCGGCCGAAGGTGCTGATTTTGGATGAGCCGGCGAGTGGGATGGATCCGATGTCGCGGCGGCAGTTGCGCCTGGCTCTGCGGCATCTGGTGGCGGATGGAGCTGCGGTGATCGTGAGTTCCCACATTCTCAGCGAGTTGTCAGAAATGTGCACATCCATTTGTGTGATGAACCGGGGCAAGCTGTTGGCAGCGGGTTCCGTGGAGGATGTGAGGCGGGTGCTGGGCCGGACGGAGCGGACTCTAACGCTGGGGGTGTTGGAGCAGATGGATGCGGCGGTGGAATGGCTGAAGGGGCGGGAGCATGTGGCGGAGGTGCAGATGGCTGCGGAGCGCATTGTTTTCCGCTTCGCGGGCAGTGCGCGGGATCAGGCGCAGTTGGTGTCGGATTTGGTGCAGGACTCCTTTTTGATCCATGTGCTGGAGGAGCAGCGCTCCACGTTTGAGGAGATCCTGCTGGATGTTTCCGGGTCGAATGCTGCTGCTTCCCCTAATTTTCCACTTTCATGAGTGATTCCCCACCAGTCCATACCTCTTCGGGCCCGCGGCGTTGGTGGTCGAATCCTATCTTCCGCCGATACGCCCGTTCGCGGCTGAGGCCGCAGGCTCTGATGGCTGGGTTGCTGGTGGTGGGAATCATTGCGGGTTTCATTTATTTCGGTTTTCGCACGGGGTTCCGTTACCAGGCTCACATGATGGAATCGGATGCAGAGCGTGCGGTGCTGGTGCCGCTGTTGATTTTCCAAGCCGTCATTTTGTTCCTGGCCGGCACAGGGCAGGTGGCGGCGGGCATCACGGCGGAGGCGGATGAAGGCACGCTGGATTACCAAAGACTCTCTCCGATGACGCCTTTGGCCAAGGTGCTGGGCTACTTGACGGGCCTGCCAGTGCGGGAGTGGTGCCTGTTCGCCATTACCCTGCCATTTACCGGCTGGGCACTATGGAAAGGGGAGGTGGAGGCGGCTTCCTGGGTGCCGGTTTATGGGGCGCTGCTTTCCTCAGCAGTGCTCTATCACCTGACCGGACTGGTGGCGGGGACGGTAGTGAAAAACCGCCGCTGGGCGTTTCTCGTGTCCATTGGGGTGATTTTTTTGTTGTATACTGTGATCCCGCAGGCGGCGAAATTCGGTCTGGTTTATTTCAAGTATCTGACTTTGTGGCCGGTGGTGGATGAAAACCTCGCTGGGATGATGCCCCGGGAGGCGGGTGGCTTGATCCGGCTGGCGAAATCGATGGAACCGGATGTCCGGTTCTTCGGGCTGCATTTTTCGGAGATCGCCTTTACGTTGTTTACCCAGGTATTTCTGAGCCTGACTTTTGGCATGATGCTGTGGCGGCGCTGGCGGCGGGCGGACTCGCATTTGTTGGGGAAGGCCTGGGCGGTGGGAGTCTTTGGCTGGATGCAGCTGATGCTGCTGGGAAATGCATTGCCTTTGATAGCACCTGGGCTGCTGTTTCCCTCCCGGCAGTTCAACCAACGCTTTTTCCGTGAGGAAAATTGGCAGCCGCAGGTGGGCGAGGCGGTGGCGATGATCGGGGTTTATGGATTGGTGACTCTGCTGCTGATGGTGGTTTTGACCCTGATCATCACTCCGGGGACCGAACAGCAAATCATGGGGCTGCAGCGGGGACGGAAACTGGGATGGAAAAGGCTGCCTCCTTTGTCCGATCCGGCGTCGTCGCTCTGGATCGTGGTCCTGATGGCGGCGGTGGGCGCGGCGGGCTGGACGATTTTTTCGACGCAACTGCTGCAGTCGGATTGGTTTGCCGGGCATCAACTGGTGCCATATGCCAGCGGGGCCTTTCTCCTGGTATTGTTGGGCGGAGGCTTGATTTGTCAGGGGGTGCTGGAAGCCTGGGGTGGGCAGCGATTCTTTCTGGTCTGTGTGTTTGGCGCGGTTCTGCCGGTGATGGTTGGAGGAATCACGGCCTCGGTGGGGACTCGTTCCCTCACGGCAGCAACCTGGCTGGCGGGAGTCTCGCCGGTGGCGTCGCCAGCTTATGCGGCGGTCGTGCTGGTGCCTACCGTGGAAGTGCCCCGGGAAGTGGTGCGGGCGCTGCCGCGGGCTTTTTGGTTTTGGCAGGGGGTGACAGCATTGGTGGCGGGCTGGGTGGTCTGGCGGCTCAGGGAGATCCGCCAGTCGCGACGGGCCCTGGTCTATAAGGAGGATGAGCGGTCCTGACAGATGCTGGAAGTTGCTCAGGCAGCGGCTCCAAGGGCCCGGGGAAGATGGATTTCAGCATACGGCTGACGTCTTCCAAACCGTAGAGTTTGGGCAGGAATTTTCCGCAGACTTCCAGGGACTGGATTTGACTGGAAAAGGATTGTTCAATTCCGGCATTTTTTCATGGGAGAGCCATGAGTTTTCCGCTAAATTGCAGCCTTGTGAGACCGTGTTCCTCCCTCTGCTGGCTGAAGTTCCTCGCAGGCTTGTGCCTGTGCGGGAGCCGGGCGGCCTTGTGGGCACAGACTGCGGGAGTGGTGATCCACGAAATCATGGCAGATAACCGCAATGGGCTGCGGGATGAGGATGGTGCAGCCTCCGATTGGCTGGAGCTGCACAATTTCACGCAGCTTCCGGTCTCCCTCGCGGGGGCTTTTCTCACAGATGCTGCAGACCAGCCGGGGAAATGGCCCTTGCCTGCGGTGGTGCTTCCGCCGCAGGGATATTTGGTTATTTTTGCCAGCGGGAAGGACCGACGGGATCCGCAGGGCCGGCTGCACACGGATTTTTCCCTCTCCAAAAATGGGGAATACCTCGCCCTGACCTCGCAGGGACAGGTGGTGTCAGGCTTTGTCCCGGCCTATCCGCCACAACAGGAGGACGTCTCCTTCGGCTATGCGGCCAGTGGCAGCAGCACGCTGGTCTACATGCAGCGGCCTACCCCCGGTGCGGCGAATGACGCCAGCTCCTCCCAGCCGGGTGGGGTGCAAATCGCGCCGGCCAGCGGCACCTTCACCGGCAGCATCACGATCACTTTGAGCACGCCTGCCGCCGGGGCGGTGATTCATTTCACCCTGGACGGCACCCTGCCGACGGCTGCCTCTCCCATTTATAGCACTCCCTTTTCCGTGAGTGCCACCACTCAACTGCGCGCAGTGGCCCGGCTGAATGGATTCACCAGCCTGGTGACGGGTGCCTCGTGGATCCGGCTATCCTCTGAGCTGGCGGCCTACCGTTCGCCCTTGCCTATCATGGTGGTGGAAAACTTCAATCACGGGCCCGTGCCGGCCAAGGGACTTTCCACCCAGCAGGTCGCCCAGCAGGCGGCAGTGTGGCAGATCACGGAGCGGCGCGGCGGCACGGCGGGCTGGGAAAATCCGCCGCAATGCTCGGGAGACATCGGCATCCGGGGCAGGGGTTATTTTTCCAGCACCTGGTCGAAGATGCCCTATGCGGTGGAATGCCGCACGCCGGACGGCCAGACGGTGGAGAGCGCCCCTCCCGGATTGCCCCCGAATGAAGACTGGGTGCTTTATTATCCGGACCCGGCGGACTTCCGCGATCCGTCGATGATCGCCAACACTTTCATCTATGAGCTGAGCCGCCGCCTGGGCCGATATGCGCCGCGCTTCCGTTTTGTGGAGCTGTTTCTCAATACCAATGGCGGGGATCTTACGCTGGCAGACCGGCAGGGCGTTTATGTGCTATTGGAAAAAATATCCCGCGGATCCCGCCGCCTGGACTTTGAGGCGCTGAGTGCAGATGGGGCCAGGGGTGGCGCGTTGCTTTCCATCAACCGGCCGGATTCCATTCCAGAGACGGGTTTCCCTGCAGCCAATGGCGCGGTGAGGCCCCAGTTTTTCCGCACCGCTGGTCCTGACCGGATCCTTCAGACCACTCCGGATGTCCTGACGCTGGCTGGCGATGACCTGCCAGGCAACAGCAGCGCCGCCCTGAACTTCGAACAACCGGGCGGCTATCGTATTCTGCCGGCGCAGCGGAGCGCCTTGGAAGCCTGGTTCCGGCAATTTGAAGATGCGCTCTATCATCCGCTGGATTGGCGTGATCCAGTGTCAGGGTGGCGGAAATGGCTGGTCGGGGAGGACTGGGCGCAGGGCTATCTCCTGCAAAATTTCACCCGCCATTTCGATGCCCTGCGCCTCAGCGTTTACCCATGGCTGGGGGATGACCGGAAGCTGAGGCTGGGGCCGGTCTGGGACGTCACTCCGGACAGCTTCAGTGGCGGGGAAGCGCCGGATCAGTCGCTCTACTACCGGGCCGGCCAGTTGTGGTTCCCCAGGCTGTTTGCCGATCCCGATTTCAGGCAAACCTATCTGGATCAATGGACCCGTTGGCGGCGCACCGGATTCAGCGATGCCGCCATGGAATCCATCATTGATACCCAGGCAGCGGAAATCACAGCGGCCAAGGCCGTGGCCCAGGGGATTCCTCATGCCGCTGCCTGG
>Ga0114967_10004647_pt1 | contig 11024 bp, 10 predicted proteins | sample M_130628_MF_Meta_FD_92639 | JGI IMG/M metagenome (GOLD analysis project Ga0114967, IMG submission 92639) | Freshwater microbial communities from Lake Montjoie, Canada to study carbon cycling - M_130628_MF_MetaG | ecosystem: Environmental > Aquatic > Freshwater > Lake | place: Lake Montjoie... | reverse complement strand
CAGCGGCCTTGCTGAATGCACTGAGCATACAAGCTAAGACCTTAGAAACAGCAAAGATTGTTTGCTTGGGTGCAGGCGCTGCAGGTATTGCGACCATGCGTCTGCTCATGTCTTTGGGCGCACATCGCGAGTCTATTACGATGGTCGATAGCCAAGGCATTGTGCATGTAGGCCGCCAAGATTTAAATGCCTATAAGTTTGCTTTTGCGCAAGAGACCAACAAACGCAGTTTAGCCGATGCCATGTGTGGTGCCGATGTCGTGATTGGGGTTTCAGGTCCTAATCTCTTAAGTGCAGAGATGTTAAAAAGCATGGCCCCTAAGCCGATTGTTTTTGCACTGTCCAATCCTGATCCAGAAATAAATCCAGTTTTAGCACGTGCAACACGTTCCGATCTGATTATGGCGACTGGGCGAAGCGATTATCCGAATCAAGTGAATAATGTTTTATGCTTCCCCTTTATTTTTAGAGGTGCCTTGGATGTACGCGCGCGTTGTATGAACCAAAGTATGCTAATGGCCGCAGTGCATGCCATACGTCTTCTAGCCCAAGAGCCTGTACCTGCCTCGATGTCCACAGCCTATGCGGGGATCCCTTTGGTCTTTGGTCCTGAGTATATTCTGCCAAAACCCTTTGATCCACGTTTATTAAGAGCGGTTTCCGTGGCTGTTGCACAGGCCGCTATCGAATCAGGAGCCGCTCAAACCAATTATGTGGAATATCCCTGCGAAGTTTCATAATATAAAGGCTACTTTAATATCTTTTATCAATCGTTAGGGGAGAGCCTTTGATGGGAAAGCCTAAAATTGCCCTGATTGGTGCCGGAAATATTGGTGGTACACTCGCACACTTACTACTGCTAAAAAAGCTTGGGTCTGTGGTGCTGTATGATATTGCTGAGGGCATACCCCAAGGTAAAGCCTTAGACTTAAGCCATTGTGGTCCTATCGAGGGCTTTGATGCAGCCATTCTAGGCACCAATAACTATACCGATATGACAGATGCCGATGTGGTGATCGTCACCGCAGGACTTCCCCGTAAACCAGGAATGAGTCGCGATGCTTTATTAGAAACCAATGCGGGTGTCATGAAAACGGTTGGCGCTGCCATTAAACAGTATTGTCCGAATGCCTTTATTATTTGTGTGACCAATCCTTTGGATATTATGGTGCGTTTGTTGCACGACTTTTCCGGTGTGCCGGATCAAAAAATTGTGGGTATGGCAGGTGTTTTAGACTCAGCCCGCTTTCGATCTTTTCTAGCACAAGCATTGAACGTTTCCATTCACGAAGTACAGGCCTATGTGCTGGGTGGTCATGGCGATAGCATGGTGCCAGTCACAGGTTTAAGCAATTTGGCAGGTGTGTCTTTGGATACCTTAGTTGCCGAGGGGAAGCTTAGCCAAGTGCAATTGGATGCCCTCGTACAAAGAACCCGCCAGGGTGGTGGTGAGATTGTGAATCTTCTAAAGACAGGTTCTGCTTTTTATGCACCTGCTTCTGCAGCTATTGCCATGGCAGAATCTTATTTGTTTGATCAAAAACGCATTTTACCCGTTGCAGCCAAGCTAAGCCCACCACTTTATGGTATTCAAGAGTCTTTATTCTTAGGGGTGCCTGCAAAGATTGGTAGTAAAGGGGTTGAAGCGATTATCGAAGTACAATTAACAGCGGCAGAGCAGGCTAATTTAGATGTGTCTATCAAAGCTGTTCAAGAACTCAATACAGCGGTTGCTAAATTAAATATCGGGGCGTAGTATCCCCCTGCGACCAGCCTTCGCTCAAGCTACGAATGTGGAATGTTTATGCGTTATAAGTCTATCTATACCTTTCTTTGGTCAGTGATTCGACCCTTTAAATGGCATTACGGTGCCATGCTCATGGCCCCTATTTTGGGGGCTTTTTATGATGTTGCCAATAATTATGCCCTTAAGCTTGTGGTTGATGCATTCTCGCAAGATGTGCATGTGAGTTATTCGGCCCTTTGGTGGCCTATTACGCTGTTTATCAGTGCACAAATTATACTCGATCTGCTGTGGCGTGGCGCCGATATTGCTGAGTGGCGTTCCGAGCCCTATGTGAGGCAAGCTATTCTTTTAGAGGTTTATGATCATATTCAGCATCACCCCTATCTATTTTTTCAAAATACCCAAGCCGGTAGTATTAGTAGTAAAATCAAAGGGATTGTGGATGGCTATGATCATTTCTGGGCAGCGATGCATCACGAATTTACGCCAAAAGCCGCGAACACTATCGTATTAACAGCTGCATTAGCCATTGTAAACCTCAAAGTGTGCTTGTTTGTGTCTCTTTGGGGTCTTGGTTTTTTTATCATCATGTATCGTTTTGCAACAGTGATTGATAAACTTTCTTTTGCTAATGCCAACGATAGGCATGCTATTTTTGGTTTCATTGCAGACAATGTAGCGAACATTCTCACAGTTTTTTCTTTTGCAACCCGAAAAAAAGAATCTAAACGTTTAAATACTATCATTGAAGAGCGTTTTATACCTTCCACCTTAAAAGTATACAAATTTAGTTTTCTTTCGAGTAGTATTGCAGCAGTCCTCTATTGGATGATGATGATCAGTTTATTTATTTTTATGATTCATCTTAGAAAAACAAACCAAGTTTCTACAGGCGATCTGGTTTTTGTGATGGGCCTTACGATAAAAATGAGTTGGGAACTTTGGCAGATGATTCAGAAAATGCAAGATCTGATGAAAGACATTGGCGACTTTAAGAGCGCTTTTTCGCTTCTACAAATGCCCCAAGAAAAAGAGTTGACGCATACCGATCTGAAGATTGTCAAACCCAGTATTGATTTTCGAAAAGTCTCTTTTGCCTATGAAGGTACAGCGCCCATTTTTTCAGATTTGTCCCTTCAGATTAAAGCGGGTGAAAAAGTTGGCTTAGTGGGTGTGTCGGGGGCTGGAAAATCGACACTGGTTTCCTTATTACTTAAGTATTTTCAGATTAACCAGGGTCAGATCCTGATTGATGGAAAATCGACAAGTGCGCACACCGCCGACAGTGTGCGATCACAAATCGCGGTGATCCCCCAGGATATTTTACTCTTTCATCGCAGCATTTTAGATAATATTCGTTATGGGTCTGAGGAAGCCTCTGAACAGGCGGTGATAGATGCCGCCTGTGCTGCAAATATTCACGATTTGATTATGACCTTGCCAGAGCAATACCAAACAATGGTGGGAGAGCGTGGGGTTAAATTAAGTGGGGGGCAGCGTCAGCGCATTGCCATTGCACGCGCTATTTTAAAGCATGCACCCATTCTTATTTTGGATGAGGCAACTTCCAGTTTAGATGCAGAAACGGAAAGGCTTATACAAAGCAGCTTAAATAGGTTGTTAGAAGATAGTACCGTCACGGTGCTGGCCATTGCCCATCGCCTATCCACGCTTAAACACATGGATAGGATCATTGTGCTTGAGCAGGGCAAAATTATAGAAGAAGGCACCCATCAGACACTCATTGCAGGCGATAGCCTTTATAAGAAGCTCTGGGATATGCAGAAAATTTAGTTTTACTGTTTTCTAGCAGCATTGATTCCATCAGATAACAATATTTTTATAAGAGACTGATAGGGGATATCTTCTTTATTTGCTAAAATTTTAATCTCATTTAAGAGATCTTCGGGCAACCGCAAAGAAATTGTTTCGCGAGAAGGTTTCAGGTTTGGGAATGAGGCTAATTTAGCTTGAGTCCAATCAATATAATCTGCAGAATCATGTTTCTGCCAGAAAGCAGCTTCTGCGCTAGCATCCTTAAATTTTGGCAACTTCTTAAAATTTTTCATAAAAATTACGCTCCTTTTTACTCATGGGCCGCGCAGAAATCACTCTAATATGATGATCTCTGATTGTAAAAGCGATGAACAATTTTCTACGGGCGTCAGTCTTCCCTAAAGCATAATATCGTTGTTCAAGAGCAGAATGCTTTATATCTGCTTCTAATAATAAGGGCTTATTAAAAAACATTTGCTCACATTCCCAATTCAAAACGCCATGTTTATCAATATTCTTGGATTGATTACCAAAATTCCAGTCAAAGCCAACACATGTTTTGAGGATTGTTTCTTCCATCGCTGAATTGTATATGATGAAAATATACAATGCAACCCTGACAGACAACTGTTTTTATATATAGTTAATAGAGCGATTGCCCTGGGTTGAAGCAAAAAAAAGCCCATAGCGTGAAAGCCATGGGCTTTGTGTTTAATAACCTTTAGTGTTTCTCAAGCTTCTTAAATTCCAGATCATCAAGTCGCTTGATAGACCATAACCAAGCCCCAATCACTACCAACATCACAATCCCAATATGCGGTGTGACAGCGGTAAGCGATCCGAAGACACTGATAAGCCCTAATTGAATACCCGAGCCGCCGGCTTTACCTAAGCGTGCGCCTACGGTATCAATGGCTGCCTTACCCTTCACTTTGGATTCTTGATCCAATGGGATGTAGGCCATTTCCTTGGTGGGATCAAAGAGCGAGTACTTGGCCGATTTGCTCATGATATTTTGAATGGTGCCAAAAATAACGGCAATAAAGAGCGGACTTAAGTCGAAGCCTGCTAAAAAGGGTGCTAGATCTTCTTTGAAAATAATAAAGCCAAAAAAGCCTGCGCCTGTCATAAGCAAGACAATGGGGGTGATGGCCGCACTAATAGCCCAACCACAGCGTCTAAGCACATTGCTTGAAACAAAGAGCATCATTAGAATGGTGGTGGCGCCAAGAATCGTTGAATAGGTTCCCATAAAACCAAGGTATTCACTCTTGTTCGGATACAAGAGTTTTAATTGGCTTTTCCAAGTAACTTCCAGCAAGTTAATCGAAATATTATAGGCCAACACTAAAATAGCAATACACTGCATATAACGTGAGCTTGCCAAAAATTTAAAGCTGTCTTTAATCGACATCTTGGGTTTCTTTTTGTCTGTGGGTTTTTCATGGGGGGTGTAAAGGATGGGATCGCTTAGAACATTCTTCTGCATCCAACGGTAAATGGCCATGATCGCAAAACCACAGATCACTGAAGAAAACATTAAATAGTTTAGGGGCGTTTGCCAAGGATCAGCCCCTATCGCTGTTTGTCCTTGAAGGGTCGTAATATATTTAGCCGCAGGTCCTGCAACCATCAGCGCGAGATTGGCACCCAAACCAAATAAGGCATAAAAGCGTTTGGCTTCGGTGACTTTGGTAATATCATTGGCAAAGCCCCAGAATAGTAAGGAGAGCACGAAACTACCCCATAGTTCTGAGAATATGTAAAACAGTGAATAGGTCCAGTTTCTAAAGGTTGCAACTAAACCAGAGAGTCCGACGGGTAGTATGGCTTCTAAGGCATCGGCCGCATGGGTCGGATGTAAAAATTCTTTGGCGGGGTATAGTACGGTTGCGAACAGCAAGAAAAATCCTATGAAAGGTAAGATGGTGGCGTAGAATAATTTTTCCTTGTTTAGAACATTGCTGAGCTTGGCATAGACCAACATAAAGATAATAGCTGCCGGTACAACGCCGCCTACCTTTAGAAAGGGGATGGCTTCGGCACCCGAGCCGGGTGCAGTAATCAGTAGGGCATCTTTGGTATTGCGTAAAATACTGTAGACAAAGGAAATAAAGAAAAACATCAAGAACATTGGTAGAAGCTTTTTCAGTTCATGCCCATGAATAGGCCAGAAAAAGGTGCGCCATTTTCCAAAAGTCTGTAGTTCTGTCTTAGACATCTTATCAACTCCTAACCGTTCTTTTTGGCCACTCTACCCTAAGTAGATTAAGAAGTAAAGTTAATTGGTGTACTTAAACCTTCTTCTGTTAAGACGCCCTCTAAGGGAGCGTCCCATGGGTCTGCCGGCAAGCGGTCCACACTCTGACAAGCATAGCCCAAACCCAGCAAATAGGGCTTGCAAGAGCCTTGTGGGCGAGTTGCCAGTGTGCGGTCATAATAGCCTGCCCCCCGCCCCAAGCGTTGTCCCTGGGCATCAAAGGCCAGTAGTGGTATTAGGATCAGATCTAAATCGCACAGCGCAATACAGGGGTTATTCTGGAGAACGGGTTCTAGAAATCCGAAGGGATTAAGAATAAGGGGGTCTTGGGACTGATAGGCCACAAAATCGAGGCTATTTGATCCGGGTTGAAGGCAGGGCAAATAACAGTGTTTATGTTCCTGTTCTGCGGCCGACAAAAGAGGTAAAGGGCTTATCTCTGCGCCCATGGGCCAATAAAAAGCGATGTGCCTCGCTGCAGTGAAGGCCGATAGGGTGTGGATCCATGGCAACAATTGCTGAGCTTTTTGGCTTTGTTCTTCAGGCGATAAGGCCTTTCTTTTTTGATCAAACAAGCGCCTGAGAGCCGGCTTGTTAGCATGGGGGTCCATAGAAGTGGGTGGCGCCATCAAAAATACCGTGATGCGATGTATGCCTTGAACCCACAGGTCCAAGTGGGTGCGCATGGGGTCCTATCAGGCTTTCTACTCAAGGCAGACTTGCACAACAAGGACCATGAACATAACACCCTGCTATTAAAGTTATCGGCTCAAGATACAAGATCGCAGACACGGGTATCCGAGATAAGCGCCATAAGAGTTGGGCTAGCTTAGTGCTTCTTCCAGCGCAACGCCTTCCATTAGAGCGCCCTCTATTTTATTTTGCAAGTGCTGAATACGATGAGTAAGTGCCTGACTTTCCAATTCGCGACTTTCGCGCAGTTGTAGTAATTCGTGTGTTACATTAAGTGCTGCCATCATGGTCATGCGTTCTAGACCTATTACGCGACCACTTTCACGGATAGCGCGGATCTGTTTATCTAGATAGCGCGCCGCTTCAAAGAGCTGCTCTTCGCTACCCTGTGGGCCATTCACTTGGAATTCTTTGTTGAGGATCTTTACAACTGATTTCATAGACATGCAGTCCATTTTCTAATAAGGTTCTTGCAACTATGCTAAGCATAGAGTGACTTTTGGGTCGGGTCAATTAGATAATGGGATCCCAAACCACTTTTTAAGTGAGTTAAATTTCTTCTTTAAGAGGGTGCTATGCAGACAGAGTATGCTAAACGTCGCGCGCGGATTTTTGCAAAGCTTGCACCAGGCAGCCTAGCCATACTCCCTGCTTCTGAAGAACAATACCGTAATGGGGATGTTAGTTATCCCTTTCGTCAGGCCAGTGATTTTTATTATTTGACGGGATTTTCAGAGCCTGGTGCGATTTTAGTCCTGCTTAAAACACAGCATGAGAACCGTTTTATACTATTCTGTAAGCCTTTTTGTGCCGAACAAGCAATCTGTACCGGACCCACCGCTGGGCTTGAAGGGGCTGTCGCACAGTTTGGTGCAGACCAGGCTTATGCGCTGGCAAGTTTGGATGAAAGGATCCCAGCCTTATTAGCCCCGCAGCAAACGGTATTCTATTCTTTTGGGGAATCCATGGCATGGGATAGGCGTATGATTAAATGGTCCTATCCCAAAAATCATAAACCTAAAAGGGCGGCGAAGACTTTCTGTGATTTCTCAAGTCTCATTGCCGAAGAAAGACTCATCAAAAGTGCTGTAGAAATAAGCTTATTACGCCAAGCTATCACAGTGTCAGCACAGGCCCATTGTGTTTTAATGCAGCATTGTCAGGGCGAGATGCCGGAATATGCGTTAGAAGCCCTATTTGCTTATGAGTGTGCTAAACAGGGTTGTCGATCGCTGGCCTATCCCACGATTGTAGGCGGTGGTGCGAATGCTTGTACCTTGCATTATATGCAAAACGATCAGCCGCTTAAGAACAGGGATTTAGTCTTGGTGGATGCCGGTGCTGAATACCAAGGTTATGCAGCCGATATTACCCGTACTTTTCCAGTGAACGGCAGATTCACGGAAGATCAAAAAGCCTTATATAGCATTGTTTTAGATGCCCAATGTGCGGCGATTGAAGCGGTTAAACCTGGCACATGCTGGGACACGCTTCAAGCAATCATTGTGAAAAAATTAACAGAAGGTCTAGTGGCATTAGGTATTTTACAGGGCACTATCGATCAGCTTATAGAGACCAAGGCCTATCAAGCTTTTTATCAGCATGGCAGTGGACATTGGTTAGGCTTAGATGTGCATGATGTGGGTGCGTATAAACAAGAAGAAAAAAGCCGCCTGCTAGAAGCAGGCATGGTTTTAACCGTAGAGCCTGGGCTCTATATTTCTGCGCATTGCACAAGCGTCGATTTACGTTGGCGAGGCATGGGTATTCGTATTGAAGATGATGTACTGGTCACAGAGACAGGGCATGAAGTGTTAAGTGTAGCGGTGCCTAAGACGATCGAAGCGATAGAAGCATTGATGGAAAAGGGGCAGTGAGCGATAGCTCACAGCGCGCTGTTGTCGATATCCTTATCGTGGGTGGCGGCCTGGTGGGCCTTAGTTTAGCAGCTGCATTACGCGCTTCACCTTTGAGTGTGGCACTCGTCGATGCACAAGCCCCACCGACAAAACCTGATAAGACATTGAAGGCCCGCGCCTTGGTTTTAAATGCAGGCAGTGTTAACTATTTAAAAAAGTTGGATGTGTGGACGGGTCTTGCTATGGACGCCACACCCTTGCGTGCGGTGCATCTTTCTAAACAGGGTTGCTTGGCACGCACACGTTTTCGTGCTTCGGATTATGATTTAGAGCATTTTGGACAGGTGATAGCAGCGGATCACTTGCTCTATGCTATGCATCACACGGTGCAGTCATCAGAGGCGCTTAAGATTTATCATGAGAAAAAAATCACCAAACTGCAGCGATCCGACACAGGTTGGGATCTGGTTTTCAAGGATGCTTCTACGCTACAGGCCAAGCTTATTGTGGCGGCCGATGGGGTGGATTCTTTTGTGCGTACCTCTCAGGGTATTTCGGTAGAAGTCATCACAGATGAAGCCCAAGCTTTAATGTTTAATATGCTGCTTGCACAGGATCATCATGGGGTTGCCTACGAGCGATGGACATCGGATGGATCGATAGCCTTACTGCCCTTTGGAGACAAGCGTGTGAAAGGGGTGTGGATGGTTCCGAAAGCTCAAGCCCAAGCTTTGTTAAGTCTATCAGACACGGACTTTTTAGCGACGGTTCAAGAGTGTTTTGGTTATTCATTAGGACTTTTTCAAACGCTGAGCGTGGTGCAAGCGATGCCTTTGCGCCGTTTGCACGCCACAACGCTTTATGATCATCATCTAGTATTAATTGGTAATGCAGCCAATACCCTACATCCTATTGCTGCCCAAGGATTCAATTTGGGTTTAAGAGATGTAGCAGCCCTTGCGAAAATACTCGAGACAGTCTTAGCAGGCGATTTAAGTGGCGGTGCCATAAACGTACTACAGACCTATGCCGTATCGCGTGCTATGGATCACACCCACACCCGACAATGGACCGAGTGTTTGGCAAAAACACCGGGTTATCAAGCCTTAGGGCTTTGGTTGGCAGAATGTTTAGAACCTTTTAAACAATGGATAGTCGAAAAAAATGCAGGCTGATCTCATCATTCATGGTGCAGGGATTGTAGGTTTAAGCCTAGCATTGCGTTGTGCGCAGCAAGGCTATGACGTGGTATTGATGGGTACAAAACCCATTGAGGTCTTAGGATCTGCTTGTTTAGATAATCGCTATAGCACCATCAATAGACAATCCCAAAAACTGTTTGAGGTGCTGGGTGTGTGGGATGCGATGCATGCAGCAGCAAGTCCTTATACGCGTATGGTGGTGTGGGATGCTTTGGGTTTTGGTCCTTTAACGTTTGAGGCTGAAGCGATCCATCAACCAGATCTGGGGCATGTGATTGCCAATACTTGGATGTTGCAAGTCCTTTGGCACGCGCTTTTGAAAAACCCGAATATTCAATATTTTGAATCAAAAGCGGTAGCACTGAGGCGCGATGCACAGACAGCTTCTTTAACCTTAGCGGATGGTAGCCTTATGAAGGCACCTTTAGTGATTGCGGCCGATGGAGCCCGCTCCTGGCTGCGCGAGGTTGCAGGTATTGGGGTACATCAGGTGCAAGACTATGGTCAAAGTACCTTAGTAAGCATTGTTAGCACGGCAATCACACATGCACAGACTGCATGGCAGCGTTTTCTGCCAGAAGGACCTGTAGCGTTTTTGCCCTTGGTCGATCCTTATCAAAGTGTGGTGCTCTGGACAGCTAAGACGGAAGCCATTCAACATTTGTTAGTACAGGAAGAAGGGTTGTTTGCAAAGGCACTGTCCCAGGCCTTGGACGATCGATTAGGTGCTGTCTTATCGATTCAAAGACGTCAATGCTTTGTCTTGAAAGGGCAATTAGCCCAAAGCACTGTCGCAGAACGGGTAGCCTTGGTGGGCGATGCGATGCATGTTATCCATCCTCTGGCGGGACAAGGTCTTAATTTGGGTTTGCAAGATGTAGAACCCTTGGTCCAGGCGCTGTTGCAGGCTAGGGCTAGAGGCATCGATTTAGGACATCCTTTGGTATTGCGTCGTTATGCACGTGCCCGCTTCAAAGCTGTACAGACAATAAGTTATTCAACAAAGGCCTTAAATAATCTTTTTTGTTCAGCCAATCCCACAGTCATTGCTCTTCGGACGCTAGGGTTGGAAGCTGTACAAAGAATGCCTTGGCTTAAAAAACAATTGGCATTCCAGGCAATGGGTATATAATTCTTTGAAAGAGATAAGGTGGGTCTATCGGTGATTGATGCGAACGGTTTTCGATCCAACGTGGGTATTGTGCTTGTCAATCAAAGCGATCAGGTCTTTTGGGCTAAACGACTTAAGAGAGATGCCTGGCAGTTTCCACAGGGGGGTATGCACCCAGGCGAGACACCCCAACAGACGCTTTTTAGAGAATTAGAAGAAGAAGTCGGTCTCAGTGCTGCTCAGGTAACCATTCTGGGTCGTACCCGACATTGGCTCAAATATAGAATCCCAGGTAGGATGTTGCGTAAAACAGAACCTGTTTGTATTGGTCAAAAGCAGCTATGGTTTTTATTGCGCTTAGAAGCGGAGGACTCTG
>Ga0114967_10004645_pt1 | contig 11027 bp, 11 predicted proteins | sample M_130628_MF_Meta_FD_92639 | JGI IMG/M metagenome (GOLD analysis project Ga0114967, IMG submission 92639) | Freshwater microbial communities from Lake Montjoie, Canada to study carbon cycling - M_130628_MF_MetaG | ecosystem: Environmental > Aquatic > Freshwater > Lake | place: Lake Montjoie... | reverse complement strand
TTTTATACATTTCTAAAAAATCAGAAATATGTTGTGGTGTAATCATTTTTAATAGTTACTTAACTGCTCTTTAAATTTATTTTTTAAAAGAACCATATCTCTCTGAATAGATTCAGGATGTTCTTGTAAAAATTTAGTTGTATAACACGGTCCTCTTCGTTGAGGTATCCATTCATGAACACCTTTATACAAAGTCTCAATCATAGTTCTTTGAACTGAATTACCTTTAACCCAACGTAAATATACGTTCTTAAAATAATCAGTAATAATTCCTCCTTGAACAAATGTAGAATAATAAGATGTCTTTGTATAAACTTGTTTTGGAAATACATACGAATAATGATACATTTGTATTCCGGTTTTTTGAAATAATTCTAAAGAACTAATATGTTTTCTTTTTATTTCTGCAGGATAATCCATAGTTGGTGGTCTATGCGTTAACCATTTTGAACCATGAACATATTTAAAAACACGTAAAAAGTTATCAGTATTTAATTCAAATCCAGTTAAATAATCATTAAATCCACCAAAAAAAGAACAACTTTGTATACCTACAGAAGTTGGTTGTTCTTGAATTAAAAATTGTTTTAAATTTAAAATATCTTGGGTTTTATATGTCTCATCAGAATCTACCATCCATAAATAATCAATATCTTCATTAATTAATTTTATATATGCATTTGATTGTTCATCTTTTTCTTTAAATTGTCCATGTACAACTTTTAATTTATTGTCTGGATCTGAAAAACTAGATAAAATGTCATTTGTAGAATCTTCAGAAGTAGTTTTTCCTCGTTGTTGCCAAAATGTAACTGGACCTTCAGAAATTAATATTTGATCAACGTGTGGATACAGTTGTTCCAAACATTGTTTTAATACATAATCTCCTTCAAATACAATCATTCCAACAGCTATTTTCATTTTATTAACTATCCTTTAAGTATTTAAAAGCTTATTTGAAACTTTCAATTCTTCAAAATAATTTGCATGTAAGGCATATAAATCTGGATTTTCAAAAACTTTATTATTTTTAGTAAAATTTTGATAAATTGATGTAGGAAAAAAAGTATTTTTTTCAAGATCATATACAAATTTAGAAAAATGCGTGAATACTAAAGGTTCTTCTTTACCACGCCATTTTATAATATCATCTTTAAGTTTATCAAGTTCAAAACATTGCCATTGCCACGGTGCTCCATGTCCGATATTCTCATCAATATAAATTTCTTCTGGTGAACATACTTTTGGAAAATATTCAATATATTTTTGATCACCACAAGTAGCATATTCTGGATATTTTTTTGATACAACTGCATCTGCCCACCATGATAATAAAGCTTGACCTTTTCTAGAATTTTTAAAGTATACTACTCCAACATTATATTTTCCATATTGACATTCTTCATTATCAGCTAAAAATCTATGTTTAAAAATTCCTATATCTTTTTCTTTAATTTCATTATAAATTAAATTTAAATCTTTATGAAATATTATATCTGCATCAATATATGTTACAGAATCACAAATAATATTAGTCATAATATAATGTGTAAAAACAGAAGCAATAGACCAACAAAAATAATGATATTCGGTTTGTTTTAATATAGTTAATTTATTTTTTTGTGTTCGTGTATCTAAAACTAAAATATTATTTGATACCAAAGTTTCAGGAGGATAAACAATGACATTTGTTAATTGAATTTTTTGTATTTTTTCAAAAGTATTTTGATCCATGCAATAATAATGAAATGTCAGAGGAATAGAAGAATGTTTTTGAACAGATCTGATTAAAGTTACAGCAAACAGAAGATATTTTGTATCAGATGCTAAAGTTATATGTTTCATTTATATTGTTATGCTGAAAAACTATTAAATGTATTTTTTATATATTCTATTTCTAGAAAAGTTAAAGAACAATATATAGGAATTGATAAAATTCTTGGAGCTAAATATTCAGCATTTTTAAATTCTAACAAATTATATTCTTCAAATGATTTACTTTTATAAAATGGTATAGGATAATGAATTAAAGTTTCTATTCCATGAGAAGCCATATATTTCATTAAAGATTCACGTTGTTCATGCAAAATAACATACAAATGATATGAATGTTTAATTAGAGGATCTGTATTTTTTAAATGATTTCCACAATAATCTGAAGCAATATTTCTTTTAATTTCAAGTTGTTTATTCAAATCTGGAAGTTTTGTAGATAAAAAAGAAGCTTGTAAAGTATCCATACGAGAATTGGTTCCTTTTAAGACATGCTTATATTTTTCAGTTGAACCTAAATTACGCAATTGTTTCAAAGGAATTAAATATTTAGAATCTAAAAATCCAATTGCTCCAGCATCACCAATAGCACCTAAATTTTTAGTTGGATAAAAACTATGACATGAAAAATCACCAAATGAACCTAATTTCTTACCATTATATTCTGATCCTAAGCATTGAGCACAATCTTCAATTAGCATAATTTCATTCTTTTTACAAATTTCAGATAATTTATCCATATTGCAACAATCTCCATATAAATGAACTACAAGAACAGCTTTAGTTTTTGATGTTAAAACAGATTCTAATTGAGTAATACTAAATGTTCCATCTAATTCACAATCAATAATTTTTAGAGAAGCTTTAGATTTTAAAGTTCCAAATGCACAAGCAATATAAGCATTTGCTTGAATAATTATTTCATCTTCTTCAGTTAAATTTAATACAGAAAAAACGAGTTCAAGTGCAGAAGTTCCTGAAGAAACACCTAGACAATACGGAATTCCTAAGTAAGATGCAAGTTGTGATTCAAATTCTTCAACTTTTTTTCCTAGAATGTAAGAACCTGAACTAATAATTTCTTTAGTTTGTAAAAGAAATTGTTCCATGTATAAAGCATTATTTTCTTTAACATTTGACATTGATAGTTTAAAGGATGAACCTAAAGGATTATTTGCAGTCATTTAATATTCTTGAGACTTGAATAATTAAATGGCATCATATATTTTATCTCTTGAAGCAAAAAAAAATTCTAAACCTGGTTCTTTAATCATGTTAGAAAAATCTACATTAGGATTTGATGTAAAAAGAATTTTTTATATTTATGGACTATCAGATGATCCTACCAAAAATATAAGAGGTAATCATGGACATACAAATACGATACAGTTTATTGTATGTTTAAGTGGTTCAGTTGAAATTGAAACCATACATAAACAAGAACATGGATCTCTAAATTTTAAGTTGGATTCTCCAGAAAAGGGATTAATGTTATTACCAAATAATTTTATTATCATGAGAAATTTTACTCAGGATGCTATCCTAATGGTTGTTTGCGATACTGAATTCAAAGATGAAATAAGTTACTAGTTATAAATGATGCCAATGATGTCATCTGCAGAAATTACTAAATTCAAAAAATATTTATCACAAGCAACTAATTATTTGGAATACGGATCAGGTGGTTCAACTGTATTTGCTTCTAAATTTGAAAATATTAAAAAAATTAAATCAATTGAAAGTGATTCTAATTGGGCTTCTAAAATTCAAAAAGAGACAACAACTGAAATGAATTACATAAATTTAGGAAGAACTGGTGGATGTGGGACACCAATAGATTTATCTACAAAACATTTATGGCCTAGATATTCACAAAATTATTCAGAAGAATTTGATTTAGTTTTAATTGATGGAAGATTTAGAGTTGCATGTTTTCTAGATATTCTTTTAAAACAAGGATCTCCAATTGTATTATTTCATGATTTTTTAAATAGACCAGAATATCACATTATTCTACAATTTTCTACAGTTATAGAATCTGTAGATACCTTAGTTGTATTAAAAATTAATGATAATATAGATTTAAAAATAATTCAAGAATTTTATAACACTTATTCAATAATTTCAGACTGATTTATAACAATCTACAACTATACTCAATGGTCTTCTTGGATTTGAAACTCTTTCATCATGCTCTGGAGTTCTGTCTATATAACCTTTTGAATGATCTATATCATGTAAAATCCCAACACCATTTTCATCATAATAATGTAAAAATTTACAATCAAAACGTGTTTGTTCTAAGAGTTTTTTTACACTTTCATAAATTGGAAACCAAACATGTCCACCATTAATAACTTTTTTTGTTGTATAATCGTAATTTCCATCACCTCCTTTATCAAAAATAATTTCACCATTTTCGTTATATTCACATCTTTCTTTTAAAATATCACATCTATAATCTGGAACAGATAATCTAAGATAGCCATTTGGTTTAAGAATTCGATATAATTCATTTAAAACTGGAAGAAGGGTTTCATATTCAATATGTTCAAAAACATCTTCAGATTGTATTACGTCTACACAATTATCATCCAAATCAAATCTTTCTGTAATATTATGAAAAATATTATATGAATTTAAAACTTCATTTGAAACACCATTATAATAAATTGTATTTCTTGCAAAAACTGGAGAAGTTAATGTTCCCAAATATAAATTAATATTTTTTCTATTTTTTAAATCATTAAATGTTAAAGAATTATTAGGCATTTACCTAGTTAATTTATTATTAAGTAAATGGAATATATTTCAACATTTAAAATTCAGACTCCTAATACTTATATGTGTCAAAGAAATCCCCCTAATTTTTTATGTAATGAAGAAGAAACTACAAATTCATTAAAAAAAATATTTGGATTTACTAAAAAATTATTTGAACGTCATTATATTGAATATGAATATCATAAAATAGAAAGATTTAGTGTACATACTGAAGGAGAATCGATTATAGATATTCGTTTTAAATGGAATAACAATTATTATCATTTTTTAACTGAAGGGTTACCAAGTTTGCTAGAAACGTTAAAAGTTATAAGTTTACCTATTACATGTATCCAATCAAAATTTTTAAAAGATGTTTTAGAATGGTTTGATATTCGGAATAAATTGTATATTGACGGACAAATCAAAGATGTTTATAGTATGAGACTAATAGAATGTGGAAATCCATCACCGCAAAAAATTTCTTTATTACGTGAAAAAATTTCAGAAAAACTTAAGTTTGAAAAACTCTATGGGATTTTAATTAAACGTTCAGAATCATATCGTTCAATTTTAAATCACGATGAATTATTAGAATTTTTACAAAAAAAATATTCTTTAGAATGGAAAGTATTTGATAAGTTACCTTTTAAAGAAACTACAGAATTATTTTCAAAAGTTTCAGTGATAGTTGCTCCACACGGCGCTGGTCTAACTAATATGTTATTTAGTCCTTCAAATATTACTATTATAGAAATTATGGATAAAAATGATCCGAATGTATGTTATTGGCATTTAAGTGAAATGCTCGGTAACAAACATTATATTCTTCCGATTGCAACTACTAATGGAAATTTTACAGTAAATAATTTTAATTTAATCTCTAAATTTATCCAAATACTAGACGAGGAACAATGTGCATAGCTTCTAATTCTTGTGTCCAAAGTTTCATAGCATATGGAATCGTCTTCATTTCAAATTCAGTTTGTACTCCACAAGTTCCACATTCATATAGAGAAGCATCTCGATTAACTACAGCTAATACACCACAATTTTTACAAAATCCTGTACTGAATGGATCTGACACATCCATCAAACGTTCTTTTGTAAACATTGATGTGCCATGCGACAACATACAATCACGTTCCATTTCTCCTACACGAAGACCACCATCACGAGCACGTCCTTCACACGGTTGACGTGTCAAAGAAACAATAGGTCCTTTAGATCGTGAATGCATTTTATCAGAAACCATATGTTTCAAACGTTGATAGAAAGTAGGTCCCATAAAGATTTCTGCTTCCATCATTTCACCAGTTTGACCGTTATACAGAATTTCATTTCCATAAGGATGCATACCAAGTTTGAGCATATGTTCACGTAAATCTTCAATTTTCAAATGTGTATAAGGAGTTCCATCTCCCAAATTACCAGTTTCTGAACAAATTTTTCCAAACATAGTTTCCATTAGTTGTGCAATTGTCATACGTGAAGGAACAGCATGAGGATTCATTATTAGATCAGGTCTCAAACCACTTGCAGTTACAGGCATATCTTCTTCAGGAAGAATAATACCACATGTACCTTTTTGTCCATGTCTTGAAGAGAATTTATCACCAATTTCAGGAATACGTTCAGATACTACACGAGTTTTAATAAAAGGATAACCATCTGAATTTTTATCTTGCCATACACCATCAACACGACAATCTTCAGAATTTTTATGTGTAGTTGAAGAATCACGATATTGATAACCATGAATATCAGCTTTCAAATTTGTTACTTTTCCAATAACAATATCATTTTCTTTAATAATAGAGTTCAAAGCTGGCATACCATTTTCTTGAATTGCATGATAAGAAGAATTTTTAAATCCACGTGTTTCTTCTCTACGTGGTTTAGAAAATTTTTCTTCTTTTCCTGAAGCTACATTACGATGTTCTTCATCTTTATAAATTGTATAGTACAAAGATCTAAATAGACCACGGTCCAATGCACCTTTATTCAAGATAACTGAATCTTCTTGATTGTAACCACCGTAAATTCCAATAGCTACAATAGCATTAAATCCAAAAGGCATTTCTTGAATTTTCATTGCATTCATCATTCTAGTTTCTACAATAGGACGCATAGGTGAACAAAGAACATAACCATTTTTATCTAGTCTTGAAGCATAATTTTTAGCATACAAACCAATTGCTTGTTTACCCATAGCAGATTGATAAGTATTTCTAGGTGATTGATTATGATCTGACATTGGAATTGTACTAGCCATATGTCCAAGCATCAAAGCAGGATGAATTTCACAATGTGTATGTTCTTTTTTCAAATTTTTAGGAAACATAGAAATCAAAACAGTATCAGATTCTGCAGGATCAATATATTCAATATTATGATGTACCCATGAATCCCAATCTTTCTTCTCAGGTGGAGGAATAATTTTTCCTTCTTGTACTCTGAACAAAGGTCTAACTAATCTACCACCATCAGTTTCAATTGAAATATTATTTTTCAAAATATTCCATACAATACTTGAATGTGGATGTAAAATAAACTTTTGTTTAGCATTTTTCAATTTTGTAAATAGTTTATAAGGTTCTTTAGAAATTCCAATTGTAACACCATTAACTGATACTAAAGTTCCTTGAGGAATTTTTGTTGTAGTAATCCATTCAATATCTTCCAAAATATTTAAAACAACTAGTGAAGGTGTATGTTGAGAAACTGATGTCAACATAGAAAGAGATTTTACAATACCTACTGAATGTCCTTCAGGAGTTTCTACAGGACATACAAATCCATATGAAGTTCCATGTAGTTTACGTGGTGCCAAAAGTTTACCAGATTTTTCTACAGGTGTTTGAATTCTTCGAAGATGACTTACAGTAGCAAGATAAGACAATCTATTCAAAACTTGTGAAACTCCAACCTTAGTAGCTGTAGAACCAGTAGTAGGTCCAACACCTTGAACAGTAAAATTTCCTGTTGCAAGTGCTTGTTTCAATTTAGCTTCAATAGTTGAAACTTTCAAAATTTTATAAAGATTATTTATGTTTAGAACATCTAGAGGTTTACCTGATTTTTTCCATGTATCAATATTAACTTCATGAACAAATTTTCCTCTAAAATCCTTACATACTTTTTGAAAGAGTTGACGAAACAAATGTGTTAGCAAAGCACCTGTAGTAACTACACGTTTATTAGGATATGCATCACGATCATCGGGTTTAATTTTTTCTTCAATTGTCATAACAAGTCTTTGAATCATTAGAGAAATCAATACACATTTACGTGCTTCCAAAATTGATTGAGAAGATTTATCACCTGCAAATTTTACATGTGGAAGAAGTTCAGTATCCAAAAGTGATTTAGCATAAGCTTTTTTATCTTCAAGTGCTGTTCCATATTGAAGATGATGACTCAAATATTCTAGAGCATCATCTCTAGTATAAATTTTTAGATCAGCACATTCACTAAAAGAAGCTACTAGATATTCATAATAATCTATTTGATTTTCCCAAACAAGTTCACAAATTTCTTTATCAGATTCCATACCTAAGGCACGAAAGATTACTATGAGAGGAATATCTTCACGAAATCTAGGAAAACATACAGTTAGAGGAAGACCATGACCATTAAATTTTGTAGACAATCTGATTTCTAGTTTTTTAGGTGGCATAGTAAATGATTCATGTAAAGATTTAAATTCTACTGAATGTGTATATCTTGCTGCAGTCTTTTTAGATGTAAATACCATAATTCTATTATCTGCAACTTTTTCTTGAGAAAGGATAGTTCTTTCAGAACCATGAATAATAAAATATCCTAGAGGATCATTAGGACATTCACCCATTTCTTCAAGAGATAGTGGATAATCTTTCATTAGACATAAAGAAGAACCTAACATTACAGGAATTTTTCCTAGAGAAATACCTTCAAATAATTTAGTTTCTTCATGTTTATGCATAAGTTGTTCTCCTGAATATGTACGAACAATAAATCTTACATCTACAAAGATTTGTGCAGCATAAGTAAAATTACGTAGACGAGCTTCTTGAGGAAACATAGGTTTAATTCTTCCAGTAGCTTCTTGAATTCTTGGTTTCATATAGGTAACGTTTTCAAAAGTCATTCTAAATTCATATTTATATTTTTTAGTTTCAGGATCTTGTTCATGCCAAACAACAATGGGAGCAGTTAATTGAATAATTAGAGGAATTTTATGTCTAATAAAATCTTCAAATGATTCTAATTGATGTTCTACTAGTTTCTGAATACTATTAACTTCATAAAAGGATTTAATAGCATCCCAGTCCATAGTATTTTGTTTAGTTTGCGTTCAAGTAAATCTTATATCCATTTTTAATAAAGAATGGATCCAAAAAAAATAACTGTTCAAAAATTAGGTGCGGAAGAAATTCCTAAAGAAGTAGGAAAAAAAACTAAATCATTTCCAAAAAGTATATTAAAAAAGACTTCAAAATTTAAATTAAAAGGTGTGCGTGATCCTTCTTCAAGAAAACATACAATTAGACTTTTAACATCAAAAGGTCATCGTAGACATGATAAAACTTTAAAGAAAAAAATAGGAGGTTTAACAGATCAAAAAGTTTCCGAAATTACTAAAGATGTGGGTCTAATCAAAAATCCAGATATGCCTTCACATTTAAAAAGACAAATTTTAGGTGCTGCTATTTCTGCTGGTTTTGTTTCTATTTAAAATAATAATGACTTCTTATTGGGGACCTTTAGGATGGATGACTTTACATTCTGCCTCGCTTTTATATCCTATAAGCCCTCAACCTGCAGAAAAACTTTTGATGAGCCAATTTATTGATATGTTTGGAGATACAATTTCATGTTATCATTGTAAGACACATTTTAATTCAATGAAAGCTAAATATATAGCGTGGAATCCCGAATACTTATCATCTAGAAAAGAATTTATGTTATTTGTATTTAGATGTCATAATGCAGTAAATAAACGTTTAGATAAACCTATTTTACAATCTGTTCCAGATTGTATAACTGCATTAAAAAATGCAGATTCATATTCTTCTTTATCATCATTACGTAATGCTTATTTTACATATTTAAGTAATAATTGGGGAAAAGAACATACTTCAGATGGATTTGCAATTAGAAAGAAAGTTCATGAATTAATTAAAATTAATAATGAATATTTTAATTTAAGAAATGTTGATTGGACATATACATTTAATGAAAGTGTTTTACCTATTAATGATACATTACCTCCAGTTCAAGTTAGAAAAAAAGTAGGTGGATTTAAAAATGGGAAATTATTAATGTAACTTTTAAATGATATAATCACTAGAATACTTTTCAAGTATATTCGCGATTTTTTCATAAGAAAATCCTTTGAAAATTACTGTGAATTCTTGGAATTTCTCACGAGTTGATTTTAAAGTTAATTCAATATTCCAATTTTCTTTTTCAGGAGAGAAATAAATAGTGAAAATCATTAGATTTCCAGTATTTATATTCATGACAGATTGACGATGACGAATATCCTTTTCAGTAATTGGACGTCCATTTAATTTCCAGTGCTTAAAAGCTCTGGAAACTTTTTTGTCCATTTCATCTATTGGGAAATCCAAGGTCTTAAACCTACCATCTGGAAGGGTTAATTGTACAAATGTTTTCAACATTTTTTCTTTTTTTTAGATATTTTAAGAAATCCGTTTTACTTCAGTTAAAAACCAAGGTAAAGAAATTCTAGGTTTCATTTCCCAATCATATCTTTTTAACCATGGATTTCTTGTTTCTGTATAAATTTCATCTTTATAAATTGCACGTCTACCAATTAATTTTAAAGTTTTTGAAGGTAATATAAATTGTAATTGATTACATATTCTAAAATTTAATTCTTTTTTTTCACAAAAAGATTCATCATAAGCAATAATATCTTGAATTAAAGGAGCATCTGGATAAGGATAATACCATTCCCAATTTTTTACTTTATTTGTTAAAAAGTATTCTATAGTGAAATCAAATGTTTTCCAAAATGCTTCAATAACAGGTTCAGGATTTAAAACACCATCTAAAATATGTAAATTATATTTACGTGAAAAAGGTTCAGAAAAGAATTTTTCATGAAAATTTCCACGATTTTTAATTATTTTTTTTAAGGTAAGAATTTCTTCTTTTGCTGAAAAATCTAAGAATTGTAATCTTCCTTCTTCTGTTCTTAAATCTGGTTTACCTGATTTTTCATACATATAAAGACATCTATCATAACCATATTCTCTTAAAGAAAACATTCCTAAATTTGGCATGAAATCATTACCAAAACATAAGACTGATAAATAAAGAAATTGTTCAGAATCTAAGGGTAAAACTTTCTTTAATTCTTGAATATCTAAATATCCATCACGCATAAGAAAAATATTTTCAGGTCTTTGTAATGATAATAAAATTAAATCTGCATCTAGACCATAAATAATTACATTATTTTTAAGAGATAAATTCAT
>Ga0114967_10004638_pt1 | contig 11037 bp, 7 predicted proteins | sample M_130628_MF_Meta_FD_92639 | JGI IMG/M metagenome (GOLD analysis project Ga0114967, IMG submission 92639) | Freshwater microbial communities from Lake Montjoie, Canada to study carbon cycling - M_130628_MF_MetaG | ecosystem: Environmental > Aquatic > Freshwater > Lake | place: Lake Montjoie... | reverse complement strand
TAATATCTTGTAGCGAAGCGGGTCTTTTCCCCTATTTTCCGATTCCAACTTTCATCCCAATAGTCGCAACGAAACGTGAATAATTTTCATTTTGCTGCAACCATGTTTCTTGCCATTCATTGCCCACAAATGCTGAACTTGCTTGGTAAGTTGTAGATGCATAACTTCCGATTCCGATACCAAAATAATAATCGAATGAGAAATTATTGGCGAGCCATTGTTGATATCCGAAGTTGAAAGTGAAAATCGCTTCGTTGGTAAATCCTTTGATACTTGGTAATGCACTGATTGAATTCCCTTCAATTATTTCGTTGTATCTTCTGTATTTGAATTTTGGTGAAATATACAATTGATTCAAAGCCGGTCGACCATCTAAAGGATAAAATTTAATCGCAACAGAAGTAAAAACACCCGTCGCTGAATTTTTAGTCGTCTGGGGCTGATCGTTGAAAAATCTATTTCGTCCCAAATTTGAAACCGTTGGTCCTAATTCAATCTCCAAACTCATTGGATCATTCAACACGCGTTCGTAGGAGAAATTAATTTCACCAATAGCCATTCTAATTGGGTCAAATTTAAAAACATTCATGTGTTCCACCAAGCGTCTTGGCATTCGATTCTCTTTGGGACGATTTCTGTCGGAACTTCTTTCAGAATTTCTGTCAACAATGATTACTTGTCTGTCTTCCTGAGCAATCAGTTGTAAACCTGAACAGCAAAAATAAATTAAAATGAGCTTTTTCATATCTATTATTTTAAAAATGGTTAAACATTGCATTTACAAAATCCGTTGTTAAATTAATCAATTAAAATTAAACCTGAGTCAGATTTTACATTATCTCCAACATAAAAATCGACTCTTCCGAGTTGAACACCAGCCCACCCGACTTGATTCACCAACGTGATATTTCCGCCTAAATTGTATTCCACTGTCGGTTTTTCCAAAAAAGTGTGCGTGTGTCCGCCGATAATTAAATCAATTCCATCCGTTTTTTGCGCCAATTTTCGATCTGAAATCTTCTCTGTCGCATATTCATAACCCAAATGCGACAAGCAAATAATCATATCAACTTTCGCTTCTTTCAGCTTTTTGATTGATTCTTGGGCCATTTCAATCGGGTCTAAATGCTTCGTTTCCTTGAACTGCAGTTCAGAAACCAGTCCATTCAGCGCTATTCCAAGTCCGAAAACGCCAATTTTTAAACCACCTTTTTCAAAAATGTGGTGCGATTTGGTTTGTCCGTCTAAAATAGTATTGGTGAAATCGTAATTTGAGCATAAAAACGGAAAATTTGCAAATTCCTTGGCTTTCAAAAATCCATCTAAGCCACCGTCAAAATCGTGGTTTCCCATTGTGGCGGCATCATAGCCCAAATGTGACATCAATTTCATTTCCAACACACCGCCAAATCGATTGAAATAAGGCGTTCCCTGAAAAATATCTCCAGCATCTAAGAGCAAAACATTTTCTTCTTGAGATCTGATTTTTTGAATCAATTCATGTCGCCGAGAAACACCGCCCAAATTCGCATATTTGGCATGATTCGCTGGAAAAGCATCAATGTTTGAATGCGTATCGTTGGTATGTAAAATGGTGATTTTTGTCGTTTTCTTTAAATCTGGAGCAACCAATAATTGAGGTGAAACCATCAAACCACCAAAAGCTAAACCTGAACATTGAATAAATTTTCTTCTTTCCATGACTTAAAATTTAATTCTTATTTCCGAAATTTCACCCAAAGATTTTCGTTTTTGCAAACCTTCCAAAATGACATTTCTTAGCAATAAGTTTGGATTTTTCACTTCTAATCTTTGTTGAAAGAAATTCATATTATCGCCACCATTCATTAAATAATCAGACGTAACAACCCAAAAATCTTCCATTTTCCAAGTTTCATTTTGTCCATTGAAAATAGAATCTTGCGAAATCTTAAATCCGCTGATTGGTTCACCACCCGATTTTTTCAGGTATTCTTTGATATCATTGATTGAATTGGCAGGCATTTTAACCAATAAAAATTGATTATCAAAGGGCATCAACTTGAAAACGTCGCCCAATAAAACATTTCCTTTGCTTATTGGTGCCCGCAATCCGCCTGTATTGATAAGACAAATCACATTTTCATTTGGCACTATTTCTTCTCCTTTTTCTTGCAAAATATCTGCCACCAAAAACCCCAAATTTCCATTGGGTCTTTGATTGATAAAATCCACTTCCGCTTGCGCAATGACCTGATTCATTTCTTTGTCCAACTCAATTTTATAAGGCGAAACGATAGAATCAACGCTTCTTGAATTGGCATATTCAGCCGTCAAAGGAATGGATTTCCCATTCACAAAAGTTTGTTTACCAAAAGAGCAGGCCGATAGACCTGCTCCTAAGATAAAAATATAAAATTTGAATTTCATTATTCAATAATCAATGATTTTTGAGCTTCTCCATAAGGTGTTTTTACTTTCACAATATAAGAACCTGCTCGCATCGTTTCTGTGTTGATATTTACAACCGAAAGATTAGAAACTGCACTTGAATTCACAGTTCTACCTTGCATATCGATAATTTCGTAGCTCAAAATAGTCGTTGCATCCACATGTATAAACAATTCCTTTTTCGCTGGATTTGGATAAACAATAAATGCATTCAATAATTGCTCTTCAATAGATGCTAAGCAACCATTTGTTTCATAAGTCATGTCAGAGAAATTCACATAACAAACATATTCAGGATTATCGACAAATGGATTTCTATTGCTTTGTAAAGAATCAATAAAGTCATTTCTAGAAATTTCCCAGTTATTTGGTAAATCTTGCAAAGCCCATTGTTTCAAAACATATTGATCTTGACCATAGGGAATACTTCCGCTGATATAATTTGGAAATTTCCAGGAGTTTCCACTCACTGTGGTGTAACAAATAGCTTCGTACATCATCGCTCTTGCAGCATCACCTTTGTGGTCATCACGCGGTTCATAAACCATTTGACCGTTTGCATTCAAACCAAACTTAGCACCCAAATAAGAAGAAGAAACTGTAACCACTTTTCCTAAAGGATAATTGCTTCTTACGGCATTTGCAGAGTTTTGATTTGTTGGAAATAAATGGTGGTAATCATTGTATTCAGGCAATGTATCAGCTGGATTTGTTGGCATCCAATTGTGGCAATAAGTATGTTCTCTACTGAATCCTTGTGTTGTGAAATCAAAAGGTTCTGTATAAACTTTATTTTCACCACTGTAAACACAAGTAAGCACACGTCTATCATCTGATGTATCACGCGCAGCAAACAAAGCAATCATTCTTGTTGAATAATTACTGTAATATTGCTCAAAATGCGGATTGGTTAAATTATGTAAATCAGCAACAAATGTTGCGCTTGCAGTATTAATTCCGCTGTAATAACCAGCAGGCATCATGGTTGCTGGAGTAGTAACATTTCCTGTCAAAGGATTTGCTTGCAAATAATTTCTATAAATTCCAGGGCCGTTGTACGCGTTCACAGCGAAATAATAACCTGTAGAAGCTACAATATTATTTGGTCGAAAAGTGTTGGCATTTGCACTGAAAACAACTTGCCCATCACCAATCATATCACCTCTTTTGTAAACAGCTCCATCAGCAGGAATCCCTGTGATTGCAGAACCTTTTTTACGCAAAATTAAATAACCATCTGGAGATGATGCAGGCGCAGTGAAAGAACCCGTAACTCTGTAAGTTTTTACATTTGTAAAAGTCAAATTAGTTGGTTGTGCAGTTGGTTCAGTTGCATAGTTTCCGCCAATGCCTAACACATTTATAATGTAAGGATTTTCGTCAACATCATTGCTCGCAATATTAATTACCGCATTTCTGTTTCCTGCAACTGAAGGTGTGAAATTGATAGTCAAGGTTCCATTTGTCAAACCTGCAATAGCTGAAGGAGAAGTTGCAATCGCAAAATCTGCTGCATCAGGACCTGTAATTGTAACTCCTGAAATATTTAATGTATTGGTTGTTCCCAAATTTTCAATCGTAAAGTTGACTGGAGACATCGAAGCAACTGGCGATGCAGTTACAAAAGTACCACCATTTACAATAGTTGTTGCTCCTTGTTTCACATTGATTTCTTGCTCTGGAGTTGCAGCACCAACGGCGATATTTACATCATCTAAACCAATGTTTCCTGTTACTTTATTCGTGTAATTAAAACGAATGTACCGAGACAAAGCATTTGGGACATCTGTAAACAAAGTATAAGTTGCAGCTGGCGGGGCAGTATGTGTGTGCAATGTTGTCCAAGTTGAACCATCTGCTGATTCTTGCACTAAAAATGTTCCACCGCTGAAACTGTTGCCTGCCAAATAATAAGTTAAATTTCCAGGATTACTTGCGAAAAATATCGTCAAAGTTTCTCCAGTTGCTGCAAACTTCTTAGCTGGTGGTGTATTTCCAGAAGCAGTGTAAAAAGCTGTTGAACTTTCTGTCCACCCTGTTGGCAAAGTCGTCGTTGTGAAACTCCAGGTTGTTGGTAAAACTGCTTGCGCAAAACCTGAAAGGTTACAAGCGAAAGCAAGGAGCATTGAATAAATGATTTTTTTCATAATTGTTTTTTTTGTTTATTTATTTAAAATTGCAGTGAGACAGATAAATTATATCTGAATCCTCCACCATACATCACACCTGCAGAAGCAGCATCGAAACCAGGACCATAAGTACTAGACAATGTTGCATCGGCAATGTACCTACTATTTAACGCATTTTGTACCATTCCGTTGAATAAAAGCTCAGAATTTTTCATTTTATATTTATAACCCATGAATAAATTCAACATTCCGTAGCCAGGAATTTTCCAAGATTCACGTCCTGCGTTTTCACCCTGTAAGTTAAAAGGATTGAATTGAGCATAATATCTATCAAAATACATGTATTGCGCTTTCACGAAGAAATTTTTGAAAGGTTCAAATCTCAAAGCGCCACTATACGAAGATTGCGGTGCATCACCTACATGAATACCTTTTGCGTCAAAAGTCACGTTCAATGAATCATACTGCGGAAGGACAAGCGATTGAGAAGAATTCCATCTCCAATCACCATAAGAAAGCATTACTTCAGCAGACAATTTCTTGGAAATATTGTAAGCCAAATCTAATTCAGCACCATAATGAATTGCATCCATTCCATTTACGTTGATTCGAATGGTTGAGGTTGGATCCAATGGGTCTGGAATTGCCAGACCATTTGGGAAAGGTTTATTTTTCCAATTGGTTGCATAACCGTTCAAATTCAGACCAAAAAACTTTGTGGTATAACTGTATCCAGCTTCCAAAGCTAAAATTTTCTCATTTTTAATCTCTTTGAAAAATTGATTTTCATTGTTATTGACAACACTTGTAAACATGGGTGTTCTGGATAGATAACCTGCATTTACGAAAACCGTAGATTTTTCAGTTAAAATATAACTTGCGCCCGCCTTGAAAGTTCCACCAGGAATCCATTTCCAATCCGTTGCATAATCTTTTAGACCTTCGCTTTGCGCATTGTAAGTTTGTCCATTGTATGTAATCACATCATTGGCGCCAATTCTCAGCGTTGTATCTCCCACTTCCAAAACTTTTTTCTGGAAATAATCTACGCCTTTGTACCCATTGTAAACGCCAGAAAGATTAATAAATGCTGTCCAACGAGTTCCTGTATATTCAGCTTGACCAAAAACACCAGCCCATTGCACAAAACCATCTCTATAATCTTCATAAGGCTTCCCTGAATCAGCAATCTTATCTCCTACTCTCTTCATTGCTGAAGTGGCATTTAAATTTGCTGGATTGACATAATAATCTCCGCCCAGCAAATCCTTGATTTCTCTGTAATGCGTTCCTTTGTAACTCCTATAATCGAGCCCGCCGGAAAAACTCCATTGCTCGGACATTTTGTAATTGATTTGTCCTAAATAACCAACCCAAAAGTGATTATTTACTGAAGCCGTCAAAACTTGATTTGATTTCAATTCTGTTGAAGAATAATTAGCATCAATATTCGGTGTAACTTGACCAAAAAAGGAAGTATATTGATTGTTATAAATTATTTTATCCCAATCAATCGTTCCATCTGCAGTTCGCACCGCTGCTCCATAATTTGAAAGTTTTGTTCCTCCACCCCTTCCAATAGAAGCATAAACTAAATTGGAAATAGATAGTTTTTTATTGACTTGCCAAAAATCTTTCAATGTGATTTGAGGTTTGTTGTAATAATTCAATCTTTCATTTAAAATTCTTTTATTACCCTCTTTAAAAGTACCCTTATCTCCATGATCTGTCACATAACCCCAGTGCTCATTGTATCTGATTCCACGATTATAAATTTGGGCTTGGTCAACAGGAACACCATTTTCATTGGCATCTGTTGAATCCCAATATTGAATTCTTTGATTAAATGATCTTTGTCCGTGTCTTTGAGGCGCCATAAAAGCGCTTAATGACAATAAATGCGTTTTGATTTTCTTTTGCACTTTGGCATATAAAAAAGCTCCTTGCGTCGGAGTTCCGTCTACCCAACCATCTCCTTGTTTATACGATCCAGAAAGTGTTACACCAAATCCATTCTTCATCATACCTGAATTGTATGAAATCGTTGACCTCATCAAATTTCCAGTACCATATTCCTGTTTGATTGTTGTTCCTTTTCTATTTCCAACGCCAGAAGTCAATATATTAATTGTCCCTCCAATAGAAGGCATGGCCAATTTGGTAGCTCCCAAACCTCTTTGCACTTGAATATTGGCAGTTATTGCATCTAAACCAAACCAGTTTGACCAATAAACGGCTCCATTTTCCATATCGTTTACAGGGACGCCATCAATCATAACACCTACATTTCGTTGGTCGAAACCACGCACTGTAATTCTGGCATCACCATCTCCTCCACCTTGCTGCGTTGCGTAGACTCCTGGAGTAGCATTCAAAAGCATGGGAATATCTCTCGAACCCAATTCTTCTTGAATTTTCTTTGCTGTAATTCTAGTCACCGGCACTGGCGTTCTTCTGCCAATCACAGCGCCACTAATTACCTGCACTTCTTCCAACTCAAGCGTTTCGCCTAGGGAAATCGGAAAACGAACTTTCGGGGCATTGACCTTTATTTTTGTAATCAAAGTGTCATCCATTATCACCGACATGGTGTATTCACCATAGGGAACATCTTTAAAAATCAAAACACCTTGATCATTCGTTGTACCTTTGATCTTGTCTGACAATTTCACTTTGGCAAAAGGAACAGATGTTTTAGTTGCAAAATCTGAAACAATAACTGTCACCTCGCTTGTTTGAGAAAATGAAAAGAATGGAATAAATAATATGAATAGAGCTAAAAAACGCATCTTTTTAAATTTTTGAGCAAAGAAAAAGGCCGGATTTTTCCGACCTTCTCTCTGATAATATTAATTATTTTACAATAACTCTTTTTGTAACGATACCATTTCCAGTTTCAACTTTGATGATATAAACACCCGGTGCATCACCAATATTGATTACTGCATTGTTGCCGTTTGCTTTCACTGTTTTTACAGTTTGACCTAAACTGTTTATAACTACAATTTTCTCGATTCCTGCTGAAGCAACAAGATTGAAAGTGCCATCAACTGAAGGGTTTGGATAAACTGAGAATTGATTCAATTCAGGAAGTTTATTTACAGCCAAAGAATTACAAGCACAATCATGTATACCTAAAGATTCCCAATTTCCGAATTGAATTGGAACTCCTGCAGCACTTTTTATTGTATCTCCATTTGCATCAAGCAAATAAGTTGTCGCTGGTATAGAATCGTATTCAATCAAAGCATTGAATTCAGTAATTGCAACATTGGTTACACCTTTCAAAACAGTTGATTTGCGAAGCAACGAATGATCTTTAGAAATAATAACTCCTGCTCCTGTGTTGTATGGTGCCATGGTTGACCAACCTGTACCTGGCCCTGGATCTTCACCAATTTTACCAAAAATATCGATTGGAATTAATGCAGGTGTAATTGCATCTAGAGCCGTTGCCGCGGTTCCAGTTAGAGTTCCCTTGAATAATACCACTGCATCATTTCCATTCCAGTAAAAAGAATTACTTGTATTATAAACTGGAGCAAAAAAACCGTCACCTTTGACTTCCAAAGAATCCCAAATTGGTGCTTCTTGACCTGTTCCTAGTGGATCTCTTTTATCCAAAACCGCAACAAAAACATCATGTGCTAAAACAGTACCTGACAGTTGAACTGCATTTGCAATAGTTGCAGTATTAGCACCATTTGAATAACGAGCAATAATATACTCACTCAAATTGATAGCAGCATTTGTTGGATTATAAATTTCAATCGCTTTGTTGTTTGACCAACCTTCAACATACTCAGAAATAAAAAGTTTCGAACAATCCTGAGCGAATGTTGAACCTAAAGTACAAAGACTAACGAAAAGTAACGTTTTTTTCATAACAGCTATTTATTTAATTAATTAAGGGAATACTTTGGAGTTACTATGAAGTTGACCGATTTGAAAAAACCGAATCTAAATGAGTTAAATTTAGCATCTACACTTCTCAACCTTGTGGTTTTTAAGAATAGGAACATTTACTTCATAGTTTGCAATGTTTTGTTTTTGAATGGTTTCAATCAATCTTTGTCGATGACATCAAGGGTAACACCCAAAAACTTAGGGCAAAGGTAAGACATTTTTTAATGTGTTTACGTTATCAAAATATTAACAATGCTTAAAGGTTTTTGAACAATTTATCTTTGGTCCTACTAATAGTAGTATTTTTAACCCTACTAAAACAAAGAAACATGTTCAAAAAAATCAATTTTCTCAGCCTAATTTTATTTGTAGTTATTTCAAATTTTGTTCATAGTCAACCCATTGAACAAATTAATAAAATCATCAAACAACCACTGACAGTTGAAAGTATTTGGAAAAATTACGAATTCTCTTCCAAAGGATTTCCGGGTTTCAATGGCATGAATGACGGTGAACATTTTACCAAAATAAATTTCGAACAAGGAAAATTTTCTATCACCAAGCATGCTTTTCAAAATTATTCAGGAGAAGGAGAAGTTTTGGTAGCAGAAAAAGAACTCCTATATAAAGGTGTCTCGATTCAAGTAGATGACTATTCATTCAACGCGGATGAAACCAAATTATTGATCACAACCAATACTGAGTCAGTTTACAGAAGAAGTTACATCGCTGACTTCTATATATTGGATTTAAAAACTAAAAAATTAACGCCTTTAGATGAAAAAAGAACTGGTTCCACTTTGGCTGAGTTTTCTCCTGACGGAAGCAAAATAGCGTTCATTCATAGCAACAACATTTTTTTGAAAGACCTAATTTCTGGCAAAACAACTCAAATTACGTTGGATGGTGATAAAAACAATATCATCAACGGTACCACTGATTGGGTTTATGAAGAAGAATTTGCCTTGACCAAAGGTTTTGATTGGTCGCCTGATAGCAAATACATTTCTTTTCTAAAATTCAATGAAAGCAATGTGCAAGAATATCAATTGGCATATTATGGGAAATTGTATCCTGAAATTTACAAATACAAATATCCGAAAGCGGGCGAAGATAATTCTAAAGTTACAGCGCATGTTTTCAATTTGACTTCTAAAAAAACGATTTCACTAAATTTAGGAGAATATGAATATATCCCGCGTTTACAATGGTCAAATTCTGCCAATCAATTGGTTATCCAAACCTTGAATCGCCACCAAAACCATGTAAAATACCAATTGGCTGACTTTATTGGGAAAAGTTTGGTTCAAAAGGTAATTTTTGAAGAAAAATCAGACACTTATGTAGACATTGACGACAACTTAATTATCCTAAAAGATGGAAAATCATTGCTACGAACAAGCGAATCCTCTGGATTCATGCATATTTACCAAGTAGGCTTTGATGGCACCAACAAACAAATCACACAAGGAAATTGGGATGTAATTGAATTTTTGGGCATCAGCGACGACAATCAAACGATTTTTTACACATCGGCTGAGAAAGGAGCAATTTACAAAGGGATTTACAAAATCAATCTGAATGGTTCAAATAAAATGGCTTTGAGCAGCGAAACAGGATATAACCGCGCAGAATTTAGTAAAGGAATGAAATACTTCGTTAAATACAATTCTGATGCAAACACACCCAGTGTCATTTCACTTTGCGATGCGAATGGTGAAGAACTTCAAGTTTTAGAAAACAATCAAAAATTAAGAGACAAAATGAATAAATACAATTTGTCTAAAAAAGAATTTATGACCATTGATGGGGCAGCAGGAAAATTAAATGCTTGGATGATTAAACCAATGAATTTTGATCCAGCCAAAAAATATCCTGTGTACATTAATATATATGGTGGTCCAGGAAGCAATACTGTGACAGATGAATTTGATGGAAATGATTACATGTATCACCAACTTTTGGCACAAAGAGGATACATCGTGTTCAGTGTTGACCCCAGGGGAACGATGTTTCAAGGAACAGCATTTAAAAAATCCACCTATTTGCAAATGGGAAAATTAGAATTGGAAGATTTCATTGCTGCCGCCAAAGAATTATGTAAGATGACCTTTGTGGACAAAAATAGAATTGGCATCCAAGGATGGAGTTACGGCGGTTATATGACATCTTTGGCGATGACCAAAGGAGCTGATTATTTCAAAATGGGTATTGCCGTGGCACCGGTCACAAATTGGAGATTTTATGACAACATTTACACAGAAAGATTCATGCGCACACCGCAAGAAAATGCAGCTGGTTATGATGATAATTCACCCATCAATTTTGCCAAAAATGTGAAAGGAAAATATTTCTTAATCCACGGTTCTGGCGACGACAATGTACATTACCAAAACTCAATGGAAATGATCACTGCATTGACAAATGCCAATGTGCAGTTTGATTTATTTATCTATCCAAATAAAGACCACGGAATTTATGGCGGAAATACAAGAAATCATCTTTTTAACATGCTTTTCAATTACACGTTAGAGAATTTGTGAAAAAGATCAATTAATTTAATTCAAGAGAG
>Ga0114967_10004636_pt1 | contig 11045 bp, 8 predicted proteins | sample M_130628_MF_Meta_FD_92639 | JGI IMG/M metagenome (GOLD analysis project Ga0114967, IMG submission 92639) | Freshwater microbial communities from Lake Montjoie, Canada to study carbon cycling - M_130628_MF_MetaG | ecosystem: Environmental > Aquatic > Freshwater > Lake | place: Lake Montjoie... | reverse complement strand
TAAGCTACGAAAGTAAAAAACAAGCACTAGCTAGCAGCAGGGTATTTTACAAAATAATGGCTTGGAATTTCACTATATCATCCATCATACTTTTTATTTGCCTGCTCATAGGCGTGATAGGATATCATTACCTAGCACCGGCAGAATGGATTGATGCCCTACACAATGCATCCATGATCCTAAGCGGCATGGGACCTGTAATTGAAATCAAGACAATATCCGGGAAACTATTCAGCAGTTTTTATGCGCTATTTAGTGGGATAGTGTTCGTCACTAATATTGGAATTATACTTGCCCCTGCAATTCACCGCCTCTATCATGCATTACATATTGAGGAAAACTAAAGCCTACACAAAGCTTATTTTCTAAACCATTTACTGCTTACAAAAAATAAAGCAAACCCACTTATAATAGTAATCAGACCAACGATGGAAAATGTTCGTAATAAGATATTGGCTAAATAATCCCTGCCTTTATAATCCATAGTATGTAGCATCCAAAGAAAATCAAAAACGCGCCATCCATTATTTCTAAATTTCTGTACTGTTCCTAATTCAGACGCAACATAGACAGTAGTACTAGCGGGATCTTGAAAAGTTATGGCATAAGCAGGAAGTGGATTATCGCGGTATTCATGATGTCCGTTAGTATTGGTTATAAATTCTACACTTTTTACCTGGGGTAATCCATTGAAATACCGCTTGGATACATTTATCGATTCTATTTTACTCAGTGGCGGTCGAAGCACTCCAGTAGAGGCATCAGCCAGATGATTCATCAACATTGACTTGCTTGAAGGCTGAGTAGTAGAGCCCATCACTTCCATACAGCGGATTTGATAAAAAGGTTTACCCAATATATCGATTAGCTGAATGGAAACTAATGAATCTAGTTTGTGTATTTTTTTGATTGAATCAAGCGCTGCAGTAGGAGAGACCAATTGAATAGAAGCAGACAACAAAGGTGGCTGTCGCCTTTGGCTATCTCCATGTATTTCATGCATGTTAGTCCAACTAAAATAAAGTCCTCCAATAGTCCAACATAAAAACTGTATTCCGAGTAAAACCCCGAGATAACGATGAGACTTTCGAATATAGTAATGGTTACTTTTAGCCACAAAGAAATATTTATGATTCTTGATCTAACAATTCGATCAAATGAGTGAGGACAGCTGCTGAAAATCCATCGTATTGACTTAAGTCATCTCCCCAAAATGATTGATCTGCCAGACACAGTGCCACTAGTTCTGCTGGTTGATTTTCATGCCATAGAGTTGAAAAATAATTGGCATTATCATCGGTGATTAGATATGTGTATTGCTTATACTTTCCAACATATTGTCCTACTTCATTTTTTTCAGAACGCATAAAGAGCAAAAAAGCGGCAAATCCTAAACACATGCTGCTAGGGGCTGAATTGTGTTTTTGATAATGCATCTTGATGAGTGGAGCATTCCTCATTTTCATCTTAGAAGACATTTGAACAGAAATAGAAGACCATTTATGATCTATGAATGGATTGGAAAAACGATCCTTGACGTTCGAGGCAAACGCTAATGCATCTTCATAAGGGATTGATGAAGAAACTAAGGCGGGCACAATTTCATCGAACATCAATGAGCTTATAAAAGATGACATATAGGAATCGCTCATTGACTTCCTCACTAAATCATTTCCCTGTAATATAGCTAGAGAACAAGAAAAGGTATGCGACCCATTTAAAATTCTCAGCTTTAGTTCTTTAAATTTCTCAATAGTTGGAACTACTAGACAACCTGGGGATGACTCAGCAAATGACAGAATTGACTTCACATGTTCAGAAGCTGATTCTATAGCCCAAAGATTAAATGGCTCTGCCATAATCATTAAATCATCTGTATATCCAAGTGATTTTTCTGCAGCTAACTTTTGCTCGGCTGATAACATTCCGGGTACAATTCTGTCTACCAAAGAATTACAAAAATAATTTGAAGACTTCACCCATTCAATAAATTCAACTGAACATTCATTAAACTCAGCTAATCGAAGTACAATTTCAAGCAGCTTATCAGCATTATGAGGGATTAATTCTGTTGGGATAATAACTAATCCTGCAGATGGCATGCCCTTATAAAAATTGTAGCGACGGAGTAAATAAGCTAATAATTTTCCAGGGTAAGATTTCGGAGCATCAATGCCGATTTTCTCCTCTACATATGCAATGCCTACTTCGGTAGTATTTGATATGACAATTTGTATAGCGAGATTCTCAGCACAATTTAAAATATCGGTCCAATTATGCTGAGCAACCAATACCCTACTAATGGAGGAATTAATAACTGACTTCTCTACAGTCGCACCACTAGAAATGCCTTTTATAGAAATTGTATACAATCCGTCTTGTTTTGAAAAAGCGGAAGTATCTCCACTCGATGTGGATTTAACAACTACTATCCGGCCTTTAAATTGTCCAATTCTGTTTGCTTCATCAACATAAAAGTCAGGTAATCCCCTTAACAAAACACCGGTTCCAAATTGAATGATTCTTTCTGGGTACACCAGCTGTTCAGCTGTTGGAAAAACAAGTGAAGGATTTGAGTTTATTGTGGAGAGATTCGCCCTGTTCAGTGTCAGCATACAAGAATATATAAAATGAATAGAGTACTAAATTAGCATAAACTATCCTTTTATCGAGGGAGAAAACCTGAAAACGTTGTAGTATTAGGAGTTGGATTTAAGCGGAATTAGCTTAATCATACCTAGCTTATCAAATAGCTTTATAATTGGGTAAACGGGGTCAAACTCCCACCATTTGGCAGCAAAATTAGCTCGGGCCCCTGCGTGGTGGTGATTATTTTGAAACAACTCACCCAGCATTAAAAAATCAAAAATCAATGTGTTTTTTGAGTGATCCTTCTCGTCTGGAAAGTTTCTGTAGCCATATTTATGTCCAGCCCAGTTAACAACAGCCCCCTGAATAGGGCCCATTAGAAAATGGATTGGCAGAAACAGGAACATCCACCAATGCGTGGCAAAAAGAACATAAAATGTTATGTACAAGCCTGCAAAGCCCAAACGGGTAAACCAATTGTCGGCAATCTTATCGATTTTGGGGTAAATGGGGCAGTTTTTATCAAACCGAGGCTCTATATCCATGGTTCCATGAAGTACACCATTATATACCTTTCGGGTATGCATCATCATGGTAAATGCCTCTTTAAAAAAATGGGGAGTATGTGGATCTTGTTCAGTGTCGCTGTAGGCATGATGCATACGATGAAGAATAGCGTAAGCACGTGCATTCAAGTATGAAGTTCCTTGTGTAATCCAGGAATAGAGATACCATGTTTTTTCCCAAAAAGGAGTCATGGTAAACATTTTATGGGCTGAATAACGATGCAAAAAGAATGTTTGTCCAAACAACGACAAATACCAATGTGCCACCAAGAAAATAACTATAATCATTTCAAACAAATTAGGCGTAAAAGTATAACAACGTAATTAATGCAACAAATGTTTAGAGATTTATTAATTTAACAGTAAATACATATAGGAGGAATCAATCTAATTGAATTAAGTCTGAATATGAATATTTGGAGACTAGAATAGAGGGTACTAACTTCAATTTCTATTTATTTTTAGAGCGGCTAGATTTAGCAAAACACATTGTAAATAAATCACTTAAAATGAAAAATGCACTTAAGTACATCAATATAATTACGTTAATCTTACTTATTCTTATTGCCATTGAATATAACATCCCTCAGAAAGTTTATAAAAAAGTTTTCTCAGAAAAACAGACATCTTTAGACTGTAATTATTCATTAGATGAATTCGACTTCCATTTCAGAGCTGAAAGTGACTCTCCTAAAATAATCATGCTAGGAAATTCTCTTATCAGAGGAGGAGATTGGGATTCCCTACTAAATAGGAAAGATATATTAAACAGAGGTATTTCAGGGGATAGAATGGGATGCATATGCGAAAGACTCACATACCTGAGTAATAAGAAAGCAAAAATATGGTTCATTGAAGGTGGTATAAACGACTTACCTGCCATTAAAATTGACAGTATATTCAACCAATATAAAACCATTGTTGATTTTGTAAAAAATGAAAACGCAATTCCCGTGATAAGTTTAATAGTATATATTTCACCGAAAGCAGGGGAATTCTATCCAGCCAGGACTTTCTACAAACAAATCAATCAATCTATTAAAAGATTAAACCAGATGCTTGTTCAATATGCGTCAGAGAACAAGATTGATTATATTGATTTAAATAGTGCCGTTTCAAAAAATGATGTACTGCAAGATGAATACACTACAGATGGAGTTCACCTTAAACCTGAAGGATATCAGAAATGGAAGGCATTGATCAATGCACTATTGATTAAAAACGGGATATAATTCTATTTTCGTCTGGCCTCAACCCTTCGTTTAATATTCAGGAAAATATTTTCGAAATATTTCTTTGAAATCGATGCTGTTACAATGACCAAGACTAATAAAATCATGTAAAAGAGAAATGTTCCAGAGAACAAACTTAACGTTGCAAAGTAAGTTGCTCCAAATTGCATAATGGCGAATATGATCAACATATGGTACATGTAGATCCCGTAAGAGATTTCGCCTAAAAATGAAAGAAATCTATTTTCCAATTTGATTACACTTTGATCAACTAACGACACTCCAATAATCAGATAAATGAACAAAGAGTCAATTAATAATTCCGAAAGGATTGGGGTATTAAAAAGCAACTCCCAATATTGGTTTTTGATGTTATCATGAAACACTAGATAAACAAGGAGTAGCCCATAGATTATCACTTGATTCATCTTGCGATAAATAAGCTGGTGAGAGACAGACTCTTTCAAATTAAATACAACGTAAGCCCCTAATGCTCCTATAGCCATGGCATCAAACTTAAAAATATCGAGTGTAAAGGTTAATAATGTGGAGTGAAAGACATAAACGCTCATGAGAGTAGCTATAGATTTTAAGATGATTATGGCAGATAAGATTATCAATAAACCCTTTTTAAAAAATTTAAAAATAGGCGCCCATAGCAAATAGAAAACTTCTTCAACTCCAATAGACCATAAAGGCTCTAGTAAATGATGGCCAAAGTAAAACGTGACAAGACCTGGGAGGAAGAATACAAAATAATACCAAACTTGTCCGAACTGGTAGGGCATCTGGTATTGAATATTCAAGAGCTGTAACACCTGAGGCAAGAGTAAGGTTCCGATAAAGAAAATCAGAAAATAAAGTGGCCATATTCTCAACATCCGTTTAATGTAGAATGTACCAATATTAATGGTGTGTGTCTTATCGTTCTCTTTTAACAGAAGGTAGGTAATCAAAAAGCCACTCAACACAAAGAAAAATGTTACGGCATTAACTCCATTTCTAAATAGACCAAGCCATTCCAAGTTTTCAAGACCATTTTTCTTTATGATGGTTTCTGTGTGATGCATTAATACAAGCAATGCAGCAAAGAACCGTAATGAATTAAGTCCTTTGAAATGCTGAATGCTTTTGTACTTATCTATCGTCATCAATGTAAATAACGGAAATTATGGAGAATGCGCCAACAAGTATGCACTTTAAATAACAAGAAGATAGATGTTAATTACAACTAAAACATACCATTTTACAATAATGCAAATGATTCAATTAATTTACCATAGTAATTAAAAACTATAACTTTTTCTTGGTTTGTAAATATTTTACCAAATCCAGCACCTCATTTTCATCGATGGTTTCCAAAATTCCAACCGGCATCAATGATGTCGCCATCGCTTCACGTGATTGAATATCAGATTTATTAATTTTCGTAGACTCTTTCCCTACTATTCGCATGGTTATCTGCCGGTCATTTTCTGCAATGATATTGCCTGAATAAGTACGGCCATCACGAGTTGTAACTACTACTAGCTTGTAATCGTCCTGGATTTCACCTGAAGGATTTAATACATTAAACAATATATAATCTAAGCTGGAGCGGTTGGACCCCGTAAGTTCTGGACCAATATTGCCGCCACTACCGTACATCTTATGACATGACCCACAGCTTTTCTGAAATACCGCTACTCCTTTTGTAGCACTGGCCTCATTGAGGGCTTTTGGAGTTAATATATTACGATACTTGATGTATGCTTTTTCGAGTGACTGTTCCTGTTCAATCGCACCCCAATATTCAATAAAACCACTTCCCACTACTCGTAAAAGCTGACGTGCCGTATAAGCAGGAATATCAGATCTTGGAATGGTCTGTTTTTTAAGGGCTTGAGTAAGCTGCCCACCATATCTAGGGCGAGATGAAAGGGTTTCGATTGCTCGGCGTTTTTCGAGAACAGTCAATTTATTGTAATTAGAAATAATCAGCGCTCCGAAGTTTTCCTCATCATAATTTGCAATGGCAGAAATTACCTCAAGTCGAATAGGAATCTCGTTGAACAAATTGGGAATTTCATTTTTCAACTCAACCCTTTTCCCAGAAGCAAGTAAGTTTAAGGCTTCTTTTCGTTGAGAAACTGTGGAGTTTTTATTTTTTAAAATAGAAAGGTAATTTTGAGAAGCATCTCTATCACCAAAACGCTGGGCTATCTGTGTTGCCAACTTTTGTATTTGCCCTTTCTGCAACTTTAGTTTTTGATAAACCGAACTCCAGTTTTTAGGTGCTTTAATATCAACTCTATCTTCTAGCCCATCCCGCATTCCTTCCAAAATAGGGGGTAAATTTTTGGTGCTTTTCCCAATATAGCTTACCAGTAACTCATGTTCATTTGCATCAATAAGTCTTCTTGCGATATAATTGTCAATCATATGAAGATTGCAATTTTTTAATAACTCCAAGCCTGCCTTTGGATTAACTTTCACCAAAGGCTCAAGGCCAAACCAAATCATTTTGGGTAAATTATGATCCTCGTTATCTTCCCCATGATTTGACAATTCGCCTGCAATTTTCCACGCAGAAGCTGAATTAATTCGCTGCAAAGCAGAAGCTAAATATAACCTTACAACAGGCGATTTGTCTTCCTTAGCCATTTCAACAAATTTCGTTAAAGCAGCTTCCGAAGGCGATTTATCCTCACACAAAAGTTGGATAGCCCAAGACCTTAGGTATTCATCCTGATCAGAAAGCAGATTTTCAAGTTGGTGACTTTCGAAATTATTGGTAACATGTAAAGTCCACATGGCCCTTAAACGATAATCAGGATTGGAATTATTTTTCAGGATATTTTGTAATTCCTCAATAGCAGTTGGGTCGATTTTACCTTTGGAACCTCTACTTTGAAGAATTACTCTAGCCCTACGAGCATGCCAATCACTTGTATTCAATTGCAACAATACCAACTGACGGTCAGAAAATTCATTTAAATTATCAAACCTCCCTCTCCAATTTTGAGCTAAGTTTTCGGTTGGCATCACTCTGAAAATACGACCTGTTTCTCCATTCAAAACCTCATTACCACAAATAGAAGCATCATGCCAATCGAGGACATAAAGGCCACCGTCTGGTCCTACTTCCATGCTAAACCCTACCCATTGGGCATTATTGGCCAATAATAATTCGTCGCCATGGTGAGCAATAAAACCTGAGCCAGATTTCGACAAAATATCAGATAAAACAGCATGCTCGTGAATATTAGCCATAAATATCCTGCCTTTTTGCTCAGCAGGAAAAGCATCCGATTGATACACTCTTGCTCCACCATGAGCCGAACGATGGCTATGGTCAGCAATGGTACGAATATCACTATATAGATAAGGATTAAAATGTTGCCCCCCCTGACGATGGTAGACACCACCGGGTATTACATGCCACATGTGAGGTATTACACAAGCTGACATAAACAGTTGTCCTTTTGCATCATAGTCAATCCCCCATGGATTGCTAAAACCGTGAGCAACCACTTCAAACAAATCTTTGGTAGGATGGTATCTCCATACTCCTCCATTGATATCAACGCCTTCCCCTTTTAAAATATCTTCAGGAAATGGGTCATTTTGTTTGTAAATTTTTCCTTTCCCTTCTGGCTTTCGAATTTTAGAGGGTGTAGCAAAGCCTTGTAAGCCATATAGCCATCCATCTGGGCCCCAATGAAAACTATTCAATGTTTCATGCCTATCTCGAATTCCCCAACCGGTTAATCTTACTTCGATATCAGCAGTATCAGCAATGTCATCATGATTTTTGTCGGGCACAAAAAGTAAATTGGGCGGAGCTCCCAAAAATAAGCCATCAAAACCTACAGCTATAGCAGCTGGAAAAGCTATTCCCTCCAGAAAGACTTTTTTTGTGTCCGCTATTCCATCATGATTCGTGTCTTCAATAATTAATATTCGGCTATTGCCTGCTTTAGAAAAACCATATCCACGAGACTCATAATCACGATTCTCCGCTACCCATAAGCGACCACGATCATCCCAACAAAAAGCCATGGGCTGTGTAATCGTTGGCTCACCAGCCCAAGGATTTACTTTAAATCCATCTTTTATAGTCATGGCTGCAGTAGCTTCAGTAGGAGTTAAAAACTTAGCATCGCGACCTTCTTGCTGGGCAATACCCCAAAGTGAGTAAGAGCCTCCCCCAATATTGAAGGACATATCTTGTCCGCTAAAATTGGTCCATAATTTATTAATTTCTAAATCATTAAGTTCACCTGTGTATATTATCAACTCATGTTTAATTGTCTCAATTTTCCCCTTTTTTATTTCCCAATCTGCATTTCTTGCACGGGCAACTCCAATTCCCAATTGGTTATCCACGCGCCAGTTTTGAGGAAACCCATTATTTTCTGGATGATCAAAAACAGCAATATGGGCACGGTCTTTTCTGCCCTCTAACTTCATTCCTACATCGACCCAATTAGATCGTTGGCCTTCCGCTTTTTCATTTTTCTGACGGGCTCCATTCACAACATCCCCTTCAATGCCTTCTTTCCATGGCATGCGAACAAATAGTCCACCATAATCATACTTGCCAATTGTAATATCCGTTACAGCTTCTCCTGTCCATACCAAATCGAGAAAATACTTTCCATTCTCCTCTCGCATAGTCCAAGTTTGGGTTTCAATTAATACAGGCTCCCCTTTTTCGTCAACTAAATCATAAACAGTCTCCCATTTTACTTCGTTACCCGTATTTTTAATCACTTTGGCACTAGATTTTCTCCAATAATCTCCATCTGGGTGGTGAAAATAATCACGTCCATTTACACGGGTATAACCCCAATAGATTCCAGTTTGGTGTCTATGATGCCCCGGACTGTAATCAGTTAAAATTCCATTTCCATCAGGAGCCACTATCGGATGAAGATAAGGCCGGAAGCTATCCCTAGCAACCTGAGTTAAAATGGGTGATTTTCCGTTTTTTCGAAAAATGGAAATCGTACTTAATTTATCATCCTGAATAATTTTAAGGCTCGCTATTTTTGATTGACCGGATGGCGACTTAATATTTTGTGCGATCACAAAATTGTTGATTGCAAAAAATAAAATCAAGCAACTCAGGAGTAAATGTTTCATATTTATAATTTAATAGTATGTAAGTTCAAGTAATAAGTGCAATTTTTCGATGTAGCAAAAGATTAGGTGTTTCATAATTAAGTTTTCACGATAGGCTATTATTTAGTTGCTATGCTAGGTCTATAAGTATATGAAAACGCTAAAAAGGACTAATAAAAACTAAAATACTATAGCGTCTTTAAAAACAAAATAGATAACATACTGATATTGAACCCACTACTTTTTAAATAATTTCGAATATGTTCTAGTGAAGTTACAAGTGTATTTTTCACTGTGCTATGGGATAATCCAAGTTTTTGAGCTATTTCAAGACTCGTTAGTGCCGAAACATAAAGTTTATACAATTCAGCAAATGCTTCTTCATTTCCCTGTTCAATTTGTAGAAACAAATTTCGTTGATGGCTCAATGATGAATCCATAATTAAACTATGGTAATTAATAACACAGTTCAATATACGAAAAAGTAAAGTATTAAGTTATCGAGCATAATTTAATAAGCACTCAAAACTTATACCTTAGAAAGAAACTATAATTATTTTGGGAAATAGAAAGAATTTTTAGGCAACCGGAGAAGTATAGAAATTCTAAAAAGATATCCGTCAAAAAAATCAATACTTAATTTGAGGATAGAAATAGTGACTAATAGTGCACTAAATACCTTAAGCATGATAAATTCCTAACGCTTTGCTATTTTATTACCGCTATTTCGTTGCATAGAACATTTAAAGCGATTGACCGATTTATTACGCAAGACGCTGTGTTTAGTTTTTCGAGATTTCATCCGCTTTCTCCACATGCGAAAACTAGATGGCAATGAATGTTTACGCATGAACTCTATGACCTGCTTCTCCTTCAGTCCAAACTGAAATTCTATTGCCTCAAATGGTGTTCTGTCTTCCCAAGACATTTGAATGATTCGATCTATTTCTTGGTCAGAAAAGATCACGAGTTGCATTAGATCTATTCTGGGAACAGGAGCTAATCCAGGTTGTTCGTCAGTCTTATTTTCTAACTGATGAGCCAAATCGTTATTTAGTATATTGTTAGCCATAAACTTCTATATGATTTATTTTTATCGTAATCATTAGCTTGCTTATTTACATTGAATACACTGACACCTCTTGGGTTATTTCCCACTCCAGCTATGTATGCCCAATTACCCCAATTACTAGAAACATCATAATCAATCAATTGTTCTTCAAAATAAGCAGCTCCATAACGCCAATCCAATTTCATATCATGACACAAGTAGCTGGCCACATTTTGTCTACCCCTATTACTCATAAACCCGGTGAGGTTTAACTCCACCATATTGGCATTGATGAAATCATTTTCAGTTTGACCGTCTTGCCATTTTTTAAATAAATCGATTTGATGAGTATTGGTTGTTGATATAGTATTGTTAATCCCCTTTTGTTTGAAAAATTCCGTTGGATATTTTTCCATCATAAACGCAAAAAAATCCCTCCACAATAACTCAAATATAACCCAATACGTAGATTCATTTGCCTCGTTATACTCCTCATACCTT
>Ga0114967_10004635_pt1 | contig 11045 bp, 9 predicted proteins | sample M_130628_MF_Meta_FD_92639 | JGI IMG/M metagenome (GOLD analysis project Ga0114967, IMG submission 92639) | Freshwater microbial communities from Lake Montjoie, Canada to study carbon cycling - M_130628_MF_MetaG | ecosystem: Environmental > Aquatic > Freshwater > Lake | place: Lake Montjoie... | reverse complement strand
GGCGTCAACGTTGATTTACATTGCAGTAACAATCTCATTGTTGTTAACTGCCCACACGTTCTTTAATCAATTTCGCCTGATTCGACCGCAACCAAAATTAATTTCACATCGAGTTGCAATCTTGATTCCAGCACGAAATGAAGAGCTCACAATCCAAGCTTGCGTTCGCAGCGCTTTAGCACAACAATCACTTGAATCATTTGTTGTTGCGGTTTTGGACGATGACTCCAGCGACTCAACGCTCGCAAAGATTAACGGAATAAGTGATCAGAATCTTCAAGTTATTTCTGGCGACTCACACTTACCGATTAACTGGCTTGGCAAAAATTGGGCTTGCCATCGCTTGTCACAAAGTGTTGCTGCCGACTATTTGGTTTTTATTGACAGTGACGTGGTTTTGGAACCATTTGCAGTTGCAAACGCAATTTCGGCGATGAACGAGCACTCGTTAGATTTGGTGAGCCCATACCCTAGGCAACTTACAAGTTCTGGGTTGGCCAAATTAGTGCAGCCACTCCTGCAATGGTCTTGGTTAACAACAGTTCCACTCGGTTTAACTCGGCGAACAACTCGTGGCAGCCTTGCTGTTGCGAACGGTCAATTTCTAGTTTGCAAATCGCAGGCATACGCAGCTAGTGGCGGTCATGAAGCAATAAAGGATCAAGTCCTTGATGACATTGAATTGTTGCGTGCCTTCTATAAAAACGGGTTTAAAGGTTGTGTAATCGATGGCTCAGCACTTGCAACTTGTCAGATGTATCGAACTGATAAGCAATTAATTGCTGGGTACTCAAAGAGTTTATGGAAAGCCTTTGGTGGAATTTTTGGTTCCCTAGCCATCAATGCATTTTTTGTATTTGTCTACGTTTTTCCGCTTTACGGATTCTTTTCAAATCAATCTGAGCTTGCCACGCTCGGACTTCTAGCTGGCACATCAGGGCGAGTTATAAGTGCTCGAGTAACTAGAAGTCGAATTTTCCCAGAAGCACTATTGCATCCCGTGTCCATAATCATTTTTTTGTGGTTGAACATTGTCTCTTGGTCACGACATCTGCGCGGAATCAACACTTGGAAAGCAAGGGACCTAAAGTAAGAACGTGGCTAACGTAGTAGTAATTGGTGCCGGCATGGGTGGGATGGCCTGCGCCGCAAGATTGGCCAGCAAAGGACATCAAGTTACCGTCTTAGAGCACAGCCCAACTTGGGGTGGCAAGCTCGGAATTGTTGAACACGAAGGACATCGCTTCGATACTGGTCCGAGTTTGTTGACATTGCCAGCGGTATACCGCGACTTGTTTTTGAAAACTGGCGCTGCCTTAGAAGACAGCATCGAAATTGTTGATTTGGAAACCGCATTTCGATACCAATTTGCCGACGGCACGGTACTGAAAATGCCTGGTGTGGGAATTGGGCGGTGCGCCGAAGCAATTGGCGACACATTGGGTGGGAGCAGCGCGGAACAATGGCGCGCGTTTATGAAGCGTGCTGCCAAAATGTGGTCAGTTACCCGAAAACCTTTTTTAGAATCTGAACTTCATGGTCTATCGAGTTTGGTTTCGATGTCCTGGCGACTAGGTGATTTGCGAACAATAGCGCCAACTAAAACTTTGCGGGAAATGGCGCAACAATACATTTCTGATCCGAGACTCTTGTCGCTAGTCGACAGGTACGCAACCTACACTGGCTCAGATCCGCGCCAAGCACCCGCAGCCCTGGCAACTGTCCCCTACGTTGAACAGATGTTCGGCGCGTATCACGTAGCAGGCGGGTTGCGCGAACTTGGCCGAGCACTATACGAACGCGCTTGCGCCATCGGAGTGAAATTTGAGTTTTCCTGCACAGTAGAAAACATTTCCGCAAACCCGGTAATCAACGGTGTAACACTCGAAGGTGGCAGGTTCATAGCCGCAGACATCGTTGTAGCTAACGCCGACGCCAGCAATGTCTATGGCTCGCTGCTAACTGGCGAGGCGCTAGCTAAAACTAAGTCAGCCACGAAATCACTGCGTAAAGCGACTCCCTCCCTTTCGGGTTTTGTGATCCTGCTGGCTATGTCTGGAGTAACTCCAGATTTTGAACATCACAATGTATTTTTCCCGAGTAACTACGATGATGAATTTGACAGCGTTTTTGGTATTGGTAAACCGGCGTGCCCAGTTGCGGATCCAACGATTTACATTTGCGCCGCCAAGGATTCAAAAATGTCTCCCCCAGGTTCGGAATCTTGGTTCGTACTGGTCAATGCGCCACGTCATGATAAAACTGCGGGAATGGATTGGTCGGTTGAATCTCTCGCTCAAAGCTACGCAAGTTCAGTGATTAAAACACTTAGCTCACGTGGTGTTGCAGTGGACGCTCGAGTGAAATGGCAAAAAGTTATGTCGCCAGCAGACTTGGAGCGAAATACTTTGGCGCCTGGTGGTTCAATTTATGGAAGTTCAAGTAACGGCATGCGTTCTGCCTTCTTGCGTCCAGAAAACACCACGAAGATTCCAAATCTATATTTAGTTGGTGGTTCTGCGCACCCTGGTGGCGGACTCCCACTTGTGGGTATGTCAGCTGAAATAGTAGCTAGTCGTATAGGTCGCGCTTAGTTAGTTATTTGATTATTGATCGAAATGTTCGCATTAAATGTGCAAACCCGATCACACCAAGAACCAACCAAGTCATGACTGCAATATCGGCAAGCAGCTGGGAATCTTGCGGACGGACCGCGCAAGCAACTAGAAACATAACACCAATTGCAATCCGTGTTGGCTTTTCAGCGACGGTAACTACGCCCACTTCGTGATGTCCAACTCCACCAGCGCGAGCACGCATATATTCATGAACTAACGCAATGGATACTGCTGCCATCACAAGCTCTAGTGGCGCACCTAAAACTAGGAATAGAAGTCCGATACCAACATCAATAAATCGGTCGACGATGGAATCTAAGTAAGCGCCCCAACTTGTCACGCGCGAACTTCTTAACGCCACAATTCCATCAAAACTGTCAATCAATCCAACTAAAAGGACAAGCAAAGCTGCAATCAAGTATTTTGGCTCGGGTCCAGCAACCCAGCCGATGGCGCCGCCCATAAATAGCAATGCGCTACCTGTAATTAGGTTTGGATTTAGGCGAACAAGAGGTGTGGACATGGCAAATGCTAACCGCAGCCAAATCTTGACAAGGCCAGTAGGCGCCACTCCACCATGAAGCCCAGACCATTTCACTAAGTACTCCGGGAAAGTCATATGGCTATTGTCCTGCCACATCAAAAGTGCGCAAACTGCACCCAGCCAATAACCTGAACTAGTGGAGCAAAACCCCTTAGACAGCAACAACCTTCGGGGACGCGTGCAAGGCGCCTTGGATGAATTTGTTTCGCAAAATCGCGCCTTGATGAGTTCGGTTTCGCCCGACACTCTTACCCTCGTAGATTCACTCGCAGGATTACTTGCTGGTGGTAAGCGGCTTCGACCAGCGTTTGCGTACTGGGGTTACCGCGCAGCAGGTGGCGCAGACTCTGATGAAGTGCTTCGCGCTTGCGCAAGCCTTGAGTTTTTACAGGCCTGCGCCTTGATACACGATGACGTAATGGATGCAAGTGATACCCGGCGCGGAAAGCCTTCCGTACATAAGCAATTTGAAGCACTTCACACTCAAAACAACTGGTTAGGCTCTGGTGCGCTTTTTGGCGAGGGAGCTGCGATTCTTGTTGGTGATTTAGCGCTCTCCTGGGCAGATGAAATGTTGCTCACAAGTGGAATCAATAGTGCGCAGACAAATCGGGCCAAAGCGGTCTATGACATTATGCGAACTGAGTTAATGAGTGGACAGTATCTGGATCTCTTAGAACAAGTGCGAGGACAGATCACCCAAGAACGCGCTGAGACCGTGATTCGTTACAAGAGCGCGAAGTACACAATCGAACGGCCATTACACATGGGCGCAGCAATTGCTGATGCCAGCCTCGAATTAATGACTTCGCTTAGTGGTTATGGCTTGTCCCTTGGTGAAGCCTTCCAATTGCGTGATGACTTACTTGGGGTATTTGGTGAACCAAGTGTTACTGGCAAACCTGCGGGCGATGACTTACGCGAAGGAAAGCAAACTATGCTCATCGCATTTGCATATTCCAATGCAACTGCAGCGCAATGTTCTTTGCTTACAAAACATTTAGGTTCAAACAGCATCAGCCCAAATGAGATTGAACAACTTCAGGAAATCTTGATAGCGTGTGGCGCTCAAGATTTTATTGAACAAAGAATTTCCAACTATCTTGATACCGCCCTAAAGTCATTAGAAAATCCTGAATTCGACACAGAATCAAAAACTGCATTAACCGCACTTGCAATTTTGGCAACTAAGAGATCGGCGTAACGCTTGAGTAATTTAACTAGATGGCTTCCGGGTGCCCCAAGAACTGTAAGTGGTAAAACGGACGATGTCGTCATAGTTGGCGCTGGCCTTGCTGGTCTCTCTGCTGCGATGCGCCTTGCTGGTGCGGGACGTAATGTGACAGTGCTAGAGCGTGAAGCAATTCCTGGTGGCCGGGCGGGACGAATTAGCGATCGGGGCTTTGAATTCGATACTGGACCAACCGTTCTAACGATGCCTGATCTAATTGCTGATGCCTTTGATTGCTTAGGTGAAAACATGAGTGACTGGTTGACCTTGGAACCAGTTGCTCCGTTGTATCGGGCGTTTTATCAAGACGGCAGTGTTTTAGATGTTCACTCAAATCCTGCAGCAATGGCAACTGAGATTGAAAAAGTAATCGGTGCATCAGAGGCTGCCGGCTACTTGAAGTATGTGGATTTTGTCACTGATTTATACAAGTACGAAATGAAGAACTTTATCGATCGCAATATTGATTCACCACTTGATTTGCTTTCCATGGACTTAGTTCGCTTGATCAAGCTTGGTGGCTTCCGCAAACTTGCTCCTAAAGTCAGCCAGTACTTAAAAGATGATCGAACCCAGAGAGTATTTTCATTTCAGTCAATGTACGCCGGACTTTCGCCTTATGACGCGCTTGCCATTTATGCCGTAATTGCGTACATGGATTCAGTTGCTGGCGTATTCGCACCAAAGGGTGGCATGCACGCACTTCCAGTTGCAATGGCTAGTGCGGCAGCAAAACATGGTGTGAAATTTAAATACAACACCGAAGTTACAAAAGTAAAAATGGTTGGAAACCGTGCTACTGGCGTGGAAACAAGTACGGGGGAATTCATATCCGCTGATGTTGTTGTGCTTAACCCTGACCTGCCAGTTGCTTATCGCGATCTGTTAGGCAAGGAGCCCTGGAGCGTTAAACGTCTCAACTACTCACCATCTTGCTACTTAATGCTCGCTGGATCGAATGTTAAGTATGACCATGTCGCCCATCACAATATTCATTTTGGACACAGTTGGGCCGGAGTATTTGATGAATTGATCGATCAGAAGGTTTTGATGACTGATCCCAGTGTTTTAGTAACGAACCCGACACGAAGTGATCCAAGTTTGGCCCCTGCCGGTAAAGAGATTTACTACGTCTTATTCCCTACTCCGAATTTGGATGCAGATATCGACTGGAAGAAAATTGGTCCAGCGTATCGAGATCACGTTGTGGAGACTTTAGAAGCTCGCGGCTACACCGGCTTTGGTGCTGGCATTGAATTAGAGCATCTAACTACGCCCCAAGATTGGTCAGATCGTGGCATGGAACGTGGCGCGCCATTTGCTGCTGCGCATTCCTTCCTGCAAACTGGGCCATTTCGTCCTGGCAATATGTTTAGTGAAAACGTGGTCTTCACTGGCTCTGGAACCCAGCCAGGAGTGGGCGTACCGATGGTTTTGGTCTCTGGCAGATTAGCTGCCGAGCGCGTCACTGGCATTGATAAAACATATTCATCACGCGCGCGACGCTAAACCTTGACATATGCAAGTTACTGAATCTACCTAAGAGGCTTATTCTGAAGTAGTGACAATAACCGGACCCCGCAGTCGAAAATTCCGCGCTGACGCAGGATGGTTTGGGCAATACGCGTTGCCAGGTTTACTTGGCTCACTTTTCATGACAGTGGGCGCACTTGGTGTCGGTTGGTTCCCGCTATCCGCATATGTCTTGCAATGGAAATTGATTGAGTTTATGCAAACGCAGACTGTTGGACTTGCGTTGACTCGTTCTTTTGTTGTCGTTGGGGCCGCACTTTTATTGCAAGCTTGGTTAGTAGTTGGCATAGACGCACTGCATGAAAAAATAACTCGCCTCGAAACAATCTATTTTTCTTTTACTGCCTGGTGTTTACCACTGTTGTTTGCTCCGCCACTGTTTAGTCGTGACGTCTATTCCTATTACATGCAAGGAAAGATGCAATTAAGTGGAAACAATCCATATGAATCTGGTGTTTCCGTCGTCCCTGGCTGGTTTCAAAGTGGCGTAGATCCACTCTGGGGAGACGCACCCACACCTTATGGTTCTGTTTTTTTGTTAATTGAAAAAGCGTTAGCTTTTATTAGCGGTGACTCTGCCATAGGTGCCTCGTATATGTTTAGAGCGGTAGCTGTCACTGGTGTGATTTTGATTTGTGCGAATCTTCCAGCATTAGCTCGAGCACATGGCATAAATCCAATAACTGCAGTCTGGCTTGGCGTCATGAATCCACTTGTTGTCATGCATTTTATTGCTGGCGCCCACAACGATGCCCTTATGGTTGGCATCATTTTTCTAGCACTTCGTTTCGCTCTAAGTAAGCACTTAATCTTGGCTGTTGTTCTAGCCACCATTGCTCTTGCCATCAAACCTGTTGCGATTGTTATGCTGCCTTTCTTGGCCCTCATGGCCGCTGGTAACAACTCAAATTGGATTCGTCGGGCAAGGTACGCAACATTTACTGGGATTGTCTCGTTAATCACTTTGCTCGCCGTTTCAGTTCTCTCTGGAACTGGACCGTTTGGCTGGCTGAGCTCATTGTCGACACCAGGGGCTGTGAAGAGTTGGCTTTCCCCAACCACCGCATCTGGGATGTTAATTGGGGAAATCATCAAATTACTTGGCTTTGGAAACTTGGTCGATACTTCAGTTCAAATTTCGCGACTCGTTGGCTCCGTGTTACTGGCTGGCGTTTTAGTTCTATTGGTTTTACGTCCAGCTGGGCGCAGTGCAGCTCGTGGCATCGCGCTATCTCTTGCAGCGCTGGTAGTCCTGGGGCCCGTTGTGCAACCTTGGTACCTGTTGTGGTCTATTCCACTTCTGGCAGCTACTGGCTTAACGCACAAGCAAGTGCGCATTATGGTGCTCGCAATTGCAGCGTTCACAATCCATGGCATTGCAAATTCAAGTGCGACTGCTGATACTTTTTTGGATCTAAGTGATGGAGTTGCCATGGTATTGGCTGGATTGACTCTTGGTGTGGCAATGATTGCCTCAAAAGTAGAACGCTCGTTAATCCTTGGTGATAGCTCTGAGAAGGACTTGCTCCCTAGCAGCCCAAATGCGATAGTCGCTGCAAAATCAATGGAGCTAACTTAACCTTGAGTTAGCTCGGAAAGTCCTGGGAAGTTTCCACTGGAATCACAAACCAGAACCACGTTAGTTTTTTCATTTCCCGCGTCATCTAGTTGATCAGCAATTCGCTGCGCAGCGATTAAATCTGATTTGACTAGTTCTTGCCAACCAGTCCAGGCAATGCAGTAGTTCTCGGGAACGCCAGTAAGACCTACTAATTCCTGGGCAATTGCGGCGAGGTCACACCCGACTAATTCTGGACGCAATATTTGCCGTGCCACAAGATCAATAAAGTCTTGCTCAGATCGCGCGCCACTTGAATCGAGCCAAATGTAATTCCAGCCTGCGAGACCAGCCTCGGCTGCAATAACTGCTTCGGTGAAATTTACTTTCCACCGTAAAACACCAGACAGGCGCTGCGCTTTTAGCATTGCAGCAAGTAAGCCTGGGCTTGGAGCAACCACACAAATCCGTTCCGTAGAAGTGCGCACAGTGTGCAGATGTAACCATACGCGTTAACCGCACCGAACCTGAAATCTGCCAAAAACACGTGGGTTGCTGTATCAAGAGCTGCTCGACATTGATTAAAGTTGCCAATGTGTCTAATCGAGATCTCGATGCTGCTCAAATTTACGATCCTGCACTCCGGGAGTCCTACGAATTATGTCGGCAACTAAATGCCAAGCATGGAAAAACTTACTATTTAGCAACTTTGCTACTACCGCCAGAAAAGCGACCATATGTACACGCGTTGTATGGCTTTGCTCGCTACGCCGATGAGATCGTTGATGACTTGGCGTCAAATTTGTCAGACCAAGAAAAGGCGGAGCAGCTAAACACTTGGGGTAAGAACTTTTTGGACATCTTTGAAACAGGTGAGACTACTGATCCCATATGCATTGCTGTATTAGACACAGTACGACGTTGGGAAATTCCTCGAAAACATTTCGAAGCATTTCTGCATTCGATGACAATGGATTTAACGATCACGCAATACCAGACTTATGAAGATCTTTATGAATACGTTTACGGATCGGCTGCAGTAATCGGGCTTCAGATGGTTCCCATTCTTGAGCCAACTGATCAATTGGCTTACGCTCGCGCCACCGAACTCGGCATTGCCTTTCAGCTAGCAAATTTCATCAGGGACGTTGGCGAAGATTTAGAGCGTGGCCGAATTTATCTGCCACTCGATGAGCTTGCGCAATTTGGTGTCACGCGCGCTGACTTAGAGAAGCGCATCGCCACGCCGCAAATTAAGGAAGCGTTGAAATTTCAAATCCAACGAGTTCGTCAACTTGAGCAGTCTTCTCGTATTGGAATCTCTATGCTTGGGGCCAAGTCACAACCCTGTATTGAAACTGCCCGAATTTTGTACTGTGGAATTGTCGAAGCCGTTGAAGACATCGATTACGAAGTCTTTGAACGTCGAGCGAGTGTTTCCTTAAGACGAAGATTGCAGGTTGCCATTCCGGCTTATTTGCAAGCTCGAAAGCTCTGGTAGGTACGAACTGCTATTTAACGCGTAGGATTTTTTGCACACTCTTTCGGGGTGGTCCAGATCGAGGAGTTTGTTGAATACCTGCGCGGCCTAACCAAACCCAAAGCACAAGGGTTAGTAAAACCAAACTAAAACCAAAAAACAAGTCTTCTACCGGCGCAAACATAATTCGCCCATCCCCCAGCATTTGTGGCGGACCTTCCTGCGGCCAAGTAGATCCAATTATTGCTGCGCCATCGTACTTAACAATCCCAAATCCTGTAAGTATTCCATTTGTAACTAGTTGAAAGAAAATAACTATTGAATACGAAACCCAAAAAACTCGTCTAGTTAAGAGCTTCGTTTTGAAAACATAAATATCTGCGGCAATCATTATTAGAGTTGCCAGCAAAGCAATTTGTGTGTACGTCATTGGTTGCTCTCATCTCCAGCATCCCAGTTTCGCGCACTACGCACTGCTTCAAAAGACAAAATCGCGCAAATTGGTATCACAATAAAAAACAATATTTCATCAAGTGGAATGTCTGCAAAAACGATCACGCCAGTTACATATCGACTATCGAAATTCCAGTGTCCCTGTGCAATGGCGTAAGCGTCCCAAATTGAAAATACAATCAGCACTGGAATTATTGTCAGCACGAGGCGAATAGTTCGCTGATACACCTTAGTTCGCAGAAAGAACTCCAACCATGCGGTCCCTACGAGACATCCAGCAAGGACGCTTAAGTATGCAAATTGTGACATTGACTCACTTTCGATTCTGCTAAAAATATACCTTGCCGTGGCGACCAAACTGATATTTACCACCTTCACCTACAATGAATTAGTGACCCAGCCACCAATATCTGATCCATTAATTGGAAAAGTATTAGATGATCGCTACCAAATTAATGAACTAATTGCCCAAGGTGGGATGGCTACGGTCTACCTCGGCACTGACCTTAGGTTAGGGCGAACCGTCGCGCTCAAAGTTCTTGGTGGCGCAATGGCAATAGATCCAAACTTTGTGGAGCGATTCACGCAAGAGGCGCGAGCTGCTGCTGCCTTGGCGCATCCAAATGTTGTCGCTGTTCATGATCAAGGAATTAATGCTGGTTTTCCATACCTAGTAATGGAATATGTTCAAGGGCGAACTATCCGACAAATCATGGCGCAATCTGGGGCATTCACCAGTGCACATGCTTTAGAAATACTCGGCTCAGTGCTTGCCGGATTAAGCGCCGCTCACAATGCTGGGTTTGTGCATCGCGACATAAAGCCAGAAAATGTCTTGGTAACACAAGATGGGCACATCAAAGTTACAGATTTTGGGCTAGCTCGAGTAATAAGTGACATTCCAGTAAGTGACTCCACAGGCGCGGTTTTACTTGGCACAATGGCTTACCTCTCACCCGAGCAGGTTCAGCAATTTGCCGTAGACCAACGATCTGATGTTTATTCCTGTGGAATTTTGCTTTATGAAATGGTTACTGGGGTCGTACCGTTTACTGGCCGCTCGCCACTTGATGTTGCATACCAACACGTCAACAGTTCAGTGTCAGCTCCAAGTGCGATTCAACCAGATGTGCCACCTGCCGTCGATCATTTAGTTTTGGCTGCCACTCGCAAATTGCCTGATGACCGGATCCAAAGTGCACGCGAATTTCGTGATGGAGTAATTCGAGCGATTTCCGCAGTTCCAAAAGCTGAGGCCCTAACAACTGCTATTCCACTTCATAACGCGGCTGCTCTAAAACCGGTGGTTGCCAGCGTCAATCGTGCTAATGGTTTTTCTCCTCCTGCAGTAACAAATCCAGGAATTGCGCCCAATGAAATTAATCGTGTTCCCTCGTCCAAAAAACGAAATCGACTACTTGCGCCATTGCTAATCATATTTTTCTTAGTTCTTGGCGGCGCCGCTTGGTATCAATTCAGTGGCAGCTACGCAGTTGTCCCACCGCTTGCTGGACTAAGTGTTGAAGAAGCAAATGTTATTTTGGCGCCCCTGGAACTCTCTGGTGATGTTGTCGAGGAATTTTCTGAAGATATTCCGGCTGGCTTAGTCGTTGCCACCTCTCCGATTG
>Ga0114967_10004634_pt1 | contig 11046 bp, 10 predicted proteins | sample M_130628_MF_Meta_FD_92639 | JGI IMG/M metagenome (GOLD analysis project Ga0114967, IMG submission 92639) | Freshwater microbial communities from Lake Montjoie, Canada to study carbon cycling - M_130628_MF_MetaG | ecosystem: Environmental > Aquatic > Freshwater > Lake | place: Lake Montjoie... | reverse complement strand
CGGATGGACCAGAGCGCCTATCCGTTGTAACAATGACAACCAAATCAACCAAGACAACCAAGACAACCAAGACAACAAAAGCAAGTAAATGGTCGGAAGAGGAGCTGGAACATATACAATCCGTTCTGCAAGAATACAAAAAAGCCTCTTTGAAGGCTCTTTCGTGTCGTTTAAAAACAGAATATCAGATTGATATTTCACCACAGAGTCTGGGACAGTTCCGTAGAATGTAATGAGCTTAGGCGTGGGTTGATTTAGTTGCAGCTGCTGTAACCGCAGCAACAACAGTCCCTTTTGCCTCGGCGGCCTCGGAACGAGCCGTTGCCACATCCTTTTCCGCCGTAGTCAGACGGGTCTTCAAGCTCGTCACATCCGCTGTAAGTGCATCAATTACCTTCCGGAGTTCTGTGATATCATTACGATTGGCCTCAATGCCGAGACGAACAGGGTTGCCGTTTTGGTAGTTCAAGCCACCGAGATTCAAGACAGAGGTCATTCTGCTGATTCTGAGAGTATCTGTTGCCGGAACTAAACACAGCCGAAGTGTAAATTTGATAGATCGGATAATCATATCCGTAATCAGAGATGATCATTGCTATTCGTTGTATGAACTGTGGGCTACCCCTGGCGGATAAGTGGCGCTGGTTCCAGAAGCGGGTAGCAGAACTTCGGACCGAAATGGGAATTAAGAACACTACAACACCGATGTATATGGATGGGACGAAGATTCCGGATACACCTGAGCGAAGAGCCTTGGAAGAACTGCAATTAGAGCGCTATTGCTGCCGATCAAAGCTCCTCACCAATGTTGATTTAAATGAAAAGGTATGATAGAGTGATGGAGCTATTTCTCCCGTCTATTTTGGTAATTATTTTTGCAGCCCTCGTGATTATGATTCTTATACCCAATTTTAGCCCCCTGATTATTGTGATTCTGTCGGCTGTCCTGCTGACTGCAAGCACATATCAGCATTTCCAGTTCTTCTGGAATGAATATCAGCAGTCAACGTGGCAAACCAATCTTAAGATCTTTGCGCCCGGTATTATTATTGCAGCGGTCTTCCTCTATATTTTTATAGTTGGTGGATCCTACATAACGAGTGGCACACTTCCGCAGATGCCGGCAATGGAGCTCCCTCCCGCATCTACGGCCACGAATTCCGTGACCTCTGCGATTAATACCTCTATGGGGGCTATTACGGGTGCCACAAATTCCATTGCAAATACTATTACAAATGCAGGCAGTTCCGTTGCTAATACAATCGGATTAGGTAATAATACCAAGAAGAATAATAGTAAAAATAACAACTCCAGTATTTTTGGAGCATCCAATAATAATGCAAATAAGGGCCCCACTACCAGTGCTTTAGCTGTCTTATAATCTTCTGTTGTATTAGGATGGCTAAAACACAGAAAAAACGTGGCTCAAAAAAACAACAAAAACAAAAACAAGCGATAATGACCATTCCACAGTTGCGGAAAGCCTTTGAACACGTGGAGACCTTTGTGGAGATCCATTGCAAGAAGCCCGAGAAGGAGCTCGTGAAGTTGTTCCAAGAAGAGTGGAAAAAGACGTTTAAGAAGGAGATTGATACGAAGGAGGCGGAGGCCTATGTGGCCCACGCCTTGGAAACAATCCATCAGAAACATCCGAAGGATCGTAAGCATTCGGGGGGTGCAATGGCACTCACGGGGGCTCCGATTCTCCAGGATACGAGACCCGGTCTCTATATTTCACCGGGTGTCAATCAGGGCTCGTATGCACAAGTACCGGCCTATGTAGACAAGGGATTCTGGAATCCCGAGATTGGTCGTTATTATGATCCCGTTCCAGGACAGACCACCTATCCGTCGGCTACACCCTATGGACTAGGATCTAATGCATTCACAGGTGGTAGCCGAAAGAATAAGACCAAAAAGAACAAAACCAATAAAAAGCAGTCAAAGCAGTCAAAACAGTCAGGCGGCACAATTCTCGGAGCAGTAAATCAGTTCCTTTTTATGCGTCCCACCTTTAGCACGGAACCACCTCCCAGTGTCCTGGATAATGTCACAAGTGCTGCGATGGCCAAGCCACTTCCCCAGAGTCCCGATCCTTCCGAAACACGCACACCCTATCTGTCAAATCTAAATGGTGCAGGTGGAGATAGGGCGCTTAATCCCACTACAACGCCCATTCCTCGTGCATCAATATCAAACAGTAGTTGGATTATTTAATTAGATATTTATTCTATTAACAAGAATCTATAATACTTGCTAATAGAATCCGTCTAGATCTAAGGATTAAATCCGTATTGGTCAATAGGTAGATGACATCTGTAGTCTCCATTTCAGATCAAACTCGTCAAACAGCTAGAAACCTGATTGACACCTATTTTAAAACAACCACCTATCCGTATACTCGTCATCATATTGACTCTTTTAATAACTTTTTGAGCGTGGATCTCATCAATATTATTAAGACAACTCCCATTCTCATTGTCAAGGATCTCATTCCAGATACGAACAAATATACCTATAAGGTTGAAATTTTCGTTGGTGGACCTTCAGGAGATCAGATCCAAATTGGGACTCCGACTATCTCTCTTCAGAACACGGCGGATATCCGTCTGCTCTTTCCGAATGAGGCTAGGCTACGTCAGATCACCTATGCTGCCACTGTTACAGCAAATATTATCGTTAGGATCACCTATACACCAAGTAAGACGGCTGAATCGGTGATTTTAGAGGTCCCTGCTGAGACCTTTGCAGATGTGCCCCTCTTCAAGATGCCTATTATGCTCCACAGTGGCTATTGTGTTCTGCATAATAAGCCCAAGGAGTTCTTGCGAGAGGCCGGCGAATGTGTGCAGGATCACGGTGGCTATTTCATCGTTGACGGCTCTGAAAAAGTGCTGGTAACGAAGCAGACCCAGGCGTTTAATACACTCTATATCACACCGAAACACAACGATCCCCGTGATCCTCGATCCACCCTTTTTGCCTCTATTAAATGCTTGAGCCCCAAGACCCGTAGAACAAAGACGCTCACGCTACGCATCTGGGAGAACGGACAGATTATGGCTGGCCTGCCCTTCGTGCGTCTTCCCATTCCCCTATTCGTCCTCTTTAGAGCCCTCGGTTTCCAATCCGACAAAGAGATTGTGCAACTAATGTATCCTGATCTCAATACCTCGGAGGCCAAGCTCTTTGTTCCCAAGCTCCAACCATCTATTGTGGACGCCTATCCGTTTATGAATACCTTCACGGCGGTGCAGTATATTAAGGTGCTCACGAAGGGCTACTCGGAGGCCCACGTCCTGGATATTCTGCGCAACCAGCTCTTCACCCATATGCCGAATGATCCGATGAGTCAGGCGCTGTTCCTTGCGGAGTGTGTCCGAGGCATTCTACGTGTTTCAGAGGGCTTTGAGAAGCCCACCGATCGCGATGATATTCGTAATCAGCGATGTATTACGAGTGGCTATTCCGTTCAGATGCTCTTTGCAAATGCCTATTTTCTCTGGGTCAAGGCGGTTAAGCTTGCCATAGATCGGGAATATTTTAATAACAAATCTGCCTATGCAGGCACAGAGTTCCGAAAGATTTTTGAGGCCAATAAAACCAATGTTATCTTTCTTCCTGGACATTTGACTGAGAGTCTGATGAGGGGATTTAAAGGAAAATGGGGCACAGGGCTCGGCGAGGAGAAGACGGGAATTATCCAGGCTCTCAGTCGCTTGTCATACTGCGATTTTATGAGCCACTGCCGCCGCGTGGTGCTCGAGTTCGACACGAGTATGAAGCTCCAGGGCCCACGACGTTTGCACGGGTCCCAGTGGGGCTATTTCTGCACAAATGAGACACCTGGCGGTGCTTCTATTGGGATTGCCAAGAATATGAGCTTGTTGACCTCTTTTTCTACAGGGATGGCAATGAATAGCTTTGTGCAATGGCTCAAAGTCAAGGGATCTATTATTGAATGCGAGAATGTCCTGGATTCACAACGAATTGCCTATATTCCCCTCTATATCAATGGAGGTGTCTTCGGCTACTGTATGAAACCTGATCTTCTTGTTCAGGTTCTGAGGGCAATGAAACGCACAGGGTGCCTGCCCTATTCTACGAGTATTTCCTTTTCGTATCGTTGGCGGCGCATCAGCATCTATGTGGACGAAGGACGACCCCTAAGGCCCTTGATTTGGCTGGATGTTAATACCGAAGAACGTGATAAGAAACTAAAAGGTCTGAAGTCTTGGCGTGATCTTGTTCTAGGAACCTATGAGCCGACGCGCAAGTATGCACTTACCCACAATCGTTTCACGGACCCCTATGCTGATGACCCCACAGCAACTCTCAAACAATATCTAAAAGCACTCACCCCTCATACAGGTATTCTAGAATACATTGACCCCTATGAGCAAAATGAGGCATCCATTGCGATGTTTAATAATGATGTTAAGCCCGAGTCTACACATATGGAGATTCATCCGTCCACCATTCTGAGTTTTATGACTGCAATGATCCCCTATCCCCATCATAACCAATCTGTTCGTAATCAGCTGGGTGACTCACAGTCCAAACAGGCAGTTAGTTTGTATGCAACTAACTGGCAGAATCGCTTTGATAATACTGCAAATGTGCTGTGTTATGGGGAGTCACACCTGACAAGCACCCTCTATGCGAACTATTTGGGCGAGGGCAAGATGTCCTATGGTCATAATGTAATTATGGCGATTGCCCCCTCGGGCTTCAATCAGGATGATGGCTTTGTGTTCAATGCAGATGCCTTTGAACGAGGCCTCTTTCGCTCCATTAACTATCGAAGCTATTTTATTCGCGAAGAAGATGACCAGAAAACGAATACAAAAATTCGTATCGGCAGTCCTGCCGAAATCAGCTCCTGGAAGGACTTAAAGCCCGGTCTGGACTACTCCAAGCTGGATCAGAGGGGAATTATCAAGGAGGGTGAGATGTGCGATGAATATACTGTAATTGTGGGAGCCTACAATATTAATGAACTTGGTCAGAAAAAGGATGCCTCTTTGACACCTCAGGTCTGGACGCGGGGCAAGGTAGAAAAGGTGGTGGTTCTTGTGAACAATCTGAAGCAGATGACTGTCCGTGTACGTATAGTGCAGGACAGAATACCAGAGTTGGGCGATAAATTTTCAAATCGTCACGGGCAAAAGGGCACGTGTGGGGCTATGATACGGGGACACGATATGCCCAGAACGAGTAGTGGCATTGTGCCCGATATTATTATGAATCCTCACGCGATTCCGAGTCGTATGACGATCGGCCAGAACATAGAACAGCTCTTTGGCAAGGTATTGGCTGCGGTAGGGGCGATTGGTGATGGCACGGCCTTTATGGACAGTGAATCACCTGAAGGGCCTATTGGTGCCGTTCTAGAACAGCTGGGCTACGAGAAATACGGAAATGAGATTTTGTATAATGGAATGACGGGAGAGCAGTGCAAGGCCGCGATCTTTATGGGCCCGGTGTTTGAAATGCGCCTGAAGCATATGGTGGAGGACAAGTGGCAGGCTCGTGGTCAGGGGCGCAAGGTGCAGATGACCCATCAGCCGACGGGAGGGCGCGGGAATCAGGGGGGTCTGAAGATTGGTGAGATGGACCGTGATGCGATCACTGGTCATAGTATATCCTCTTTTTTGCAGGAGTCCTTTATGAAGCGCAGTGATGGAGCGATTATCCCTATTTGTACCTCGTGTGGCACCGTGCCGATTCATAATCCTAGGATGGGGATCTCGCAGTGCCCGACGTGTGATGGCCCGCCCGTCTTTATGGGAGATACACTCAACACTCTAGAACTTCTCCCTCCGATGCACAGACAAAAGGGGAAGATTGTGAATGTTGAGATGCCCTATGCGACTAAGTTGCTGGCCCAGGAACTGGCCGCAATGACAAATATTACGCTTCGGTTTGTTACAAGTGGTGATACACAGCGCCTAAGACCCTTTGCGCCTCCAACAGAGGGCACACAGATCGTGAAGGAGCTCGTGCCGTTAGTGCTTCCTGAGCTCGTTGTTGGCGAAGAAACAGAAGAACAGGAGGAGGCCCCAGCACCCTCATTGGAAGAACTGGCAAGTTATGGTGTGCAGGCGGCAAAGGCGAAGCAGGCGGCGATCAATGCTCTAGCAGAACACGTAGAGGTGGAAGACGAAGAGTCAAAGGTCCTGGAACTTCCTGTGGGTGCACCCGGTGCAGGATTTGTGTTAAGCCAAGAAGAGTTTGACAAGGCCCGACAGGCCTTGGCAGAGGATGACGGAGAACTCCCTCCCCCTCCTGCAAATATGAATGCTACGAAGGTCTATACATCACCGGCAGGAAATGAGGTCCTCCTTCCCAGCCAAAGTGTGTATCCTCCAGGGAATGAACTGCTTTTGCCGCAGATCGGTGAAGTCGCACCGGCTAAGACAATTCCTGCGCCCCTTCCTGGTCTTCCTCCCACGATTGCAGTAGAAGCGCCCAAGCAGTCTGTTCTTGTGGTCGACACAAGTCCCGAGGCTATGCTCGGGGAAGGACTCCAACCTGTAAGTCCTATAATGGCTACAAGCCGCCCTCTCAGACGTAGTTCCAATGTGGGTAGCCTGTCCGTGAATCAAGAGGGGAATTATAGTGGTGGTCCATCCACGGGTCCCATTACCGTGCGAAAGCTTGGAGCGGATTAACCAGCCTAAATTTGATGCTCATATGACTTCTATAGACAAGTAGAATGAACTTTAGCGATATTGAAGATATTTATCGCAGTCGCAAGACGCTCCTAGATATTCTAGATATGCGTGGCTACGATACAAGTCCCTATCGTAACTTCTCCCCTGAGGAGATTGCTGCCGCTGTGCCAAAGGTAGATGATCTTCCTGCCCTTTCCTTCAATGTAAAGAAAAAGGATCCCGAGGATAAGCGAATCTGCTATGTGCGATACGGCAAATTTAGTCGACAGAAGCTTGCTAGCATCTTTGAGAATGCTCCTGATATAACTGTGGGGGAAACTATTATTCTGACAATGGATCCTGTGGTGGATATTCATCATCAGATGGCACTCAAATTCTATTTGAGGAAACCAACGCCTGCCCTTATCAGCTTCTTCTACATCTCTCATATTGTGAATAATCCGCTGAATCACGTGCTTGTTCCGAATCACGAGATTGTGCCGCAGGCAGATGAGGAGGCCATTATGAAGAAGTTTCATATGATCTCCAAATATAAGTTTCCCTCTATTCGCTTTCATGTGGATCCGATTATCCGTATTCTAGGCGCAGTTCCTGGCAATCTGATTAAGATCACACGACCAAGTCGTTCTGCAGGTGTCTACGAATTCTATCGCCATGTTTCTCACTAAGGTGTAGGGATGCCAGCGTTATCGGATGAGATTAAGACAAAATTAGCTGATGCTAAAGCGGCTTATAATGCAAGTGACTTGAAAGCAAAATTAGGTGTTGATATTGGACAACCTGTTAGTAGCACAAGTTCAGTTCAACAATCTGTAGATGCCTTAGATGCAATACCTGATACGGATCCTTGGCGACCTATAAGTGCAATGATTTATTGCACACTATTGAATAAATCTGATGTAGAATATGCCAAGATTATTGCGCCTATAGCCGGTGATAATCCGAATATGCCAGTGGATATTGTAACGCAGAAGAATACTCAGTTACAATCGGATATTGCAGATCTCACAAAGAAGCGTGATGATCTTCTAGTAGATCAGCAAGCAGCCCAGTTACGTGACGATGTTCTCCGGACTGGAAATGGTGCCGTGACAAATCACCAGATCTATTTACTGGGCCGGCCTCTGCGCCCGGCATCTATCCCCTACTTATGGGCCCTATCCGTCCTCTTTATCGGCATTGCAATTCTTATTTTCTATATGTTTTATCCCTATACTGTTCCTCCCTGGGATGTCTTCCTTTTTGATCTATATCTTCTTTTTGTAGACCCTATGACCTGGGGAATCCTATTTAGTCTTGCATCGGTTGTCATTCTCTTCTTATCCTTACGTATTGCAAAAATAATCTAGATGGATATTCTATAATTCTATAATAGAGATGTCGTCGTGTTCCATTACGAGCACAAATATAACAGATACAATGATTGGTATTATACCCGGTTCCGCGGCAATAACAAATCCATCTATTGTTAATTTTGGCGATACAACAGCTCTTTGCAAGCCATCCACAGGGGGTGTTATTGTGAGCAATCTGAGTGCAAATTCAGCCCGTGATACAAATGGAATTCTTACTACCGCTGCACTAACAACCATTATTACTAACTTACAGTTATGCAATGATACCCTGCCAAAAACTACAACTGAAAATCAGGCCTGTATTGATAAGGATGCTTTATTTACAACAAATGTAAAGGATGAATATACATATTATTATGCGCTCTATTCATTTACAATAAAGAAATTGATGAATGCCCTAACAAACCAACAATCTACTGCTTGGACAGGCACAACTGGTCAAAATAATGCTATTAATTCCTATAAGGCAGCGGCTATCAAATTAAATATGCGTATAAATGATATCACTCAGATTGTGGATGCAGTCTCCAAGAAACAACGAAATACTAATATAACTAACTTGACAGATGCATTAAATGCGGATGATCAAAATCTGCAGGCACAATCTGCTAAATTAATGAGACAGCGTGAGCTCTTATCCAATAAGAATCAGGACAATATGGTGTTAATGAAAGAGATGGACGAGTATTCTCGTCAGAAAGCTAAGTATCATAATAATTTGTTAATGCTGTATAGTTTTCTGAATATCACAGCGATTGGCCTCCTGTTCTATGTGTATCGCTCTGCATAGGCTTTTCATTAGACCTGTCCTTCTTTATAAACAAGTAATTCAAATACTTGTTTATAAAAATAAGTCTATGTAATAGAATGGGGGATCTTTCCACAATAATGAGCCAAATTCAGGTTCTACAAGAACAGGGAGCGGGAATCCAGGCTGCAAATAATGCAACAGCAAATATCAATCCAGCCCTCACTGCAATTAGCACTCAAAAGACACAGGCATTTAATGCAGCATACGGAGATCTACAAAATAATACAAACGCCCTCCACGCACTTTACTATTACGGTCTTCGTAATGCCGATTTATCGGGCGCCCTAAATATAGCGATTAATACCCTTGAGACCTCAGCAAAAGAATTGGCACACGATCATCAGCTTGCCAAACGTCAAAATGAGGTCAATCAATGGACGGCCAGTAATAAACTGGACACCCTATTCATCTATCAGCAGCTTTTGATTATTCTATGCGCCACGATCATCCTTTTATATTTAGTCAAACGAGGACTTTTATCTACTACGGTGTTCTTGATTCTTGTTACAGTGATGGGGCTCATCTTCATATTCACTATTGTGAATCGTGTCCAGTATACAAATAGGCTCCGTGATGGACGATTCTGGAATAAACGCAAGTTTGAACAGCAACAACCGATTGCAATTAATTGCGATGCTGCTGCAAGTTTAGTATCAAATGGGGCATCTGCTCTTGCAGGATTAACAGCATCCATTCCTAAAATTGATATGTCGGGCAATATCTTTAGATAAGAATGCAGAATATGTAATCCATAATCAGGGATGGGACAGAACTTCACAGTACCAGCACAATGTAAAGCGCCAAATAATCCGGCTGACTATGTTAAAAATGTTGTAAGCACCTTGAATGGCTATGCTGAGATATATGTAAATGCAAGCACAGCCTCTGATGATGCTACGCTTCTGCAACAACAACAACTAAATGCAATGTATAAGTCCCTAACAAAACAAAAACAAGACTTAACACTGCAGATTCAATCATTAAAAAGTTCTACAGAACGTCACGATCGTGATTTCGTAGAACTAGAACAATCCACGAGTCCAAATACATCCTCTATACACGTGCTGGACGACTATACACTCTGGGTTCTCCTGCTCAGCTATCTTATCTTTGCAACAGCGATCTGCTTTTATTATTCTCATATACATCTCTATTCCATTTCGTCCATCCTTATCAGTGTAGGCGGAATGACATTGGTATCTTTTTTCTTAATTGTTCTGGCTATCATTATTCTGTAGCAGTCTGTTCTCGTTCCCAGTCCTCCAGATCCTCGTCGGACTCAAAGAGCCGAATCCGCTTATAGGTCTTCTTGTCTGCCGGCACACCATATTCGTCATCCAGTCGTTTCTGAAGTTCTGCCATCTGGAGCTTCTTGCCGCCGACCACCTCCGACCACTGCTTATAGACACGCCAAATCTCCTTCAAACACGCCTCCGAACCGGCTTCCGTTCGGAATCGTGCTTGCTTAAACTTGCCAAAGGAATCGAACATCGATCGATAATTATCGGATTCCTGACGGACAATCGCAGGAATGGGCTCAATGCCTGCCTTCAAATACTGGGTCTCGTAGATGTGCACAAGTCGCGCCATAAAGGGGACGCGCCATCGCCTGAGTTTCCCGTCCAGGAAATTGTCACGGGGCCAGATGTTCTTCGCAGGGTCAATGTCCTTGCCCTCCTCTGAATTGGGGTCCACGAACTTGGCCTCAAAGGGAACCGCCCGGACACGACGCCACGTGCCCCGATCCTGTGCGTGAATTGCAGGGAACTTGTTGCATAACATCACGGGCTTGCCGGTGATCTGGAACTTGGTCTGATCCTCAAACAGGCCTCTCGCCTCCACCGCATCCTCACCTGTAAACTGCTTCATTCGACTGGTATTCAGGGGCTCTCCATCATCTGGCTCGGCCATATAGATAAACCTCCTGTTGCGAATGGCCATAATGTCTGGATTGGCCGCCCCTGAATCGGGACGCTTCCGAGTCAGAACGGTGGACTGCATTGAGACCGCATAGTCGCCGAGGGCCATTACCATTAGGTCCACCAGTTTGGACTTGCCGTTGCCGCCTACACCGATCCACGTATCGTAGGTCTGTTCCCTGTTCGTCCCCTCTAAGTACGAGGAGAGCTTGCGCCACATATAGGCTCTCAGATCAGCCCTTGGAAAGACCTTCTCCATAAACTCATCAATCTCGGCCTGTTCG
>Ga0114967_10004633_pt1 | contig 11050 bp, 9 predicted proteins | sample M_130628_MF_Meta_FD_92639 | JGI IMG/M metagenome (GOLD analysis project Ga0114967, IMG submission 92639) | Freshwater microbial communities from Lake Montjoie, Canada to study carbon cycling - M_130628_MF_MetaG | ecosystem: Environmental > Aquatic > Freshwater > Lake | place: Lake Montjoie... | reverse complement strand
CATCACATCCTGGGGCTGAAGCAGGTCCCAAGGGTATGGCTGTTCGCCATTTAAAGTGGTACGCGAGCTGGGTTTAAAACGTCGTGAGACAGTTTGGTCCCTATCTGCCGTGGGCGTTGGATATTTGAGAGGAGCTATTTCTAGTACGAGAGGACCGAAATGGACGTACCTCTGGTGTACCGGTTGTCACGCCAGTGGCATTGCCGGGTAGCTAAGTACGGACGGGATAACCGCTGAAAGCATATAAGCGGGAAGCCTCCCTCAAGATCAGATATCCCAGGACTTTAAGTCCTCTAAAGGCTCGTTGAAGACTACGACGTTGATAGGCAGGGTGTGTAAGGGCTGTGAGGCCTTGAGCTTACCTGTACTAATTGGCCGTGCGGCTTGACCATATAATACTCAAATAGTTTTATATCGTCCTTTGTGCTTTAATACCGTTTTATGCTTGGTGAACATAGCGAGCGTGACCCACCCGATCCCATCTCGAACTCGGAAGTGAAACCGCTTAGCGCCAATGATAGTGTGGGGTCTTCCCATGTGAAAGTAGGACATCGCCAGGCACCCTATTTGATACTTTCTCGGCACCCATCAAGGGTCGCATTGTAGGGCCGGCAAGGAGACCGGCCCCTACAGTAATGCCAGACCTGTTCACAAAAATCCCCCATGTCTACGATGAACTTTTTTGTTTTTAGAACCTCCAAATGAAAGGTTTTAAGAATAAAAAAGGAAAGGGGATGTTACACACATCATCTGATCCCTATCCATTCCCCACAAAAACAGACTTTTCAGACAAAGGCTATCCTCAAGATTATGTGGACTGCCTCCCCTCCCTCAGTGATCAAATCACTTCTTTCTTGGATATACACCAATTAATAGCAAGACACGTTACAAGCACAGATTCCCCATCTCATGTCGGTCATCCGGGAGATATCTGGAATAAAAATGAGCAGTGTTTTGAATTTGTATTAAAACTAGAATCAAAAGATCCCTCCAATCCTAGCCCTTTATCGGGGCGCACTTTAAGAATCAAATTGAAAGATAAAGCCCATCAACTACCTGATCGGGTAGCCTTAGAAACACGTTTTGAACAGCTACGCAAAACAGCGGACTTTTTTTTATTAGACACAGAAAAATGTGGATTAAAAGCTGATCTTGAAGCGGTAAAAGAAATTCGTAGTTTTTTAGAAACCATGCCTTCTTTTAAGATGCCGCCGGATGATGCCGAGCCTGATTTAAATAGAAAAGATCACCGAGCCTTTGCAAAAAAAATCCTTCAAAATAAATATAAAGCGGTTAGCAATCTTATTGGACAAATGAGAGATAAGGGTCTTATTAGTCATGATCAATTTCAAGATTGGCAAAAACATGGGGCCGAAATTGAATCGGCCATGATTTTGGCTGATGTAAAGCAGGGGAACAAGAGAGATGTTTTAGTTTCTGTTTTTCCAGGTCGAGAGCCCCATGATTGGGTGTCTGAATGGTGTGAACCTTTAAGCGATGTGCCAAGTCCTGCTCGAAAGGGTGAAAAAGATCAACTGCCAAATTTTTGGCGCGTAAGAACAACGCTTTTTTCAAAAGGTGAAAGAGGTTCGGAAAAAATCGTTGAAACACTTCAATATCGTTCAGGTTCTTTTCCCGCGATTAAAGTTAAAAATAAACAAGAGAGATTAGCTAAGACAAAAGCCATTACAGAAGACTATTTAAGAACCGTTTATCGAGATACTTTATTAGAGCACCTTAAAAAACATTCTTTGAGTGAGTTGTTGAATGTGGTGGCTGCTTTGCCAGATTGTGATTTATGCGTTACCTCGCTATTGTCGCCTTCTGTGGGTAGTAAAGGAGGGCGATTAAGTTTAGAACCTGATAAAGATACGCGCCAAGTTTTAGAAACGGAAAGCATATATAAGCATTTTGTGAAAAATGGCTTTAAGCTCGATCCAAGTGATATTGCCTACATTGCCGGAAATTTAGGGAAAAAAGTTGAAGATCTAAAACCCTTAGGCTTAGATGAAAAGATCACCTTAAATATTTTGTATCAAAATTATGGCTCTAATACGGGAAGAGGTTTAGATACCAGTGGTGTTGAGAAAAAACTAAGAAAAGATGCCCGGGTTCAATTTGCGCAGCGAATAGTTAAGAGGCATGAAAAACTATTTCGTGCGGATCAAGTCAATACAAAATTAAAAATTTCTTTAGAAAAGATAAAAAATCTTTTGGAGCAGATTGAAAGAAAAGAAATAAAGGATTTTTCAAAAAAATATTTATGGAGGGAGAGCTTTCTAGATAATATAAAAGCCTTAGAGCCGCATTTAGGGGATGATCACTATAAAGATCTTTATAACGATTTGTGTCTTTATTATCGTTATTTGAATTATAGTCACAATCCTTATCCTGGTCGTTTTATCATTAAAAACCCAAAGCATAATTTTATGCCGTCGGTTATTACGGATGCATTAGCTCGTTCTTTAGGGTTTGTTTCTCATGTTAATTGTAAAAGCGGTGAAGATAGAACAGGCGTTTTACGTATTTTATGTATTTTGTTTTTAGAAAAATTTTCAGGGGAAAATTATAGCGATTTACTTGATGATAAAAAATATAATAATGTTCTTAGGGTTTTGTGGTTTCGTTTTAAGTCAAGAGCTTTATTGTCAAACAGCCTTATTATTAATGGCTTAAATGCACCAGGTGCTGCAGCTTTGCAGGTTGAATCTAAAAATGTTCCTGCCGAAAAACGATTTATTGTAAGGCAAGGCTATATTGCAAAACTACACAAAAGACTCTTTAAAAAGCCCTCTGTTTTATCAAGAAAATATCGACCTATGGGTGCCATTCGTTTTAAAGCTGAAGAAACAGACCTTCAATCTTTACAAAATGTTTTCGAAGGGTTTTTGCTAAAAAAAATCTCAAAAAACAAATTTGAGGTTTTTTTGGAGCAAAGCGATGATGATTATATAGAAAAATCTGAAAAGTCTACAAAATCTTTGTTATTTTCTCAAGATTCTAACTTTGAGGCATCTTTGTTTTTACAGTCCTATGCTAAAAAGAGCCTTTCTTCTGTTTCGATCTTGGTTGCAAGGCTTTTTTCTCGAGAAGATACTTGCCAATCTTTTGTAAGTGCCTTTGAAAGAAAAATAGAAAAATATGAAGATCTTGCTAATCAAAAAGCAAAAGGAATTGCCAGAAAAAATGTATTGTATGAGGGCGTTACTCTAGAAGAATCAACGCCCAAAGAAAGCAATGCAAACCAGAAGTATCAGGAAGTTATGATTAAACGAGATGATCAATCAACAGTCAAGGTGTCTTATTGTAAACAAGCCGTTGTTTCTGAATCTATTCTTTCTAATGCATCCAATGTTCAAGATAGAGATCTTTTTTTGCAATTTGAGCCGATAAAGCAGGCTTTAAAACATCAAAAAGATAAAAAGTTTTTGATTGGACCGGGTGATCCAAAGCAGGCCCTAAAATTTTTTATGATGGGCGTTCTTTGTGGGTTTAGTCCAGAATTAGAGGGGTCTCTTAAAAGCATAATCAAGGCCGATCCAGAATTACAAGGCCTTCTTGATAAAATTTTATTTCTGAATTCACAAAAAAATAGAAAAGATATTTTAGATATTGCTAAAGACTTTTTTTTAAAAGATGACAGGTCTGTCAGACATCTTTCAAGATAAAAAATCATATTATAAAACACTTAATTCTATTTTTTTTTGGAGTGCATTTTCTGTTTTTTTAGCGCCACACCAGGCGTGTCCAATGACCACTTCCAGGGTTGCTGGGTAAATGCCAGTCTCTTGTCGATAGAATTCATAATGCTTCTTAAAATCACGTAAAAATGCTTTTAGTTCAGGTTTTTTCATGCTTGGTATCGCATAAGACCAACCTGTTCGATGTAAATCACGTATTAAGGCAAAAGGACTGCTATATTCCAGTGTTAATAAACTGTTATCCATCACTGGGCTTTCAAAGGATGCCTGCACTAGTTGATCACCGAGATCATGCATATCCACTAACAGAGCATTTTCTTGTACACTTCGGCCATTTATATGGGTTAAGACTTGATTATATTCTTTTAAAGTATCAGGCCCAAAGCTTGAAAATAAAAATAATCCGCCGGCTTTTAAGACACGATGCACTTCTTTGAAAATAACTTCAGAATCCGGAAGCCAGGGAAAAAGCCCATTAGAAAACACCAAATCAACACTGTTGGCTTGAAGTGCTATGGCTTCTGCGTCTGCACAAAGAAAATGTGTGTTGTGACACTTGGTCGCATGCAGCATGGTTGCACTTAGATCTAATTGTATGATCTGTGCATTAGGATAGCGGGTAGCCAGCGTTTTTGAATCCTGACCCGTCCCAGATCCCAAATCTAAGATAAGTGTCGGATTGATCTTGATAAGATCCAAGCTTTCTAATAGGCGTTTACCGATCGCCTGCTCCACAAAGGCAAAGCGCTCATAATGAAAAGTTTTATCAGACAGGTTTTGTGAAACGATCTGCTTATAGTACTGGCGTTCAGAAAGGACTCTCATGCCTTTATTCTGGCATGTTGGCACGCCTTGAACAATGTATTTTTCCACCTACCTGCTGTTTATGTGGGTTAGCGAGTCTTATAAAGCAGGATTTTTGTGCAGTTTGTATTGAATTGCTACCCTGGACTGAAAATCGCTGCTTTCGTTGTGCCCGGCCTTTAGACATGGCTGAAGCCATTTATTGTGAGACCTGTCGGGAGCATCCCCCTTCCTTTGATAGAATGCAGGCACTCTTTCACTATGAACCACCCATGAATCGCATGATAGCCAAGTTTAAATTTTCAGGGGACTTGGCCTATGGTCGAATCCTCGGAAGCGTATTAGCCCAAAAGTTACAAGCCGATAGCTATAGATATCCCCTCCCTCAGGCCCTGGTGCCTGTGCCCTTGCATCATAAACGGTGGGTGAAAAGAGGGTTTAACCAAGCCCAAGAATTAGCCTTGGTAGCTCATAAGACTTTAAAGATCCCTTTATTAGATAAAATGTGTATACGGGTGAAAGACACACCTGCGCAATCCAGCTTAGATAAGGCGCATCGAAAAGTGAATCTTCGAAAAGCTTTTCGTATACAGGCTTTAGAGCCCTTAGCCTTTGAGCATGTTGCGATTATTGACGATGTGGTGACAACGGGCAGTACCGTTGATGCTTTAGCCGCTGTCCTTAAGGACGCGGGGGTTGAACAAGTGGATGTATGGTGTATTGCGAGGGCTTAGCATGCTTCTATATGAATAGCTGTAGTATTAACGAGTATTTATAATACGCGTAGTTGACACAGGCGTCAGTTTCGCGTGTTATTGATTTTGTACCAAATGATAATACACCTGTCCCGCCTTTTTCTGGCGGCATAGTTCCCAGTTTTTGGGTAGTACGTCCAAATCGATGGGGGCATTATGTTCAAAATAAATAAGGGTCTGGGGTTTTAGTAAAGGTTCTAGTGCTTTAAAACAGCCAGGCAATAATGCAGCTGCATAGGGCGGATCGATGAAAACAATATCAAAAGGCAAAAAGGACTCGGATGCTTTGGTAGTCTCTGATTGTACAGCAGACTTTGCATAAAGTTCTGTCTGTGATGTTAACCAACGCATAACATCCATGTGTAAGATCTGCATACCATGGGCTTGTAGCGATTGTTTGTTTTCTTCAAGTGTCTCAATAGAGAGTCTGTCTTTTTCAATAGATAGAACTGCTGCAGCACCTCTGGAAAGCGCTTCAAAACTTAAAGCGCCTGTGCCTGCAAACAAATCTAGGCAACGTGCATTTTTTATAACAGGCGCTAACCAATTAAAAAGGGTTTCACGCACCCGATCGGGTGTGGGTCTTGCGGGGATTGCGGGAAATCGTATTTTACGGCTACGCCAAATTCCGCCAATAATACGTATTTCAGACAGTTGCATTATTTAGGGTGTGCTGGCTTTTATAGGACCTACAACAATCAAAGCCATTTTTTCTGGGTCCAAATGCTTTTGCAGGGCCGCCTTCACTTGTGTATGGGTGAGTGACTGTATCTTTTGTTGATATGTGTCTAAAAACTCCAGAGGCAGTCCATAAAAAGCTATGGTGGAAAGTGCGTCGCTCAGCTTAGCATTACTGTTGATCGTTAAGGGGAAGGCACGTATCAGACCATTTTTAGCGATTTCCAAGTCTTCTTCCTTCGGTCCTTCTTTCACAAAACGCGTGAATGTTTCTTTGACACAATCGATGGCTTCTTGTGTTTGTGTATTTTTGGTTTGTAATTTAATCACAAAGGGTCCAGCTTCTTGAAAAGTATTAAGGCTGCTACCGACATTATAGGCCAGGCCTCGTTTTTCTCGTACTTCATTAAACAGTTTATTGCTGAGTCCATTCTCTCCTAATAGATAATTACCCAGCATGAGGGCGAAAAAATCCGGATCGCCCGCTGCAATACAGGGTGCGCCCATCATGATATGGGTTTGTTCAGATGCATAGTCGATGCGTTGTTCAGCACTTGCTTTAAGCAGCATCACTGCTTCTAAAGCGGGCGCAGGCATACCCTCGGGTAGTTGTTGAACTAATTTTTCAGCCAACTGCTTTGCTGTCTCTACCGTGAGGTTACCTATCAGCGTGATGGTGCTATTTTTGGCAACGGCATAGCGTGCATGAAAGCTGCGCAGTTCTTGTGCGCCCAGAGAGGCTAGTGTTTTCTCGGTGGCTACGCCAGGATTGGCATAAAGGTGATTGCCATAGATGGCTGCAAAAAAAGCATCTTGTGCAATCACATTGGGTTTCTGTTGTTTTTGTTGAATAGCTATTAATTGCTGTGCTTTGATGGAAGCAATCGATGCTTCGTTAAAGATGGGTGTTGCGATTAAGCTTGCTAGCAGATCGGTGAGTACAGACACTATTTGCGGATCCGATAAGCTACGTAGTGTGAGTGTCGCCCGATCCTTAGACAAGTTGCTATTAAACAAAGCACCTGTATTTTCGAATTGTTCTGCGATTTGATCGGCGCTTAATTGTGTGGTGCCCTGGTTTAAAAGATTAAGCCATAGTGCGGCCAAACCAGGGTGCTCGGCATCACGGCTCGATCCGGCATCGAAGCTTAGCGTGATATCGACCATAGGGAGTGTATTGTTTTGTATAAAATAGACTTTCGAACCCTTGGCAGTATGCCAGGTTTGGATATTTTGTTTCACAGCTGTGTGTTCGATAGTCTCTGGCAGTGTTGAATTGGCTTTGGTATGAGGTGCAGTACTATCGCTATTCGCTGTATTATCAGAGCTAAGGCTTTCTTCAGGTGCTATGGTTTTTTGTGGTGCAACCGTTTTCGCAGGTAGCGATCGTAGTGCATAATGCAAGCCTGCAGGCAGACACAGAATAAAAAACCATAGAATGATTGTGTGCTTTTTCATAGGTTATTTCCCAGATGGTAGTGGAATAAGTTGTGCAACCGTCAGTCGATTATCTTGTAGATATTTTTGTGCAACCCTGCGCACCGCTTCAGCACTGACGGCTTTAATACGTTCGGGGAAGGTTTCTGCAATCTGCCAAGAAAGCCCAACCATTTCTAGAGCCCCTATTTCAGTGGCTTGATCGGACATGGAATCGCGGCTAAAAACTTTCTGTGCGACCGCATTTGTTTTAATGCGATTGAGCACATCCTCGCTTAATAAGTTTTTCTGTAGATCGGAGACTTCGTTTAAAAAGCCAGCTTCTACTTCGGCTAAGGTATGCTTAGCCATAGGTACGGCAGAAAAGGTGAACAGGCTGTCGTATTTTGAAAAGGGATCGTAGGAAGCCTCCATATGGGTTGCTAGCCCTTGCTTGCGCTCTAAATTGTGTGACAGGCGGGCACTTTGTCCCTGACTTAAGGCCATGGATAAAACCATGAGTGCATAAGGTTCCTGAGGATCGCTGGCTGTTCTCAGCGAAGGTACATTGTAGGCCATAAAAGTACGCGGTACAGAGGCTTTCGCATTAACTTGGACTTCTCGCTTACCAAGAGGCGCTATTTCCATACGTTTTTTGCGTATTGGCAGTTTAATAGGCGTTAGGGCTGCAAAGTGTTTTTTTACCATGGCAAAAGCATCATCTGCTTTTACATTGCCTACAATCACAACAACCGCATTATTAGGTCCATACCAGGTTTTGTACCAGCTGCGTAAATCTTCTGCCGTTAATTCTTCAATATCACCCATCCATCCTATCGTTAAATGATGGTAAGGATTGCTAATATGAGCTGCAGCATACAAACGTTCTAGGGTGAGCATTTCTGGGTTGTCGTCATAGCGCATCCGCCGCTCTTCCATGACCACTTTTAATTCGGGCTCAAAATCTTTAGGATAAAGGCTTAGATTCATCATGCGATCGGCTTCCAGACCTAAACAGAGATCCAAGCTTTGTGTCCCTACTTCTTCATAGTAGGCTGTAAAATCAGTACTGGTAAAAGCATTAAGATTGCCCCCATGCACAGCGACCAGGCGCGCTAAGGTTTTGTCGGGGTATTGGGGTGTTCCCTTAAACATCATGTGTTCTAGCGCATGAGAGATCCCTGTTAGGCCATTGGGTTCATCACTACTCCCTATGCCATACCAAACTTGCGTGACCACGGTCGGTGCACGGCTATCTTCACGTACGATCACTTTAAGTCCATTATCAAGCTTATAACTAAAGGTGTTTGTTGTATCAGAGGCGTAGACCTGCGATGTGTGGCTTAGACAGAAAAGCAGCCCTACAACAAGGCATTTTAAGGTGGCGACCCTTACAGGATTGCGGTATGCTGGGCGCTTTACCTTAGTCTTATGGTTCAACATGCTCGATTTCCTTAAAAGAAAAATGCTATCCAGGGATGGTACACCAAAAGAAGCACTTGTGCCAAAAGCATCCGTGGGGTTTTTTGATCGTTTTAAAAAAGGGTTCGACCGCCTTCTCAAAGGCAAAACGGTACTCGATGCAGCCTTGATAGAAGATCTAGAAGCATTTTTAATGTCTGCCGATTTGGGTGTACGCAGTACCGATCAGATCGTAAAAGAGTTGCAGCATGCTTTTGAAAAAAAGACGGATGTTCAAGCGAGCGATCTGAAACAATTTGTAAAGCAGGCGCTGTATGAACGCTTAAAATCTTTAGAGAAACCACTGGTGCTGCAAAGTACGCCCACACCTTTTTTTATTTTGGTGGTGGGTATTAATGGTTCGGGCAAGACCACCAGTATTGCCAAGATCGCCAAATGGTACAAAAACCAGAATAAGCAGGTTCTTTTAGCAGCAGGCGATACCTTTCGTGCAGCCGCGATTGAACAGCTACAACATTGGGCCACGCAACAAAACATTCCGCTGATTGCACAACACAGTGGCGCAGACAGCGCTTCGGTTATTTTCGATGCCTTTGCCGCAGCACAGGCAAGGCAGATGGATGTGTTAATTGCCGATACGGCAGGGCGATTACATACCCAAGATAACCTGATGGAAGAATTACGAAAAATCTGTAGAGTGGTACGTAAATTAGATCCTACAGCCCCCCATGAAATTCTTTTAGTCTTAGATGCAAGTCTTGGACAAAATGCTTTAACCCAAGCCAAGAAATTTCATGATGCGGTACAGTTTACAGGTATCGTCTTAAGCAAATTAGATGGTACGGCCAAAGGCGGACTTATTTTTGATATTGCCCAAACCTTAAATATCCCTATTCGATTTATCGGCGTGGGTGAAAAGATTGATGATCTCAAAGTGTTTGAGGCTAAGGTTTTTATGGATGCATTGTTTGAAGAATGATATCACCTTTCATCTAGCCTCAGAGCCTAAGGGACTCACACTGGTATGTCAGGAGGCCTCTGCTAAAAAGCCAAGTCATTTGAGGGTAGAATTTAGCCAAGGACCTTTGGCCTATCGTCGTGTGCATGGTGGTGGTAAAAATCAGGCCATTGCCAAGGCGGTAGGCTTAAAGCATTATCCCTTGCCTTTAAGGGTGATAGATGCCACGGCGGGTTGGGGGCGCGATGCCTTTGTATTGGCTTCTTTGGGTTGTACCCTACACTTAATAGAGCAATCAATCATGATGGGCGCTTTATTGGAAGATGGTCTTAAGCGTGCGTCTGTGGATCCTATCATTGGTTCTTGGGTGAGTGCCATGAAACTAAGTGTAGCAAGCGCCGAAGATATCTTGAATGATCTGGAGGATAGCGATTGTCCTGAGGTTATTTATCTCGATCCCATGTTTCCAGATTCTGAGGGTTCAGCGCTGCATACATTGCGCATGCGTGTTTTACGGGAGATCGTGAGCGATCTGAAACCCTCAGATAAATTATTGGCCTTGGCACGGTCCAAAGCGCATAAGCGTGTGGTGGTAAAACGACCCCAACAGGCGGAGCCTTTAGATGATCAAGAACCTGATTTTGCAATCCACAGTGTTTCGCATCGTTATGATGTTTATTTAAGCAGATGAAAGTATTTTTATGAATATTTATTTAGTGGGTGGTGCTGTACGCGATCAATTACTGGGCTTGTCGGTTCAAGAACGCGATTGGGTTGTGGTGGGGGCACATCCAGCGCAACTTTTAGCCCAAGGTTTTAAACAAGTAGGAAAAGATTTTCCGGTTTTCTTAGATCCCAAAACACACGAAGAATATGCCTTAGCACGTACCGAACGAAAAACGGGCAAGGGTTATACGGGGTTTGATTGTTATGCGGCACCCGATGTTAGCTTAGAACAAGACTTAAGTCGACGTGATCTGACGATTAATGCCATCGCAGAAGCGCCAGACGGAACGCTTATCGATCCCTTCAATGGCCAAAAGATTTAAAAGATCGCATTTTACGTCATGTATCGCCTGCCTTTTCTGAAGATCCTGTACGTATTTTAAGGATTGCACGATTTGCAGCGACTTTGGCATCTTTTCACTTTAGCGTTGCAATCGAAACCTTGGATCTGATGCGTAGTATGGTCGAGGCCGATGAGCTTGAGGCTTTAGTGCCCGAAAGAGTGTGGCAAGAAACCCAGAAAGCGTTGTGTGGGTTTGATCCCACCCAGTATTTTCTAGTATTGCGTGCCTGTGGTGCACTAAAGCGTT
>Ga0114967_10004632_pt1 | contig 11051 bp, 8 predicted proteins | sample M_130628_MF_Meta_FD_92639 | JGI IMG/M metagenome (GOLD analysis project Ga0114967, IMG submission 92639) | Freshwater microbial communities from Lake Montjoie, Canada to study carbon cycling - M_130628_MF_MetaG | ecosystem: Environmental > Aquatic > Freshwater > Lake | place: Lake Montjoie... | reverse complement strand
GCTGACGCTGCGGGAAATTCTTCCCAAAAACTCCGTCATCTTGAACTTGTTTTTGGATCTGCTGACGCTGCGGGAAATTCTTCCCAAAAACTCCGTCATCTTGAACTTGTTTTTGGATCTGCTTTGTTACAACCGATTTAAACTCAAGTTCGTCCATTTTTTTCATCCATATTTCCCGTTCTTTTGAAGGCTTTAAATTTTTTGAAAAAATTAACCCATTTTTTTGATCGTAAACAGCAAAAAACTTTTGACCGCCATCAAATAAAATGTCAGGTTTTTTATCAAAAATCAGAGTCAAAAATGAAAGACTAAAAATCAAAGCCCCAAACCAGCGCAAACGACTTGAACTCAAGCAAATCAATAATAATCCAAGAATTGCGATGACCAAACCAAAACCTGATAATTGTGGGCTAATAAGATTTGAATAATTCATTTCGGCCACAAAAACCGCGATTTTTTCAATCAGCAAAATTCCTTTTCCCATTAAAATCAGCGCATATTTTTCGAGATTTAACGGCATTAAAAACAAAGCTAAAAAACCTAGTGGCATCACAAAAAAACTGGTGAGAGGAATTGCTAAAATATTTGCGATAAAACCAAGCAGAGAAACGGTTTGGAAAGAATGCATCAAAAACGGCGTGGTGGCGATTTGAATGATTATGGAAACCAAAATAATTTCGATGAAATAGCAAACTGCTTTCAAAAATAAATTATCAAAACGCAACCGCGGCATCACTTCATAAAAACTTCCTAACACCAAAATAGCAGCGAAAGAAAGCTGAAAACTGATATTAAAAACAGCAAGAGGATTATATAAAATCAGCGCTAAAACCGCGGTCATTATTGCCCGTTTGGAATTGATTTTTTGTCCCACAAAAAGCGCAATTAAAACTAGCAAAACCATAATAAAAGCGCGCTGCGCTGGCATTGGCGAAGCGGCGATTTTTAAATAAAAATAAGTGCCAAAAATGGCCGCAATCGCTGCCGCTTTTTTAATATCAAAATTTAAAATTAAAAAAGCGCTGCGCGATAAAATAAACCGCGTTGATACAAAAAAAATCGCGCTGGCGAGCGCTAAATGAAACCCAGAAATTGAAAGTAAATGCGCCAAACCGGAATTGCGGATATCACTCATCAGGTTTTTGGAAATCCGATTTTGATCTCCAATCAGAAACGCCAAAGCAATGGCGCTAACATCGCCTTCAAGACTATTTTCTATTTTGCTGCGAACTTTTTCACGCAAATCGAGAAACCATTGCTCTAGACTTGATATTTCAGCTTTTTTTAAAATTCTCGCTTCGCCAATTGCAAAACCGTAAGCGCCGATTTTTTTAAATTTAGCATCGAGAGAAAAATCAAAATCATCGGGAAATTCGCGCGCTTTTGCAGGCTGCAACATCATGCGAACTGCGATTATGTCATTTACCGAAATATTATCGAAATTTTTAATCAGGTTAATTGAAATTTTTTGCGGCGGGTTTGGAAAGCGTTCGCGCCCTTCGATTTCTTGCCAGTTAACAACTTGGTAATTTTTAGAATAATCAAGAAATTCACGATCAATTTCTTGATAGTTTTTGAGATTTACAAAATTTTTTAAAATTGTTTTTTCGCTGATTTTCTTTTTGGGTTTTTTCTTTTTGGGCTTTTTATCAACGGTTTTTTTAACCAAAATATTTTCAGCAAACGAAGCTTCAAACTTAAGCAACCTACTTACTTCAACTTCATCAGATTTTCTTCTACGCCGTTTTTTCTTTTCTGGCTTAATTAAAATTGCATCACCTTCTTCAGCATTTTTTGTATCTTTCTGAATTTTCTTGGAAATTTTTTTCTGACGCGGCTTTTTAACTTTTTTCTTTTTTTCAGCAAATTTTGATTTGTATAAAACTGGTTTTGAAATCACTAAATTAGCACCTTCAACTCCATTTTTTGGATTGTAGAATTTTCTTATCGATTCAACTTTGCCAATTCCATCTACATAAATTTTTCCGCTAATTTTGGTGTGATTAAGAAAGATTTTTTGATAAAAATTAGAGTAAAATGCGCCCAGTAAAAATAAGGCGCATCCTAGAAAAACAAGGAAGCGAAGCGAATTGCGATTAAAAAAAGCCAAAAATGAAGAGATGAGAAATAAAACAACAAGAAGAGAAAATTTTTCTATAAAACTTTCTTCAAAAAGAAAATAAAAAGCCGCGCCAAAGCCGAATAATACTGGCATCCAAAGCCAAAGATTATCTTTTTCTTGCGCGAAAATATTATAAAAAAATGCGGTGAGTTTTTGCATTTTGGGTTTTGGGTTTGGTGTGTGGTTTTTTAGAGGTTCTTTAAGAAAGATCTTAATTTATTTGTCCTTTATCCCTTCGGGATACGGAAACGCGACACGAGTCGCGCCCCGCTTTGCGGGGATCCCCATCCCGTATGTCAATGAGACATACGGGATTTATTTTAACATCACAAAACCCCCCAACCCCCCTTAACAGGGGGGCTTTAAGTCCGAATTCAGTCTAAAAAGCCCCCCTGTTAAGGGGCTTTAAGTCCGAATTCAGTCTAAAAAGCCCCCCTGTTAAGGGGCTTTAAGTCCGAATTCAGTCTAAAAAGCCCCCCTGTTAAGGGGGGTTGGGGGGTTTTGCGATGCTAATTATTTTCTTCGTTATACCAATTATTCGCCTTAAAATTCTTTAAAACAAATTCCTTATGCGCTTCTAAATCAGCCATAGAAACAGCAAAATCACGCTTCGGCAATTTTCTTCTAACTTGCGAAATCACAATTTTTTCTTCTATTTTACCAACATTTTCCACTTCTTTTTTAGCATGATCAAAAGCCAATCCACTTTGCGCGCCACCCATTAATTCGAGGTAAACATCACATAAAAGTTCAGTATCTAAAAGCGCTCCATGTTTGGTTCGGCGCGATAAATCAATGTTAAATCTTTTACATAAAGCATCGAGCGAGGCGGGAGATCCGGGAAATTTATTGCGGGCAATTGTCAAAGAATCGATAACATTTTCCATGTTCAAAACTTCCATTCCCAATCCGCGCAGTTCGTGATTTAAAAATTTAGTATCGAAAGCGGCGTTGTGAATAATGATTTTAGCATCTTTAACAAAATCCAAAAACTTGTGAACAATATGCTCAAAAATTGGCTTATCTTGCAAAAATTCACCCGAAATTCCATGAATACGAAAAGCCTCTTGCGGCATCTCGCGCCTAGGGTTTACGTAAGTGTGAAAATAATTTCCAGTTTTAACACGATTGATTAATTCAACGCAGGCAATTTCAACAATTTTATCGCCGCTTCTGGGATCTAATCCTGTAGTTTCAATATCGAGGCAAAGTTCACGCATTATTCATTACTTGGAATTGTACCAACTTTTGGCTGGCAAAAAGAACGGGTTGATTCGGTTTTAACAAAAGCTGCAACTTCTTGAACTGCGTGGCTTTCAAACTCTTTTGCCACTTCGCCAACGCGATTGATAAAGCCGCCTTCTGATTCAGCAAAAACTTTTTTGAAGAAATTGCGCAAAGCGTGAATATCGTCGCGGGCAACGCCGCGGCGCTTCATGCCGACTAAATTTAAACCCGCCAAAGAAGCGCGCTCACCCATTACCAAACCGTTTGGAATAACATCATTTTCAACACCCGACATGCCGCCAATCATTACACCAGCGCCGATTCTGGCAAATTGATGAACCGCAGAAAGACCGCCAATTACAACGTGATCGCCAACTTCAACATGTCCCGCAAGCGTGGCGTTATTTGCCAAAATCACGTTGTCGCCAACTACGCAATCGTGGGCAACATGAACGCCAACCATCAATAAACAATTATTGCCAATTGTTGTAATCATCGCGCCATCTTGTGTGCCGAGATGAATTGTAACATGCTCGCGAATGCGATTATTATCGCCAATTACAACTTTTGATTTTTCATTTTTGAATTTCAAATCTTGCGGCGCCAAACCAATCGAGGCAAAAGGAAAGATTACATTATTTTTGCCGATTTGAGTGTCGCCTTCAATTACCACGTGCGATTTGATGATTGTATTATCGCCAATTTTGACATCATCGCCGACAATTGAATAAGCGCCGATTTCTACATTTTCGCCAAGCTGCGCCTTTTCGCTGACTATGGCTGTTGGGTGAATTTTTTTAGTCATAATTATTGTTTTTTCTTATCGACAATCATTGCTGAAAGTTTGGCTTCTGCCACTTTTTGACCATCAACCATTCCGACAGCCGAAAGCTTCCAAACCGCACCGCGATTATGAACGGCTTCGACATGAAGTTCTAAAACGTCACCCGGAATTACTGGTTTTCTAAATTTTGCGCCGTCAATTGACATAAAATAAACCAATTTATCTTCCGGATTAAAATTAGGTGCCGCAGTTACCATTAAAGCGCCAGCTTGCGCCATGGCCTCAATAATTAAAACACCCGGCATAATTGGATGGTCGGGGAAATGTCCCAAGAAATGTGGCTCGTTAAATGTCACGTTTTTTACAGCAATAATCTTTTTTTCAGGCTCAAGTTTGATAACTTTATCAACCAATAAAAATGGATAACGATGCGGCAAAGATTTTAGAATTTTTTCAATGCCGATAATTGTTTTGGAAGTCATATTCTTTATGATTTGGTTGGGGATGAGTGAATTTTGGCGCTGTCGCGTAAATCAAGTTTTTCTAAGAAATTTAGAATTGCGGAAAGCTATTTTTCTTTGTTGGAAAAATCAACTTGTGAGTTTTTTAACATCGCAAAACCCCCCAACCCCCCTTAACAGGGGGGCTTTATCCGAGTTCGATTTTAAAGCCCCCCTGTTAAGGGGGGTTGGGGGGTTTTGCGATGTTAAAAAACAATTTCCTTGATTCAAATCACCCTACTCTTTTTAATCGCCATTCTCTTCCTTTGAGATCAAAAAAACTTCCAACAAAATGAGCGAAAATAAATTTTCTGGCGCTGAAATAATTCTTAAAGCTTTTGTCAACGAAGGCGTTGATATAATATTTGGCTATCCCGGCGGCGCGATTTTGCCTTTTTATGATGCGCTTTTTACGCAAAATAAATTGCATCACATTTTAACGCGTCATGAACAAGCGGCGGCTCATGCTGCTGAAGGTTATGCGCGCTCAACAGGAAAAGTTGGCGTAATTACAGTTACTTCTGGCCCCGGCGCAACCAATGCCATTACTGGACTTACAGACGCTTATCTCGATTCCATTCCTTTAGTTTGCATTTCTGGACAAGTTGCAACTTCCGTAATCGGAACTGATGGCTTTCAAGAGGCTGATATTACTGGCTTGACGCGCTCTTGTACCAAACATAATTATCTCGTTAAAGATGTGAATGATTTAGGTTATATCATTCACGAAGCCTTTCACATCGCGCGTTCAGGTCGCCCTGGCCCAGTTCTAATCGACATTCCAAAAGACGTGCAAAATAACCACGGAATTTATAACGGAAAAACTGAAATTAGTCGCCCTTCTTACCAGATTGAAAAACGCAAAATCCAAATTAATCACGATAAAATTTCGGCGGCAATTGATCTTTTAGAAAATGCCACGCGCCCAATATTTTACACAGGCGGCGGCATTATAAATTCAGGAGATAAAGCCAGCGAATTATTAACAAAATTCGTGCGTGAAACCGGATTTCCAATCACCAACACATTGATGGGACTTGGCGGATTTCCAGCTTCCGACCCACATTTTATTGGCATGCTTGGAATGCATGGAACTTACGAAGCCAATATGGCGATGCATGATTGCGACGTGATGTTAAATATCGGCGCGCGCTTTGATGATCGAGTTACTGGCCGCGTTTCTGGCTTTTCACCAGACTCGAAAAAAATTCATGTTGATGTTGATGATTGTTCAATTGATAAAATTATTCACGTTGATGTTCCCATCGTTGGAGACGCTGCCTCTGTAATTGAAGCGCTGTTAAATGAATGGAATCGCCGCGGACTTAAAAACCGCAAAAAAGAAATTTCAAAGTGGTGGGATCAAATTAAAAAATGGCAGGATATTGACTCTTTATCTTACGAAAAAAGTGACAAAACCATTAAACCCGGTTTCGCTTTGCAGAGTTTGAATGAACTTACAAAAACACAAGCGCCTTTCATTTCAACCGACGTTGGTCAACATCAAATGTGGGCGGCGCAATATTTGACTTTTGACCATCCAAAAAAATGGCTAACTTCTGGCGGCCTTGGAACCATGGGCTACGGCGTTCCGGCGGCTTTGGGCGCACAAGTTGCCAATCCCGAAGCTTTGGTTATGTGCATTAGCGGTGACGCTTCTTTCATGATGAATATGCAAGAACTTGCGACCATCAAACAATATAATCTTCCGGTAAAAATTATTATCTTGAACAATCGCTACATGGGCATGGTTCGTCAATGGCAGGAATTGATTTATCAAAAACGCGAAAGCCAGTCTTACATGGAATCACTTCCTGATTTTGTGATGCTCGCTGAAAGCTTTGGTATCAAGGGAATGGAATGTTCCGATCCAGCTAATCTTGATCAAAAATTTAAAGAAATGATTAACCATAAAGGCCCGGTTTTATTTAATTGCGTTATTGAAAAAGCTGAAAATGTTTTCCCAATGATTCCGGCGGGCGCTGCACATAATGAAATTTTGCTTGGTTCGCAGGCGAAACTGTATGTACAAAAAGATTTAAACGCGGTTTAGAAAACTCTTGATAGATTATCTCGAGTTTTTCAAATTAGCGCCTCTCTTCTACAATCAAATTCTCATTTTGTGACCTTAGTTAAAAAACATGTAATTGCAGTTTTAGTTGATAATGAATTCGGCGCTTTGGCGCGCATTGTCGAACTTTTTTCAGCACGCGGCTATAATATTGAATCATTAAACGTAGCGCCAACAAGTTTAGATAAAAAACTTTCGCGCATTACAATCACAACTTTTGGAACCGCCAAAACCGTTGATCTGATTTGCAAACTTTTAAAAAGAATTGTTCCAGTTCACACTGCTGCCGAATTAACCCGCGAACAAGGTTATATCGAGCGCGAATTGGCTTTGGTACAAATTATTGCCAGCGAACAAAAACGCGAAACCGCAATGCAAATTGTTGATAAATATCGCAGCAGCGTGGTTGATATTGCTGGCGATTCGATTGTTTTTGAAGTGATAGGAACCGCAGAAACAATTGACGAACTTTTGAATAAACTTGCGGATTACGGCTTAGAATCAGTTTCAAGAACTGGCGTTGCCGCTGGATTCAAGGGCGAGAAAAAATTGGCGAATGTTTAGCGCGTTTTGAGTGCGCATAGATTCTGAACTTGTTTTTAGGATCTGTTCATACTTTCAACAATCTCCGCTCAATAATTTCTCCTTGACTTCCCAATCCCAAAAAATATTTTGCCGCACTCTTTTTTAACTCCCTATACAATACAGGTAATTTATGGCTGGAAAACCTAAAGCTTCTAAATCGAAAAGAAATTCTATTTTGTTCAAGCTGGTTAGCACCGCAGGCACTGGATTTTTCTATCTAGCACGTCGCAACCCAAAACAAAAACAGGAAAAAATGGTATTTTCTAAATACGATCCTGTAGTTCGCAAACACGTAGAATTTAAAGAGCAAAAGCTTTCAAGCTAAGCTCTTAAAAGCTCAAGGCGGGCCTTAAAAAAAGGCTCGCCTTTTTTATTGCTGTAAAAAAATATCCTCATGAATTCTCTTACTCCACTTACATCACAAATTATCGAAGTTGTCGAAAAAGCCGCCATCGCTTGCTACGACTGGATTGGTAAAGGCGACAACATGGCCGCTGATCACGCGGCAGTTGAGTCAATGCGCGAAAATTTAAACTTGATGAATATTGCCGGAACCATTGTTATTGGCGAAGGCGAACGTGATGAAGCGCCAATGCTTTATATCGGTGAAAAAGTTGGATTACAAAAAAATTCTGGGGGTGGAATTGAAGTTGATATTGCGCTTGATCCTTTGGAGGGAACAACCATTTGCGCCAATGCCGGCGAGTCTTCTTTGGCTGTAATTGCTTTTGCCAAAAAGGGCGGATTTTTGCACGCTCCCGATGTTTACATGGAAAAAATTGCGGTCGGCGCTGGTCTTCCTGAAGGCGTGATTGATTTAGATAATTCTCCCCAAACAAATTTAGCCAATATTGCCAAAGCCAAAAAATGCGCTATTTCTGATTTAACCGTTATGATTCTTGAGCGCACGCGTCACAATGAATTAATCGCCAAAGTTCGCGAAGCAGGCGCCAGAATTCGTTTAATTGGTGACGGCGACGTTGCCGGCGTTATCGCCTGCACCAGCCAAAGCACTTGCATTGATGTTTACATGGGCACCGGTGGCGCGCCGGAAGGCGTTCTTGCCGCAGCGGGACTTCGCGTCATTGGTGGTCAAATGATGGGTCGCTTAATTTTTGGTGATAATCAAAAGCAAATTGAACGCGCCAAAAAAATGGGCATCGCTGATTTAAATAAAAAATATACAGCTGAAGAAATGGCTCGCGGCGATGTAATTTTCGCCTGCGCTGGTGTGACTGACGGTTACATGCTTTCTGGTATCAAAAAATGCCATAGCGGTAAAATTTTCGTGAATTCTTTAATCATGGATTCAGCAGCGAAAAAAGTTACCAACACCAAATCGGAGTATCTTTGTTAACCAGCAAAGACTAAGGCTTTTAAATTCTCCCTTCTCTCTTCATTCTTCACTAAATAGCTGTTGTAGCTAACGCTACATATATTCAATTCAGAACTCTGCATCACGCTTTTTTATACAAGTTAAATTAAAATTTTATGACACAGCTAAATTCATTACAAAATCACCTACACAAAACTTATGAAAAATGGAAAGATCTTGACGACTCAAATAAAAAACAAAAAATAAACCTGATTCTGCCTTTCATCCAGTTAAACAGCTATTTGAATCTGATTGCGCCGAGTGAAAATTCTCATAATAATATTAAAGATTTTGGCGCTAAATATCAGCGTATTTACGGCGTAAATATCAGCGAAATGAACAATTCCGATATCGCACCGCAATTGCTGGCAAGAATAGAAGAAATTCAAGAACAAGGCGGAAAATTAAGCGCAGAAGAGCAATCTCAACTTTTGCAATATGAAGATAAATATATTCACGCCCACAACCGAGTAATGTTTAATTACGGATCTTTTCTTAAAATCGCTCGTGATAACAGCGTTGACGAACCAAAAAAAGAAGAGATTTCCAATCAAATTCAAACACTTAAAAACACCGAAAATCCCGCAGAATTTTTATCACTTTTAAGCGAGATAAACCGCAATTTTGAGTTAGAAAAATATTCCGCCGCAATTCCTAAAGATGATCTCGAAAACCACGCGTTACTTAATCAAATGACCAGTTACGCGTTAAATTTAGCTCAAACATCTCAGATTTTGCTTGATAAAAATTCACTCGACAAAACATTGAAAATGTTTAAACCAAGCGCAACAAAATTTGCGGCTAAAAGAAATGTCGCAATTCCTGATTTATCAGAATTTAGTTCTGCCTTAAAAGACAAAGACATTGAAATGACAGTTGGTTTGGAAAGTGAGTTTTTGCTTAATTCACTCGAAAAAAAACAGGCGCCCGAAAGTGAAACTGAAAAAAATATCGCCATCAAAAAAATTCTCGCCGACATTAATGCCCGACGCAAAATGCAAACAAAATATGGCTTTGAACCAACATTGCCAGAAATTCACGACATGACGCCAATTTTATCTGCAACGCCAAAAGAAGGAGGAATTGGACGTTGCGATTTTACCCAAATTGTTGAAGATATTAAAGAGCGAAATCGCGCCCTTAAAAGCGAAGTTCCAGAAATTGAAAAATTGGTCGCCAATTTTACTGAAGCCGAAGCTTTTTTTTACAAACTTTTCTTTTTAGAAGATTTTGCAATTGCCTCCAAAGTTGAAATGGATGGCATTTATGATCCTTCAAAAAGCCGCGAAGAAAATTTTGAAAATACTTGGAATTTAATTAAGGAAAACCGTTTTCATGAAAAGCTGCTCGACATGATTCAAGCCCATGAAATTGCAGTTGGACCGCATGATGTTTCAGAAATTCTACAAGAAAAAAACAGCGTTTTTAAAAAAATGCGTTTACTTGCCAATCAAAGCGGTGTTTCGCTTGACGACGCTAACGCTCAAGTTAATTGCGCTTTTACAATTAAAAATGAAAGCGCCGAAAAAGAAAATATTTTGCTGCCTAAAATCATCGCCAAAGAAAGCGGCGAAATTGCAATTGAATTTAACGCTTTAGGTCGCCAATTTTTACAATTAATGGAGGAAGCAGTTGTCGAACTTGGAGAAGTTGCGGGCGTACTTCGTCAAGACAAAGTAAATACTTCGCTTGATCGCAATAAAGTGGTTGCCCAAAAATTAGAAGGCAGTGATTTTCGCGAAGTAAATCCTGATTTCCCAGCTTTTTTAAATCACAAAATTCTGGCAGCAAAAAATTCACCGCTGCGACTTTCATTTATTAATGACAAGGTTGCGGTTGTTGAGTTGCGACTGGTTGGGAACAATACGCATTTTGCCAAATTTGATGAAGCGCAAAATCTTTATTTGTCCGGAATTGATTTTGTAGCCGAAGAATTTTTGCCACGCGTTAGTCAAAAAATCGGGCAATTTGTTGGCTCAAAAACCAAGGAAGAACTTGCCGAACTTTATAGACAAAAAGTTTCGGTAAATCACCAAGGTCAAATTGAGGGATTAAATCAATTACAAGCGCCGAGAATTACTTTGGATAAAGTTTTTGATCCAGAGGCGCAACAAATTTACAATCCGCACGCTCCCGCTTTAAGCGTGGCGCTAATTCCTTATCCAGAAGCAACAAATACAAGTGGAGAAAGATTGCAACCAGTAATAAAGGAATTATTAAATTAATTAAAGCTATTTGAAAAACTTTTTTAATCATTAACTCGTTAATTATACCTTGATTCACAAAAAAACTCGATGTCACCCTGAGCTTGTCGAAGGGTGATTCTAAGATCGAAGCCTTGAATCACCCTTCGACAAGCTCAGGGTGACATCTATTGTGTCTTAAGG
>Ga0114967_10004631_pt1 | contig 11052 bp, 10 predicted proteins | sample M_130628_MF_Meta_FD_92639 | JGI IMG/M metagenome (GOLD analysis project Ga0114967, IMG submission 92639) | Freshwater microbial communities from Lake Montjoie, Canada to study carbon cycling - M_130628_MF_MetaG | ecosystem: Environmental > Aquatic > Freshwater > Lake | place: Lake Montjoie... | reverse complement strand
GCTCTTGAGCCGCGCCATGTCGACGTTCGATGGGCACTCGCTCTTGCAGCCCTTGCAGGAGAGGCACAGATCCATCACCTCGGCGAGCTCGGGCGTCGTCCAGGGATTGGCCCCCGGGCTCCCGGCCGTCGAGGCGAGCGCCTGGCGGAGAACGTTGGCCCGGGCCCGGGTCGTATCCTTCTCGTCGCGCGTCGCCATGTAGCTGGGGCACATCGTTCCCCCCATCTCGGCCGACTTGCGGCACTGGCCGACGCCGCCACACTTCTCCGCCGCGCGCAGCACCCCCTGCACGGCGTCGAAGTTGAAGACCGTCTCGTGGCTCGGCTCCGGCTCCCCCGGCACGATCCGCAGCTGCGTGTCCATCGGGACGGTGTCGACGATCTTGCCGGGATTGAGGATCCCCCGCGGATCGAACAGCCGCTTCACGCGGACGAGATGCTCGAAGCAGGCGTCGCCGACCATCGTGCGGATGAACTCGCCGCGAAGCCTGCCGTCGCCATGCTCGCCACTCAAGCTCCCCCGGTATTTTCTCACCAGGTGCGCGACGTCGGTGGCGACGTCACGGAACATCTTCAAGCCCTCGACCGTGCGGAGGTCGAACAGCGGCCGGAGGTGGAGCTCGCCGGCGCCGGCGTGGGCGTAGTGGATGCAGTCGATTGCATACTTCTCCGCCAGGAGCCGGTCGAAGTCGGCGATATAGGCGGGGAGGTCGTCGATGGCGACGGCGGTGTCCTCGACGATCTCGCGCGGCTTTTTGTCGCCGGGGATGTTCTGCACGAGCCCCTGCCCGGCCCGGCGCAGCTCCCACACCTTGTTGGCGTCGTTGCCGAAGAGGCGCGGATAGGCATGGCCGATCCCCGCCGCGGCAAGCGCCCACTCGGTGGCCGCGAGTGCTCGCTCGATCGCCCCCCGATCGGCATGGCGGATCTCGACGACGAGAATGGCGCCGGGATCACCGACGACGAAGCTCCGGTTGCGCGTCTGCTCGGCGTTGTCCTTCGTGCACTCGAGGATCTTCCGATCGATCAGCTCGCAGCCGGAGAGCACCCCACCTTCCGCCGCCGCCGCGGCCTTCCCCTCGTGCATGACGACGACGGCCCCACGGAGCGCTTCGTCGACGCTGGTGCAGTGCGCCACGAGCAGCCCCCCCGGCGCCGGCAACTCGATCAGCCCGAGCTCGAACTCCACCCCGATGAACAGCGTTCCCTCCGAGCCGGCGACAAGTCGGCAGGCGTTGAAGGGACGGGAGCTCGCCGGATCGAAGCAGTCGGCGTCCATGAGGGCATCGAGGGCGTAGCCGGTGTTGCGCCGGGTGACGGCCGCCTTCGGAAAGCTCCGCTCCACCTCGGCCCGCACGGCTGCATCGCCGAGAAGGTCGCGGAGCCCCTTGTGGATCCTGGTCTCGAGCGAGTCGGGGCCGGCGCACTTCGCCGCGAACTCAGGCGCAGATTCTGCCGCGAAGGTCACCTCCGAGCCGTCGGCGAGGAAGCCGCGGGCGGCGCGGAGATGGTCACGTGTCGTCCCCCAAGCGATCGAGTTTGAGCCACAGGAGTTGTTCCCCACCATCCCGCCGATCATCGCCCACGAAGCGGTCGACGTCTCGGGGCCGAAATACAGGCCATGAGGGGCGAGGGCCTGATTGAGGGCATTGCGGACCACGCCCGGCTGGACGCGCACCGTGCGCCGCTCGACATCGATCGCCACGATCTTGTTCAGGTGGCGGCCGGTGTCGACGACGATCCCCCCGCCGACAACCTGGCCGGCGAGCGACGTACCGGCGCCGCGGGGAATGATCCCCACCCCCTCGGCCGCGGCGAAGCGGACGAGTTCGCCGACATCGGCGTCGGTCCTGGGCAGCGCCACCGCCAGCGGCCGTTCCTGGTATTCGGAGGCATCCGTGGCGTAGATCATCAGCGTCGTGTCATCGACGAGCAGTTCGCCGTCGAGCCGCGCGGCGAGCGCCGCCAGGCGCTGTTGGAATCGGGCATCCAGCCGGAAAGGATCGGCGGCGGGATTCTGATCGCTCGACACGCGGTGGGTCATGGCTGGCTACGGAGGGAAAACGGGAAAGGAGAAACCGCTCTGTTCATGGTAGCCTTTTCCCGGGCCCGTTTCGGACACTCTCTCCGCCTCCCGCCGGATCATCATGTCGACCCCGCACGCCGAACTCCCGCCGGTTGAGATCCGCCGCCTCGGCGCCGTCACCGTGGCGACGCTCCTCGACAAGCGAGTCCTCGGGGCGCGGGCCAGCGCCATGTTCGACGACCAGCTCCTGCCGGAGGCCGACAGCCTCGGCGGCGACGGGCTCGTGCTCGACTTCTCCCGTGTCACCTATTTCGGGAGCGACTCGTTCGGCCGCCTCGTCGAGCTCGCTGGACGGGTCGACCGTGCCCACGGGTGGCTGACGCTGTGCCATGTCGACGCGAAGATCCGCGAAGTGTTCCGCGTCACCCGGCTCGACACGACGTTCGACATCGTCGACGACCTCGTCACGGCGATCGGCTCGAACCGGCCAACCGAACCAGGCTAAACGACGATGGGGCGCGAAACACAACGCACGCTGTTCGACGACGACCCACTCCCGGAATCCCCGCTGGCCCGCCCCCCGCACGCCGACCCGGTCGCGCCGGCCCTCGTCGCCGCAGAGATCCACGCCCTCGCCGCCCGGCTTCCGGCAGACGTCCACCTCGGCACATCGAGCTGGTCATTCCCCGGCTGGACGGGCCTCGTTTACGCGCCGCGCCACGGCAAGCCGGAGAGCGAACAGCGGCTGGCACGCGAAGGGCTCGCCGCCTACGCGCAGTATCCCCTCTTCGGGAGCGTGAGCCTCGATCGCACTTTCTACGCCCCGCTGCTTGCCGACGAATACGCTGCCTATGCCGCGGCGGTGCCCGCGCCGTTTCGGTTTGTCGTCAAGTCGCCGGCGGCAATCACTGATCCCTTCAAACGACTCGGCGGCTCGGGGCAGGTCAGTGGCGAGAATCCCACGTTCCTCGACGCCGCCACCGCGCATGCAGTCTGCGTCGCCCCGGCGGTCGCCGGCTTGGGGGCGAAACTCGGCGCGATCGTCTTTCAGTTTCCTCCCTTGGGAAGATCGCTCCTCGCCAACGTGCCGCGGCTCGTCGATCGCCTCGGGGCGTTCGTGGCCGCCCTGCCACGGCCGCGCACCGAGGGCCTCCCGCACGGGCCGGCGATCGCGCTCGAGATCCGCGATTCGGCGCTGGTCTGCGAGGCGCTCGCGGCGGGACTTGTCGATGCTGGCGCCGTGCCCTGTCTCGCAGCGCACGCCCGAATGCCGCCGCTGGAGGCGCAAGCCGACGTCTGGCGGCTCGATCGCTTCCCGCTGACGAGCCCGCTGGTCGTCCGCTGGAATCTCCATGCCGGCAAGGACTACGAGGGGGCAAAGCAGGAATACTTTCCCTTCGACCGGCTCGTCGAGGAGGATCTCCAGACTCGCAACAGCCTCGCCCGGCTCGTCCGCACCGAGGCGCGCTCGGGGCGCACAGTCCTCGTGACGATCAACAACAAGGCAGAGGGCTCGGCGCCGTGGAGCGTCCGCCGCCTTGCCGAGGCGGTAGTCGGATATGAATAAAATAACTGGCAACCGGCTGCGGCGGCAGAAATCCCCGAAACACCTGATCCATCAACGTTTATTGTGGACAACCCAATGAAGAGATTGTTCCTCTCCCTTGGATGTCCACCGTGTATTCGACGTGGATCTCGACCGGCACGACCTCGGCCTATCGGCTGTTTCGAGAGTGCCCCCTCGGCAACGTGATCACCCCAAGCCGCCGTCGAATCACCAACGCCGTTGCAGAGGGCCTCAACAGCACAATCAAGGCCATCAAGCGTAGGGCCGGGCGCTCCCGGAACCCGAACACATTCACGATTGACATCTCCTTCGACTGCGGTGGGCTACGCCTTCCCACATGAAGATCCCGAACGGATTCTTTCATCTGCCTTTATTGCTGCTCGTGCCTTACTTTCCACTCATAAGCGGTCCATGAGAACACACAACCTGCTGAATTGGATCTTCGGAATTGCGACGATCTTAGTCGTGTTCGGGAAAGCCGTCACTCTTTTACAAGAAATGTACACGGTACCACATGCGGGTACGGATGGGTTCACGGGCTGGCTTATCGACTACAGTCAGGGGTACGTGCGTCGCGGGCTTTCTGGCCAGATCGTCAGATGGTTTTACGAGGCCTGGGGCATCGAGCCACAGTGGACTATTTTTATCGTAGCAGTGTTGACTTTCCTATCGTTAACTACGATTGTTTTCGTTCTCTTCCGGAGGAGGGGATTGTGTTGGTGGCCGCTGATGTTGACTGTTTGCCTTGGTGGACTCGCGCCTGCGTACAGAGACAGCCTTGTTCTGCTGCTATGCATGGCTTGCTATTGGTCCTGCGCACGTTTGCGGAAGCCATGGCCACGCTACTTGATCGCAAACCTTATTGCGATACTTCTGATCAACGTACACGAAATCGGCTTCTTACTGACTTTTCCGGCAATGGCGCTGTTATCCATGGGCGATGAAGAGGTCGCACTTCCGACGACCCTACGACCTCTCGTGCTGGCACCTGCCTGCGCTGCTTTTCTGTTGACTTGGATCTTCCGCGGCGATGGCGAGACCGCGCAGGGAATCATTGCGGGCTGGCAAAAGATTTTGCCCCCATGGTGGAACGGCGTTGACTTGAAGACCATCGGTGTCTTTATCGGCGGCGATCCCTCTACCATGGCGGCATCCACACGAGACAATATGCTTTCTCGCTGGCATGGTGTCCCACACTTCCTGCTCTTTCTGGGAGAGGTATTGGCGTCGCTTGTGGTTATTGTCAGATTGCCACTCTCCAACAGCAATCGCACTGCAAACAGCGAAATATTGCCCCTCCTGGCCATCGGTCAATTGTTGCCGATGGCCATTGTGTTTCCTTTGTTTTGGGACTATTCAAGACTGTTCGGTTTGTGGTCGGTCTCGACACTGATGTGCTTCGCGATCGTGCCCATGACGCAGTGGTGCAAAGCGATTGCGGCTCTTGATGCGATAGGGTGCGGAGTCGGCTCGCGTCTGAAAACGTGCCGGCTCAGCATTTCACGATACTTTGATGCATTCCCGACTTGGCTAGTCGTTGCTTTGGCACTCATGGTGGGCATGTCAGGAGTCAGGTTTGATTTCAATGCCTGTTTGGCGCGGTCGGTTATCGGGTCTTTTGTCCATTCCTTTGCCTGGGATGTCTACAAGTCGAATGGTGACGTCGGAACCTGGCTCCGGCTCCAGGCGAGATGAGGACAAGGGCCAGGAGCGACTTAGCCGATTCTCGTGGGATCCGTGGGCTGAAAAGCCCTTCGAGCCGCGTACCGTGCCTGCGAGTCAGTCGCCGGGAAGAAAGACCCAAAGCGCCGGTCGCCCGCAGTTGCAGTGCACGGCCCGGCCCAGCAGGCCAAGCCCTGCCGCGCTGAGAAACACGCTCGTTCTCGCTGCATCCCAAAAGCCGTTCAAGCCCAGCGAGTGCGGCCCGCGCAGCCGCTGGGTGACGCTCGGCACCGGATGGAAGATCGCTTCGACCCACGGCGGCCGATGCCGTTCGCGGTCCTGCAGATCGTCGAGAGCGGTGATTGCCCTTTCCATGCTCCCGCGGGAACATCCAGCTCCGAGCACCCGCTCATCCACCTCCGTGACGCCACGGCGGCTCGGCGTGGGCAGGAGGAGAAGCCCGAGAAACGACCACAGTGTGAACCAGAGACTGAGGTCGACGGTGCCGGATGCCACACCCAGCCGATCGCGGCCCACCAGGCAGGCGGCTACCGTGATGCCGGTGAGCGTGAAGCCCAGTGCCAGAAGGCGGCCCCGCAGCCAACTTCCGGAACCGACTGCCATGGTCCGGCGCTCCAGGGCCGCTGCAAGCTGATCGGGCTCGAGCATCTCCCGCCATTTCATGGGCAGCAGATGGAGCCGCGGCACGAGCACGCCGACAATGCCGCCGGTGAATCCCTCGTCCTGGCTCTCGGCGACGAAGGTGGCGACCGATTCCTCCGCGCCGGTGGAGCGTTCGTCGCTGGGAGTCACCTCGAGCGGCGCAGCGGCCGAGGCGAGCAGCACGCGGCCACGCAGGAGCAGCAGCATGAGAGCAGCCCCGGCCATCACCACGCCAACGACGCCTCCGAGCCTTCCCGCCACGAACATCGCGACCGCGGTCGTAAACAGGAGGGTGGCATGGACCGCGATTCCGCGGGCCAAGCCCGCCAAATACCTGCCGAGCGGCGGGTGCGCTCGTGAAAAACGCCGCGGGAGCAGAAAGCCACCCCAGAGATCCAGCGGCAATTGGATGGCAACGTAGCAAAGCACGAATGCCAGCAGCCCGACGATCTGCGTTGATACGGGGGCGTCGGCTGCAGGCAGCAACCGCCCGCTCGCGTTCCAGACCAATCCCGCGGCACTGAGCACCACCATTGTGCCAACCGCGGAGATGCCCAGCCACAACCGCGCCCGGCCATACCCCGGGAGCGTGTCGGTGGAGATGGCCTGCTCGGGCGGTTTCACCGACTTCGCCCGCTGCATCGCCTCGGCCGTTTTACGAATGCCGCGGAGCATGCCACCGAAGACGATCTCGTGGAGCGGGACTACCGCATACCAGTAGAGAATCCCGATCAGCCCCCTCGGCCTGTAGAGGGCCGTCATCTTGAGTTCGGTGGGAGAGTCGGCCAAACCGTCGGCCGGCAGGATCTCGAACTCAAGCTTCGCCTCCCCGGGCAATTTCATCTCTGCCCGGAGTGAGAGAAATCGGTCGCGATCAATGCCGACCACCCTCCAGAAATCGAGCGTCTCGCCAAACTCGACGTTTTCCGGATGCCGCCGGCCACGACGCAGCCCCGGCCCGCCGACAAGCGTGTCCATCCAGCCCCGCAGTCGCCACAGCATGTCGCCGGCATACCAGCCGTTCCCCCCGCCAATTCGACAGACCGCGGCGAACACACTCTGCGGATCGGCGTCGATTTCCACCGACCGGCGGTCGGAGAAGACGGTCCCGCCAGCCCACGAAGGGTCGCCCGGGATCGGGCCGGCCACGCTCCACCTCGTCTCGACCGCCCCGGCCTCGACCTTCCGCAGCGCCCTCGTGATCGCCTCCCGAGCCCCGAATGCCGCGTGAGGCATGAGCCGCTGAGCATCGTCGTTGGTGAGCACGACCCGGTTTCTCAAGCCCTCGGCCAGGGGCCGTGCGATCCGATACGACACTGGCGTGACGAGGTTGATCCACAGTGAGCTCAGTCGCGGCGTGAGCACAGGCACCGGCACGATGAGCCGCCGCGGTAAGTGAAGCTCCTCGGCCATGATCTGCATCAACTGCTGATAGGGAAAGACGTCCGGACCACCGATCTCGAGCGTACATCCGGCTGACTGGGGCACCTCGAGACAGCGGACCAGCCAGTGGAGGACGTCCTCAATGGCAACCGGCTGGCATTCCGTCTTCACCCAGCGCGGAGTGACCATCACGGGCAGCCGCTCGACGAGATAGCGGAGAATCTCGAAGGAGGCCGATCCGGCTCCGATGATCATCGCGGCACGAAAGGTTGTCACTGGCACGTTTGTGGCGGCGAGCTCCTCCTCGACCTCGCGGCGAGAGCGGAGGTGGACGCTCAGGTCGGGGCCCATTTCGCCAAGGCCGCCCAGGTAAACGATCCGCGACACCCCGGCCCGGGCGGCAGCGCGGGCGAAGGAAGCGGCCAGCGTCCGATCGCGAGCGGCGTATTCACCGCCCGTCGACTCCATGGAATGGACGAGGTAATAGGCGACCGAGGCTCCGGCCATTTGAACGGCGAGGGCATCCTCCGAGGAGACGTCACCGGCGACGACCTCCACCGCCGGGTGCGATCGCCACGGTTTTTGATCGAGCTTCCGCGGTGCCCGAACGAGGCATCGGACACCGTAGCCGGCCTCGAGAAGGGCGGGCACGAGCCTCCCCCCGACGTAGCCTGTCGCCCCGGTGACAAAAACGGTCTCATGGCGGCGGTCGAGGCTCATCGGAGACACACTGGCGGGCCCTTTCCGCTGGTCAGTCGATCTGGAGGCCGTATAGTGACGGTGCGTCGAGTGCTGTTTGAGCAGGACTCGTCTTCCTCTCCTCCTTGGAACCGTACGCCATGGCGAATGACAACCAACTCGACTGGTCCGACCTTGCGATCGGGCTCTACGACCGCCTGACCGGTCGGAAGGCTGAGATCACGTATGAGTTCGATAACATGCATGTGAAAATCCCCAGCGGCACCGGTCCTTCGGCCACATACGCCGAGTGGATCCTTCACGGCACGATGAAGATCCGCACCCGCGACCTGGGCACTTGAAATGTTCCCCCAGGCAGATCGCGGTCCGACTCCGATGGCTGCCCTGCAGATCGAAGGCCATCTCAGTGGCAGCTGTGACGGCCGTCCGATCACGATCACGGCCGATCCCAGAGGGATTTGTCTCACGGTGGACTCCGTCCGTTCGGCGTGGCGACTGCGGAGGCAACTGCCGGCGCTCGAGGGCGTGCTCGGGGCACTCGGTCGTGGGCAGGTCCCGATCCGGCTGAGCATCGGTGGTCTCGGAGAGTTTTCTGTGCCCGCGATACCGAATTGGATGCCTGGGTGGGCATTGCGCCTGGCCGGGCTTCGATAGGCTTGTGGTCCGGGAGGAGCTCCGGGCAGGCGTGGACAAAGCCATTCCGTACCTGGCTCCGATCGGGGGCCCGGAAGAAAAGCAAAAGGGTTCGCAGCGGGCGGCAGCGGGTGCATCCGGCATTGGGCGCCGTTTCCACAATCCGCGTTTCAGGAGTGAGCGATGCCGCAAGGCACGTCGATGCGACTGTCGATGGTCGTCAATCCCCCCACCGACCGGCACCTCGAGTGGGCCGCGCAGGTGGGCGTGAGCGACATCGTCATCCCCTATCCTGGGCTCGACCCGGCCGCGCTTGCCGCCACCTGCCGGCGGATCGCTTCCTTCGGGATGCGTTGCACACATGTCGAACGAAAGCTTCCCCACCTCGGCCTCGTCCATGGCCTTTCCAATCGCGACGAGCAGGTAGTGGGAATCAAGACGCTCTTGCGCAACATGGCTGACAGTGGTCTAGAAGTGCTCTGTTACAACTGGATGCCCGACGAGGACTGGCAGCGGACCAGCGCCATCGCCCCGGCCCGGGGCGGCGCCAAAGCGACCGCCTTCCGGCTTGCCGACATCGGCGCCTCCTCCCGGCCAACGGTCACCGATGCCGACGGCCTCCCCTCGGTGCGGACATCCGCTGAAAAGCTCTGGGAGCATCTCCACCGCTTCCTCGATGAGGTCGTGCCGGTGGCGGAGGCCTGCGGGATCCGGCTCGCGCTCCATCCCGACGATCCGCCGCTCGACGAGTTTGCCGGCCAGCCACGGATCATGCATACGAACGCCGCGCTGCTGCGGGCGACGGAGCTCGTCCCGTCGCGCGCCAATGGCACCTGCTACTGCGTCGGCTCGCTCCATCCGGCCGGCGAGGATGTGATCGCCGGGATCGAAGCCCTCGGCGACAAGATCGCCTTTGTTCACGCCCGCAATGTCCGCGGCACGGCTGACGATTTTGTGGAGACTTGGCACGACGACGGCGAAATCGATATGCCGGCGGTGATCCGGGCGCTGAAATCCATCGGCTACAGCGGCACCGTCCGCCCCGACCACGCCCCGAGCATGTCGGGCGAGAGCAACGACACCCCCGGCTACGAAATGCTCGGCCGCCTCTTCGCCGCTGGCTATCTCAAGGGGCTCTTTGACGCGGCGTGAGGCGATGCGTCTTGCCGGGAATCAGCCGGCTGAAAGGGACGGTAGGTCTTCCCAATCGGTTCCGACCGGTAAGGCGACCGGCGGTACGCCGCGCAGCGATCTGGAGCGAACCGCGACGCCCAGTTTGAGGCGTCACTAATCGAGCGGTGCTGCCGCAACAGCTTCGGTCGCCGTGTCCGGAGGAATCACCGGCTCCGGTTGGCGAATCGGGCGCTGGGGACGGTGCGAGATCGGCCTCCCGGAAACGGCGAGGCGCTCGTGGGCTTCGCGGAGATACGTCGCCGTGTCCCCCTTGCAGTCCGCGAGGATCTTCCGGCGGACGGCGTGAAGGTCTTCCAAGATTGCGTTACGGCTCATCGTCGCCTCCTCCAAGAAACTCGATAGGCGTGCAAATCAAAAGCCCGCCCAGCCCGAGCGACTCGAGGAGCCGATACAGCCTGGGAAGTTCATGCGCGTTCGCGATGTGCTTGCAATTCAACGTCAACAGATACTGGACGCCGGCAAGGGCTGCCGCAGCGACGTGCAACGCATCGATTCGGGCCGAAGCGGGCATCATCGATCGGCGCACGATCTCTTCAGCCACCTTTTCGGCGTCCGGATTCACCGGCAACACCAGAATCCCATCAAGCAGCGCCAATCGTCTTCCAGCTGCATCCCGATCGCCAAGGCCGGCCTCATCGATGACCAGTTGCGACGTCACCACGTCGTAAAAAGGACGTTGCTCAACGAACCATCGTTTGGCTTGGTCCTGCAGAACGGCGACCTCTGTCACCGAACTTGGCCACGCAGCAGCGTGGCTCACGATTGATGTCTCGAGGTAGACCGCATCCATCGGATCATTCCGGCCAGTGCCCGTGCTCGAAAGGCCGACCGCGGTCGACATCGGCCTCGGTGTCGACCGCGAGGATCCCGAGCGGACTTTTAACTCGTGTATTGTATCCCTCGGCTCGGGCCTGAAACAAGGCTTTTTCTAGGATGACCATCGTCCATCCCGTCACTTCTCCGCACGACCGTATCGATCCGGCACGAACACTCGACGCGATCCAGGCTCCCTGCGTCCGCCAGCCCTCAATGCCGCAAGCCGTCGCTGCCGCAGGTCCGGGCGGGACTCGGCTCATGCGACGTTCCACACGACGAATTGCCGCACCGGCCACCACGCATACACTTTTCATCTGACACAAACGGGGCGTCAGACGTCAGTTCCCCGGCCGCGTCTTCCCACGGCACATTCCAAAGCCAACCACCACAGCGCCCGACCGCTGCGCCGC
>Ga0114967_10004630_pt1 | contig 11054 bp, 9 predicted proteins | sample M_130628_MF_Meta_FD_92639 | JGI IMG/M metagenome (GOLD analysis project Ga0114967, IMG submission 92639) | Freshwater microbial communities from Lake Montjoie, Canada to study carbon cycling - M_130628_MF_MetaG | ecosystem: Environmental > Aquatic > Freshwater > Lake | place: Lake Montjoie... | reverse complement strand
GCCGGTTCGCTTTTGCATGTCCTCAAGCAATGGGGCCCAAGCGGCGCGCAGGTTCTGCGCGGACTCGGTCGAAATAATGCCAAACGCGATATCACGAGCCATCGCGGTCACGGGGCCAAGCAGGCCGGCGGCCGTTACGAGACCCGCGACAGATTTCAGGAAATGATGACGATTCATGAAACAACTCCAGGAGGGTGAATAAACAGGGGATTGGTTTGATCGCCGACTCCGGCTTCTCTACGAATTTCTAGCTCGTCGCCCGCTTCTAATTCACTGCCGTACACCTCGGCCAACAGAGCGGGATCGATATTTTTGGAGGCGCCATCAAACACAATGCGCCCCTCGCGGAGCGCGATCACTCGCGGACAAAACCGCAGCGCATACTCGACCTGATGTAGGCATACAACCACCGTGACGCCCAGGTCGCGATTGATCTCGGCCAGCAATGCCATCACCCGACGCGAGGCCTCCGGGTCGAGTGAGGCGATCGGTTCATCCGCAAGAACGATGCGGGCACCTTGAACTAAGGCCCGGGCGATTGCTGCCCGCTGCTGTTGCCCGCCAGACAGAGTCGATGCACGCTGCCAGGCTTGCTCGGCAATCCCTACGCGCTCTAGTGCCTTGATCGCTTGTTCGCGCTCGGCAAGGTTGAAGCGGGCGAGTAAACCCCGCCACAGCGGAACTTTCGGCAACAAACCAACCAACACGTTGGTGGCCACCGGCAGGCGTTCAACCAGATTGAATTGTTGAAATATAAAACCAATATCAGCGCGCCGTTCACGGACCGCCGGATCAAGCCGACCACCACGTTGCACGGTTTGGCCAAAGACTTCGACCACAGACTCACTGTTGGCGTCGGCTGGTACCAAGCCATTAATTTGCCGCAGAAGAGTTGACTTTCCGGAACCTGACGCCCCGATCAACGCGACCATCTCGCCGGGCTCGATCCCTAATGAAATGCCATCCACGGCGCGCCGCCCGCCTGGATAGGTCTTTCGGAGGTTTGAGATGTGAATCGCTGCCAATCAGGGCCCGGTCAGATGGATGAATTTGTTGCGGACATTACGGACTAACTGTGACAGTCCGGTGACGGTGCTGAACGACCTGCCATTTCCGCGGTTAGAATCGGAACTAACTTCAGCTCCACAGACCCCTGATTGCCCTATGACCCACGTCGTCACAGAATCCTGCATCCGCTGCAAATACACTGATTGCGTCGACGTCTGCCCGGTGGATTGTTTTCGGGAAGGTCCGAACATGCTGGTCATTGACCCCGACGAGTGCATCGACTGTGCCGTCTGCATTCCAGAGTGCCCGGTCAATGCCATCAAGGCTGAAGAAGATCTCGATCCCAACGAAGTCAGGTTCACCGCGCTTAATCTCGAGCTTGCCCGCGGGTGGCCATCGATTACCCGCACCAAGCCGTCTCTGCCGGACGCGGATGACTGGAAAGACGTGTCCGAAAAGTTGCAGCATCTCGCGCGCTAATTCACCCTAAAAAGCGCGCGCGATCAGACAGCCCCCGACATGACTGCGGAACTTGGCGCAGTCGACGATGCAAACCAGGTCCTGGGATTTGGGATAGCGTTCAGGGAACTTTACCGCCGAGGCGGTTTAGTCCGGGTGGATCAAGCCTTTGTCGAACAACTTCGAGCGAAAGAACCCTCGCTCGCAGAGCGGTTACTCGCGGCCCGATCCACACCGGGGGATTTAGGCCGGGCCGCGGAAGCCGAACTACTGCTTGCACTTGGCCCAGCGCTTGAGCAGTTCATCGGCACCTTGTTCGGGGTCTCAGAAGCACTTGAGGCGCTCGCCGAGGCTGCGAATGCGGCAGAGCCATTCTTTCGAATCAAATGGAAATTTGTCCGCCGTCAGGCTGCGCTAGCGATTTCACCGGACGAGGTGCAAGGTCTTGATGCGGATGCACTGAGACGCCAATTGCAGGGTTGGTTCGAGCTGAATGGTGGGGCAACAGCCAGTGCGGCCGAGGCCTTCGAAGCCGCTTTTGTTCGGGCAGTCACTGATTGGCAAATGGAGAGCCAAGCGAGTGGCGATCCAGCTGAGCCAGTCGAACAAAAGCTGGCGGCCGCCCGGCGCTATGCGGCCTGGGCCGTGCATACCGAAGCGGGCCAGCAATGGCACGCGCGCGGACGACTGTTTCGGCTGCCGCGCCCTCGACCGGCCCCGCCTGATTTAGCCCAGGCTCAGCCCCCAGCCGAGCACGCGCGCGACGGATTTGACCTGACCGACGACGGCGGCCCCGCGCTCACGGCGCTCGACGAGGCCCGCTACTGTCTGCACTGTCACAAACAGGGTAAGGACAGCTGCGCCCATGGCGTCAGTGGGCCCAAGGCGATGGCGCAGATTGTGCCGAGCGCTGTTTCGAGCGCTGTTTCGAGCGCTGTTTCGAGCGCTGTTTCGAGGGTTGTGCCGATCAGGTCAGATCCACTCGCTGGATGCCCGCTCGAAGAAAGAATCAGCGAGTTCTTGTTCGCACGGACGCAGGGACTACCGGTGACGGCTCTCGCGCTGATCATGATTGAGAACCCGTTTTGCGCAGCAACAGGTCATCGTATTTGCAATGACTGTTCTAAGGCGTGTGTCTTTCAGCAACAAACACCGGTCGATATCCCACGCGCCGAAACGCGGACCCTTCGGGATGTGCTTGAGCTGCCCTGGGGATTCGAGATCTATTCGCTTTTGACGCGATGGAATCCACTAAATCTCAACCGACCTGTGCCGCGTCCGCCAACCGGACACAAAGTACTCGTTGCGGGACTCGGTCCGGCCGGGTTCACGCTGGCCCATCATCTGATGCAGGATGGCCATGCCGTGTTCGCGGTGGATGGCCTCAAGCTCGAACCGCTCGAACAACCAATTGCGGTTGAACCGATCATTGAAATCGAATCGCTCATCGAGCCGCTCTCGAAGCGGATGCCGCGCGGGTTTGGTGGCGTTGCGGAATATGGAATCACTGTCCGGTGGGACAAAAATTTCCTGACCTTGATCCGACTCTTGCTGGAGCGCCGTGAGGGATTCGCGTTAGCCGGAGGCGTTCGCCTGGGTGGCACGATCACGCTCGATGATGCCTTCGCGATAGGGTTTGATCATGTCGCACTCGCTACCGGGGCAGGTGCGCCGTCGATGATCGATATTCCCGGCGGACTGGCCCGGGGTGTTCGGACCGCGAGTGATTTCCTGATGGCCTTGCAATCGACCGGCGCGGCCCGACGCGACTCGGTCGCAAACCTTCAGATTCGAATGCCTGTGGTGGTCATCGGCGGTGGGCTGACCGCGATTGATACCGCGACCGAAGCGGGCGCCTACTACGTCTTACATGTTGAACGATTCCTTGATCGAGAAGAATCGATCACCGCATCGATCACTGAGTCGATCACCCCATCGATCGCGGGATCAGTCCCAGCGCCTGAACGATCTGCAGAAGATCAGTTGATCGCTGAAGAGTTCATCGCGCATGGCCGCGCCGTCCGTGCCGAACGTGCAGCAGCCGCCGTGAGTGGGCGGCAACCAAACTTCGGGCCTTTGCTGGCGGCCTGGGGTGGTGTGACCGTGGTTTATCGTCGTTCGTTAGTCGAAAGCCCCGCCTACCGACTGAACCCTGAAGAGCTCGAAAGTGCGCTCAATGAGGGGGTCAAGATCATCGAAAACCGGGCTCCGATCGAGATCGAAACCGACGAGTTTGGTGCTGCGCGCGCGGTTTGGTTCAAGCGAAACGCTCAAACCGGTCTGTTGGCAGCGGAACCAGACCCGATTCGACTGCCGGCACGATCGATTTTCATCGCGGCCGGCACCCGGCCGAATACGGTCGCAGCCACCGAGCCAGGCAATGCGCCCCTGCGCCTGCAAGGCGAATGGTTTTTGGCGACCAACGAACTCGGTGAACCCGTTTTGCCTGAGTTCCATCCAAAGCCAGCCACTGCGCAGGTATTGGCGGGTCGACGCGAGGACGGCCGCTTTGTTTCATTTTTCGGCGACCTGCATCCGAGCTGGTCCGGCAGCGTTGTCCGGGCGATGGCATCTGCGCTAAGAGGGCATCCGGTCATTTCCCGAGTACTCGCCAACCGGACGCCGGCTGATCCGCGTCCCTTTACGAATTTTGCCGAAGACTGTCAGAGCCGGCTGACCGCGACGGTCCTAAGGGTTGAACACCTCGCCCCGCACATTCTCGAAATCGTGATCCACGCGCCGATGGCGGCCCAAAATTTCCAACCCGGGCAGTTCTTCCGGTTACAAAATTTTGAATCACCGACCAGCTCATCCAAATCACCGACAGGTCCAACCTCTAGTCCCCGCCTAACAACCACCGCGATTGAGCCCCTCGCGCTGACGGGCGCCTGGGTTGACCGGTCAGCCGGAATCATCGGAACTGTCGTTCTGGAAATGGGGGCTTCGTCTAACGCGTGTGCCCACTTGCAAGCAGGCGAGCGGGTTGTTCTGATGGGGCCAACGGGAGCGCCGACCGCGATCCCGAGCCGCGAAACCGTCGTTCTCATTGGCGGTGGACTCGGTAACGCGGTCCTTTTCTCGATCGGCGCCGCAATGCGCGCCGCTGGTTCAAGGGTGTTGTATTTCGCGGGATATCGAAGCACCGCAGATCGCTTTCGGGTCGCTGATCTTGAGGCAGCGGCCGACACCGTTGTCTGGTGCTGCGATGAAGCACCAGGGTTCACGCCTGACCGGGCACAGGATTTCGCGTTTCAGGGCAATGTGGTCGAGGCGATGAGGGCCTACGGCGACGGTTTGCTTGGGCCGGGGGTCGACCAACCCATCCGTCTGCAAGAGGCCAACCGACTGCTCGCGATTGGCTCGGACCGGATGATGGCCGCCGTCGCCAACGCTCGTCACCACGTTCTCAAAGAAGTTCTGTCGGCCGATCACGTCGCGCTGGGCTCGATCAACTCCCCCATGCAGTGCATGCTCAAGGGAGTCTGCGGACAATGTCTGCAATGGTTACGCGACCCCGAAACCGGGCAAACAAAATTTGTCTTCAGCTGCCGTACCCAAGATCAGCCGCTCGATGCCGTTGATTTTTCCGTGCTGCACCAGAGGCTCGCGCAAAATCGGCTGGAAGAGTCCCAAACGTTGCACTGGCTCGACGCTTGCGTCCGAACAAATGCGTGAGCAATGTAAATATTTAACGAAAATCCACCGCACTGCGGCAATGTTGCATTGCAACATCCTCCTGACACTCGCATAATTACCCTGATTTCAATTTGTTTTTCAGAATCCCGCCAGGCCCCGGTGGGTTCAGTCTGATTTCCTCGGGCAAGGAATCCTTCGATGCTCTACCAGGTCCGTGAAATGCAGCGCGCGCTGCTGAATCCGCTCTCCAACTGGGCCGATTCAGTCTCCAAGCTCTACGCCAACCCGTATAGCCCCTTCTCCTACATGCCGATGGCGCGACGCTACGCGGCAGGGCTCGAACTCCTGCATCGTCTCGGGAAAGACTACGACAAGCCGGCTTGGGGTCTCGACAGTACCCTCGTCGATGGCGTTGAAGTCCCGGTTTTCGAGCGCGTTGAAACCGTCAAACCGTTTTGCCGTCTGCTCAAATTCGAGCGCATCCTGCCGGACTCGATGGCGACCCGCCAACGTGACCCGTCCGTTTTGATCGTTGCGCCCCTCTCCGGCCACCATGCGACGCTGCTGCGCGACACCGTTCGCGCCATGCTTCCGGCCCATGAGGTCTATGTGACCGACTGGCTTGATGCCCGTATGGTTCCGCTGGCCGCCGGCCCCTTTCACCTCGATGATTACGTCGCCTACATCATCCAGTTCATCCGCCGCCTTGGCCCCGATTTGCATGTGATCTCGGTCTGTCAGCCGACGGTGCCTGTGTTGGCTGCCTTCTCGATCCTGTCTACGATTGGGGACGAAGCAATTCCGCGCTCGATGACCATGATGGGCGGTCCGATTGACTCGCGGCGCAGCCCGACCGAGGTCAACAATCTGGCCGAGACCCACAGCATCCAGTGGTTCAAACAGAATCTGATTCATGACGTCCCGAACAAGTACCCCGGGGCAGGACGACTGGTTTACCCCGGTTTTCTCCAGCACACGGGCTTCGTGGCGATGAATCCGGACCGACACTTCCGGTCTCATTGGGACTTTTACAAGGACCTCGTTCGTGGAGATTTAGAGGACGTCGATTCTCATATCAAGTTTTACGACGAATACAATGCCGTCCTTGACCTACCGGCCGAGTACTATCTAGAGACCGTTGAAAAAGTTTTCCAGGAGCACCTGCTGCCACTGGGGTTGTGGGATGTGATGTTTGAGGGACAATCCATTCGGGTCGCTCCGGAGGACATCACGTTTCCATCGCTCCTGACGATTGAGGGCGAGCTAGACGACATTTCGGGTAGCGGTCAGACCGAAGCTGCGCAAGATCTGTGTCGGAATATTCCGGAAAATCGACGGCATCATTTAACGGTCGAAGGTGCCGGACACTACGGCATTTTCAGCGGTCGACGCTGGCGCGAGACGATCCAGCCAAGAATTGCCCGCTTCATCCGCGAGTCAATCGCTGAAGTGCCAATTCATTCGCCCGAACATTCGCCCGCTCCGAAAGCCCCTGCAGCACCGACCAAGACGCGTGCACGACGGGTATCGGCCTGAGTCTTAGTGATTCGGTCTGAGGCAGTTTGGACGCAGTATTTGGACGCATTATTCAACGCCCACATCGAGGCGATTAACGCCCTCTTGCCGCAGACTCAGTGCCGGCGATGTGGCTTTGAGGCCTGCCGTCCCTATGCGGAGGCGCTGGCTCGAAACGAAACGCTCCCAAACCGCTGCCCCCCCGGTGGCGACGAGGGCGCGGCCCGTCTGGCGGCGTTCCTCAATCGGCCCACCACTCCAGTCGATCGGTCATGCGGCGAACCCGGTCCGCTCAAAGTCGCCCGAATTCGCGAAGTCGACTGCATCGGCTGTACCAAATGCATCCTTGCTTGCCCGGTCGACGCCATATCAGGCGCTTCGCGCTGGATGCATGCTGTCATCGAATCCCGTTGCACCGGTTGCGAACTCTGTTTGCCGCCCTGCCCGACAGACTGCATCGAAATGGTTGAGGTCAACAATCCATCATCCTGGTCATCCGAGCAGGCCGACGCTGCTCGGTCTCGCTACGAAGCACGTGCGCGGCGACTGAATAAGGCCCAGGCGCGTAGTCTCGAGACCCCCGAAGACCGCCGACGGGCGCTGGTCGCACAGGCCCTCGAGCGCGCCACCCAACGGCGCGAATCAGCACGCAAAGCCAGCGCGTGAAACTCGCCGATCGTCAGGCCCTGTTCGAGCGTTTTGCGGCCGCCAACCCAACGCCCACGACCGAGTTGCTTTGGACGACTCCGTTTGAGTTGCTCGCTGCCGTGCTTTTATCGGCGCAGGCCACCGACCGCAGCGTCAATCTCGCGACCCGTGGGCTATTCGCGGTCGCCAACACACCCGCTTTGATTCTGGCTCTTGGGGTGGAAGGACTGATTCCACATATACAAACGATCGGGTTATTTCGTAGCAAAGCACGCCACCTCATCGAAACCTGCCAGATCCTGATCGAAGAGCATGATGGCGTCGTACCGGGCAACCGGGAGGCACTTGAACGCCTTCCCGGGGTTGGCCGCAAGACGGCCAATGTGGTTCTCAACACGGCCTTTGGCGAACCAACCATGGCTGTCGACACGCATATTTTTAGAGTCGCTAACCGGACCGCGCTGGCAAAGGGCAAGACCCCACTCGCGGTGGAGTTGGGACTTCTCAAACGGATCCCTTCGGCCTATCTCAAAGACGCGCACCACTGGCTCATTCTTCATGGCCGTTATGTGTGCAAAGCCCGCCGCCCCGAATGCTGGCGCTGCCCGGTGATCGATCTCTGCGGCTTTCGCGACAAAGTCCCCGCCCCGCTATGAACTTGTTTAATCCATCGCGCGACGAAGTTCGGCGCTTTTTTCTCGATACCTGGCGAAAAGTCGTGGAGCGACTCCCGCTCACGCCGATAGAGGTGCACGCGCGCGATCGTATGCTGTTACATCCGGAATACCATCCGCTCCTTGACGCTGGCGAGTCGTCTCTGGACCACGAATTCACGCCCGAGACCGGTCAGACCAATCCTTTCCTTCACTTGTCTCTGCATTTGGCCATTGCCGAGCAACTGCAAATTGATCAGCCCCCGGGCTTGCGATCGGCTTATCAACAATTAGTTGGCGCTGGACATTCCGAGCACGAGGCCGAGCACGTTATCCTGGACTGCCTTGCGGAGACGCTCTGGCGATCGCAACGCGATCGAACCGAGCCCGACGGTCTTGCGTACATCCGCTGTGTTCAATCCCACGCGAAACGCCCCCTGGCCGGGACCTAAATCAGCAGGCCAGGCATCAGATGGGGACGCGATCTCTTGTCATCATGGGCGTTGCTGGCTGCGGCAAGTCAACCTTGGCGACCCTTTTGGCCCAAGAGCTCGGCCTGCAACTGGTGGAAGGCGACGATCACCATCCTGAACAGAATCGCCAAAAAATGCAGGCTGGAATCCCGCTGACGGATGAAGACCGTGCAGGTTGGCTGGATCGCCTGGCCCAGTCGCTCTCCGAATACCCCGAGGGACTGGTGGTGACCTGCTCCGCCTTGCGTCGACGTTACCGTGATCGCCTGCGGGCGGCAGCGCCTGATCTGCGTTTCGTGCATCTCGAAATCGAGCCCGAGGAGGCCCTCAGGCGCGTGTCGTCTCGTGGCTCGCATTTCTTTGGGCCAGGCCTGGTCGAAAACCAATTTGCGACGCTTGAATCCCCCGCCCAGGAACCGGGGGTTTTGTGCCTGCGCGCAATCGATCCGCCCGAGCAACTCGCAGCGCAAATCGCCGCCTGGTTGCGCTAGGGCGATCCAGGGCCAGCTCAGGGGGCCAGCTGGGGCGAATTCGGGACGCTACCGCGCCAATCGAGATCGCTCGTCGCCACTTCGCCAAAACTCACTCCTGCGCGATTGGCGGCAGCGATAATAGGCCAGGCGGTATAAGGCATTCCCAACAGGGGCCAGGGGTCGTTCCATCTCCAGGAAACATCTCGGGTCGAGAACAATTGTGCGACCCCCTTAAAGAGCGCCCCCCCGAATGGCTTTTTTTGGACCTCGGTCAGGCACGCCCAAAATTGCTGTAGCCGCCGCTCCGGGCGCAGACGAAGTTGCTCGACCGAGGCGGGGTCAGTGATTGCCCTCCCCAAATCAGCCTGCGCAAAAAAATGAATCCCACTCGTTGCGCGCGGATTGCACTCAATGGCAAATGGTCGGTCTAAATCATCGACGATGAAGTCAAAAGAAAGGAATCCGCTCCAGTGTGTGGCCTTGGCGAAGGCCTGAACCCAGTCCTCGATACCGGGGTGATCAACCCGCTCAAAGGAGACCGCAACCGACCCCGAAAGTTGAGCTGCCCGGTACACCACGGTGCCTAGGCAGCGCCCCTCGTGGACCACACCACAGGTGCTGTAAACCGACCCCTCGACCCAGGCCTGCGCGATGAGACCTGGGCCGATGGACTGATCCAGCGCGTCGGCCAGCGACTGAAAGATTCTCACCCCCCGGCCTCCGCAGGACAGCCTTGGTTTGACGACGACCGGGCCTAAACCCAGACCCGCCGCCAGACCCGCCGCCAGACCCGACGCGAGCCCGGCTCTGCCTCCAGCTTCCGGCTTATCGCCCGCGGAGTCGCCCGCGGATTCGGCCGTCACCGCCAGGGCAATGGTTTTCGGTACTGGCAAACCTAATGATTCTGAATACTGAATAAATCCAAATTTATCGTATAACGTTCGGACCTGATCCGGAGGCATGGTGAACAGTCGGTTACCACACTGATTCAACGTCTCGTAAAGCGCTGTCACATGCATCGTTTCTTCAGAAACCGGAACAACCAGTCCAACCGATTCATCGTCGATGATTTGTTGCAAGTCACGAAGGTATTGGTCTGGATCGAGCGTAGGCGCAGTGACCCGAAACGATCGGCTAACGGCGCGCGAAGCGCCCGTCAAATGACGCGCATAGGGTTCGGCAACAATCACCCGCCAGCCAGTCGCATGAAGCGCACGCGCAATATCAAGTGCCTTGGGCAAGCGACCCAGGGTAATCAGGGCAGTTTTCGCCATTGACGCATTCGCCCCGGTTGGAGCAGCCGACGTGGTCGATGCGCCCTCCATCGACTCGCCTTATTCCTTGACCCGGGTCACGCGACACACAATCTGATGAGCGGGTCGGGTCGTGAGCCGGGCCGCAGGCCGAACCGCGCCGCGCGAGACGACTTCGAAGTTGAAGTCCCGAATGAGACGGGCGATGACCAAGGTTGCCTCGACGGTCGCAAACGCAGCGCCCGAGCACACGCGGGGGCCGAGACCAAAGGGCAGGTAGGTACCGGCCTGGATTCCCACCTCACGCTCGGGCGAGAACCGATCCGGGTCAAAGCGATGCGGATCGCGCCAATACTGGGTATGGCGATGCATGACCCAGGGCGACACGATCACAAGCGCACCGCGCTTGACCGGATAGTCACCAAGGCGAGTCGACTCAAGGGCGACCCGGGGCAAAAAGGTGATCGGAGGGTAGAGCCTGACGGTCTCGCGAAAAACATTGCGCACAAAACTCAGGCGCTTGACGTGTTCGAGTCCAATCGGCCCATCGCCCACAACCGCTTTGACCTCGGTTCGAATCCGTTGCACGAGTTCAGGCCGAATCGCCAGGAGGTAGAAGACCCAGGTCAGAGCACTGGCGCTCGTTTCATGACCAGCCAGAAACAACACTCCCAGCTGATCGATCAACTCATCGCGCGAAAACCCTTGACCACATTCGTCGCGGGCCGCAACGACAGCTGCAGCGATGTCGTCAAAATCCGCTCCCTCGACCAGATGGGTATCCAACAACTCGCCAAGGTGGTTCCGGATACTCGTGCATGCGGTGAGCACATCAGGACGCTGCGGTGGCTTGGTCCAGGCCGGATCAAAGATCAGGCGCAGGATATTGACCTGGGCGACGCTGCGCTCAAAGATCGAAAATGCTTCGAACACTTC
>Ga0114967_10004629_pt1 | contig 11056 bp, 11 predicted proteins | sample M_130628_MF_Meta_FD_92639 | JGI IMG/M metagenome (GOLD analysis project Ga0114967, IMG submission 92639) | Freshwater microbial communities from Lake Montjoie, Canada to study carbon cycling - M_130628_MF_MetaG | ecosystem: Environmental > Aquatic > Freshwater > Lake | place: Lake Montjoie... | reverse complement strand
CCAGCTCCTGATGATCGATCAATTGCCGCAGAAGTGCCTGCTCTTCCCGCAGTTGTTTCTCCACCGTAATGCGTTCGGCAATTTCACCGAGCAATCGCGAGCGTGCCTCATCCGCCTCGGTAGCCATCCACGCAATCTTTCTTGTGGAAGCTTGCAGATGACTGACCAGCCCGATGATGAGCAGGTTTGAGCAGGCAAACAGCATCAGGCGGAGTGGATCCCAACGGCTGAAAAAGCCCAGAAACTGCCCGGGCGGCCGCATGAAGAAATAGCGAATCGACAGGCAACTCAAGGCGACGGCCAGCAGCGCAGGGCGGGTGCCGCACCAGTAGGCGGCGAGAATGATGGCAGGGTAGAAGAAGACAGTTGAGAAGAACTTGTTTAAGAAGAAATCGTCGAGCAGCAATCGAACCAGAACACAGACGCCCACCAACTCCCCTGCGATCAGGTAGGGTTCAATGACCGATCGGGCTCTGGCAGCGAGCGCGCTTGGGTTCATGGTCGATCCACGCCACAATGGCAACTCTTCTTCAGTCTTCCCCACATCCAGATCCTCTGCACCGATTCAGGCCGAAACTACCCCACCAGCTCCTACTATGCCAGAATCCGCGCCGTCGAGTTGGAACAACCAACGTTCTGCTACCCCTCCCTCATGCTCCCGACACCCGTGCTCGTCATTTCCGCCGCTCTCCTGACTGCCGCGGGCATCCTCGGCGGCCTGCCGGCTGGTCTGCTCTGCGCCATTGCGCTGGTGGCTCAATGCACTTCCAATTGCCCTGCGGGTGGCTGGGGACTCATCGGCGGCAGCTTGAGCTGGCTGGTTCTGGCGCAGGTGACGCACAACCGTGAACTCTTTTTTCCCTACACGATGCTGCTGGCAGCCGTGGCCTGCGTGCAACTCTGCGGTCGGCGACTCTGGATCGGGAGCTTGGCGGGGGGAACTGTGCTGGCGGCCTTTTTTCTCCTGAGGATTCTGCAGAAGGCAACCGGCAAGGTGCTGCTGGTGGAGTGTATCGTGGCGGTGGCGATTCTCGCCGCGGTGATCGTGGCCTCCAGCCAAAGCCCCCGCACGGCCTCGATCCGCACCGCCATCGCGGTGGCCGCATCTCTGCTGGCCTACCTGAGCCTCTCCCTATAGACCCTCGTATGGATGGGTTGCACCGCACCGGGATCGGATTCGTTTCCGGCGTGCAAACTGTCCAAAGGCCGTTTGGGCGAGCGGGCCCTACAATCGCCACCGTTCCCCTGACCAGCCCCCCTCCCGCCTGATTGTGCCAGTCTTGCCGTCAGAGCAGGGCGGCCTTTTCCGGCCCCTCCCTGCCCAGAGCCAAACCCGAAACTACTATTTCAGGAGAGGCCACATACCGGCAGTTGGCTGCGGGCGAACAGACACGCCGCACCACCTTTCCCGGGAATTGGCCACTGCACACCGAGGAGGTCCCATGATGCTGGCAGTAAAGAAGACCAAGACGACCCCCATTGAAGAGATTGTCAAACTCTGCAATGCCGCAGTAGCCAAGCAATCTGAGCAGAATAAAAAGGGGGGCTTCGGCCTCGACGACTACACCGACGGGCGAACGATCGGCGGAGCGAGCCTCGCCAGAAATATTCTGCGGCTGATCTACGACACTCCCCGCTCGGTCTAACCCGCGGAGTCCCCACCGGCAATGACAGGAACAGACTCTCCGCGGCGCGCCTGGTGGACCAACGAAGACTGGCTGGCAGTGATAACTGCCGGCGCTCTTATTCTTGCGGTCGTGGCCGGCTGGCAGGTGCGTCTGCCGAAGTTGGGGTGGGCGGGGCCTGCTGATCTGGCCGGCGTTCTTTCTGCCCCCAATCTTGTGGCGATCGGCAGCACGTCGCTGGTGCTCATGCTGCTGGCAGTAACGGCGTTGGCCCCGGGAGTTGGGGGCGTGCGGGGGCTGCCGGGTCTGGCTGCCGGCGTGGGCATGATCTTTCTTCTGGCATGGCTGGCGCTTTGGCTCGCTGCCCACGCCAAAGCCAAGGCGTTGGGCGTTGAATATGTGGTGTGGGCGTTGGCCATCGGCCTCCTCTGGCGGCAATTGCTACCGGTTCCGCAGTGGCTGGCGGCCGCCAGCCGCACAGAATTCCTGATCAAGGTGGGCGTTGTGATCCTCGGCTGCAGCATTCTCTTTCCCGAGTTGCTCAAGGCGGGGGTGCCCGGGCTGATTCAAGCGGCCCTGGTGATTCCCGTGGTCTGGCAGGTGACATTCCGACTGGCGAGGTGGCTGGGTGTCGACGATGAATTCGGCGTGATGATCTCCAGCGCCGTCTCCATCTGCGGCGTTTCAGCGGCGATTGCCACCTGCGGTGCCATCGATGGCGACCGGCGCAAGCTCTCGTATGTCACCTCGGTGATCCTGCTGTGTGCGGTGCCGATGATGCTGCTGATGCCTTGGTGCACCAGACTGATGGAACTCACTCCGGAGGTGGCTGGCGCCTGGCTGGGGGGAACCCTCGATACGACCGGCTCAGTCTTGGCGGCCACGGAAATGCTGGGCGAAAAAGCCTCGCAGACCGGCACCGTCGTGAAGCTTTCGCAAAACGTGTTCCTCGGCATCGCAGCCCTGCTGATCTCGCTGTGGTGGACCATGCGGCATGGCCAGGCAGGGCCCGCCGCCCGTGCTCCAGGCATCGGCCTGCTCTGGGAACGGTTTCCCAAGTTTGTGCTCGGATTCATCGCCGCATCGCTGGTTTTCTCTTTTCTGCTTGAGCCCGCAGTAGCCAAGGGGCTCGATAAACCGCTCAAGGGGCTGCGCGAAGTCTGGTTTGCCGCCGCCTTTGTCTGCATCGGACTGGAGACCCGCTTTGCCGACCTTCTGTCGCTGGGCGGTGGCCGGCCAGCGCTCGCCTTTCTGGGCGGACAGGCCTTCAACATTCTCTGGACGCTCCTGCTGGCATCCCTCCTCTTTGGCGGGTGGCTCCGGGCAGCTTGATCGCTCCCACACCAGTCCCCCCCATACCTCAAAAAAATCTACCGACCAGTGTCAAATCCCGTTCTCAAGCAGGCCTACGAGCGCACCACCTACTGGGTGTTTCCCGCGCCGCACCAGCGCTTTGCCCTGCGCTGCGGCGACGTTTCCGCAGCTCTCGACCTCCTGCTAAATGAGGCCCAGTGCCAGCACTGGGCGTTCATCTCCGCATGCAATCCACAATCGATCCAACTGACCGAAGCTGAGAATTCTGTTCGCATGGCGGATTTGGCCACGGCGGTGGAGCAGGGGGGCTGGGCCTGCCTGACGGCCCTGGGGGAAGGGGCCGCCGGCGATTGGCCACCGGAGGAGAGCCTGCTCGTGCTGGGAATTCAGGCAGCAGAGGCACTGGCCCTGGCCAGGCAGTTTGATCAGGCGGCTCTGCTGCTCGGCGCGCTCGGGGAGCCTGTCAGACTGGTGTGGACCGATTCCTGACGGCGTTCACGGCGTGCCACATCCAAGCGAGCCACCCGTAACCCGCATCAGTCGCAGGCTCAGCGCTGTGCCTTGCCTGCTTTCGCGCCAGGCTGATCGGTGCGGAGGGTACCCGAGCCAAAGGGCTGCGAGCGGCTGGAGGAGCCATCGGAGCGGCGCTCGATGGTGCCAGAGCCAAATTGCTGCGAGTGGCCCGTGACGGTCCGGCCATCCCGGGATTGCTCGGTGGTGATGCTGCCGCTGCCAAAGGGTTGCGTGCGGGTGGTTGTGCCATCGGACCAGCGGGTGATGGTGCTGGAACCAAACGGCTGTGTGTGCCCCGTGATCGACTTCCCGTCCCGAGATCTCTCGGTCGTGATGCTGCCGCTACCGAAGGGCTGCGTGCGGCTGGAGGAGCCGTCGGAGCGGTGGGTGAGCGTTCCGGAGCCGAATTTCTGCGTGGTGCCAGATCGCGGAGCGCTCTGGCCCGCCCGTGGCGGCGTCGGCTCCGCGGCGTGCACCAGCGACAGACACCCTACAGCGAGCAGGCTCAAGCCCCCAAGCCAGACTCCCCGAGCCCTCCACCGCCCACAACGATTCAGCACAGATGACATGGCTCCCTCCAAAATCCAGATTCCGCACCCCGAACGAGCACCTCAAGAAGGGTAGCCTATCCCGACGCCGGGGGCCAGTGGCGTGGCAGGGGCCATCTCGCCGGCTGTGGTTCCTGCGGCGCCGTGCGGGAGCCGATGCCAACCGACACACTCACATATTCGCCGGAGGCTCGGTGGCAGTGGAACCCTCGCTGTGCGGCGGCCAATACGGGCAGTGCCGGCAGCCGCTCCCACAGCACACCTGCCGACGGAGATGGTAGGCAGCGGTGAACACCACACAGCCCCGCTCCAGGTAAAAATCGGGCTCCTCTGCGCCGAGGGGCGCTCCCGCTTCATCCCGATCGGCTGGCGCTGTCATGAGTGGCCTGTTCACTTCAGCGGAGAGTAGTCGGTGGGAACCAGAAATTCCGAAACGACACCCTTTTCTGCCACTGTCAGCGATCCCCCCGCCTGCTTTTCGGAGGCTGCGCGGGCCTCGAGCCAGGCGGGGTCTTTCCGGAAGCTCTCAAATGAATTGCCGGCAGCTTCTCGACTGGAATGAGACAGCAGATAGACCAGCATCGAGTCGGCCCCGGCCTGCCCTGGGGCGAGGTTCCAGTAGATGAGATTCGTCATGCCGTGCTTGGCGAAGAGACGCAGGGTATGGTCGCGAAACCGACTGTTGAGCGCCGGCAGATTTCCGGGTGTGGCGGTGTAGCTCCGCAGCTCAAACACGCGGGGGGCGGCGCCTTCCGTGGCGACAAAGGCCGCCGGGGAATAGTCGGTGGGCAGCAGAAATGTCTCTACCGCTTTGGCCACCAACCGCCCATCCTGCTCCGACTCCGCCTGTGCGGCCTTCCAAGCCGGATCCTGCGAAAATGCTTTCCACGAGGCATCGCGCGCCGGCCTGTCTGGGTAGGAGAGAAAATAGACGAGCTTGCGCTCCGGGTTGTCTCCCGCCGGCACGCTGTAGAGAAGATTCTCCATGCCATGTTTGGCAAAGAGATTCATGGTGTGGTTTCTGAATCGGGCATGGAGCGCGTCGAGCTTGCCCTCAGTGGCATAGTAGACCCGCATCTCATAGTGCCGTTCGGAGGCTTCGGCAGCGCTGCTTGGAGCAGCGGTGCAGGCGAGCACGGGCAGGAGGGCCACCAGAAGCATTCGGCACAGCGACATGAAAGACTCCAGCATGGGCATACACTTGGAAAAAAGCGGCGGCGGAACGCCACGGTGATCGATCCGCCTGCCTTCGCCTCCAGCATACGGCATTGGGCTGGCACTGCCGACCGCTCATGTGCCGCAGAGCCTGCTATGCTGGCCGATATCCGGCCGCTGCACGCCGCGGACCGGCCCATTCACTCACCCGCGAGGGGCTTGCCACCGATGGCTGATAGCACCGACAACCACTGGCGCACCCGGGCCGCCGAACTGCTCCCCACCTGGTTCACCGAGCGATTGGTGGTGGAGGGGAGCCGCTTCGGCGTTCTGCTGGCCACGGGCCATGTGCTGATCATCGATGCCGTGAAGAATGTCAGGCAGGGGCCCACAGGTCAGGTGTGGCTGGATGTTGAGATGTTGATTCCCTTCCGCAAAGACGGCTTCCCATGGGGACATTTCCCGGTGGTGAAATCGACCTCGCACGACCGCGCCGCCTGCTCCATCAATGCGGCCCACATCGTGGCAGCAGTGGAGGTCGATACTTGGGAGGTGCCCAACATCGAGCCGGTGATGGAGTGATGCTCTGGCAGGAAAAGCAGCGGGGCGGCGCCGGAAGCGCTGCCGGCACCTATTTTTTCTGCAACGGTTCGATCGTTGACTGGGGAAATTCGGCGAGCAACTGGGCATAGACCGGAGTGCTCCGCAGCAGCGTCCGCAACTGCTGCTGGCTTCTGATCTGCAAGATCTCCGCGTGGGCATCGCGCGCGATCCGCAGCGGGATGTCAACCGTCTCTATTCCTGCTCCCGAACCGTTCTGCTGAGCGGCTAAGCCAGTCGCCCCAAACCAGTGAAATAAATCGGCCCATGTGGCTTTCCCGACGCGCGACATCGCGTCATCACCGCCAGCCGGGGCCCGCCGGCAGGTGACATGAAAGACGATCGTCTCGTTGGCCACGTGGCCGGAATGGGGACACGGGCCGATCTGCGGCAGTTCGCCAGTGCGGACCATCGTGTGGATCCGCTGCAAAGCCCCCGACGCTGCTGCACCCACCCCACCTGCCCCGCGGTCCGCGGAGAACGACTGAGGTCCTGAGGATGCCACAATTGCCATGATTCACCTGCTGAGGTTGTGGGAGAAGGAACAGGAACATCGTCCCGACCATCAATCCAGCGGAGATCCCGCCAGTTTCAGCATTTCGGCCTCATGCCTGCCGCGCGCCGCCGGGCTCAGAGCGGTTCCAGAAAAACCAGCAGCCCATCCTGGGAGAGATCGGGGAATGCAGGAGCAATACACCGCTGCCCTGCCAAGCTCTCGATTCGCTCCGCTTCCTTCATTGAACGAATAGTAAGTCAGGAAGTTTCGCTCAGGCAACACTCGGCTGGAAAAAAGATCACCCGGCGTTGGCCACGGCCTCACTCATTTGCTGCAGTTGGTCCGGCGAATGTCCCCCGGCCCAAGCGGCCGCCACCGCCAGCAGCAGCGGCTCCGGGTTTCCGCGGGCCGAAACCGTCCCGGGCCCCGCCAGCTTGAGGGCTGTCTCCGCGCTGCCTTGGGCCAACAAAACCCTTGCTCCCGCTCGGGTTACGGTCGGTCCTCCAGCCCGGCGATGGGCTTCCAGGAGCGGATTTGTCGCCTCTCCTACAACCACGACTCGCTGCTGCGTCCGCAGGTGCTCTCCATTCCCTGGCCCTGCCCAGCAGATGGACAGTTGGTAAATGACGTGTTCCGCCCCTGGGGCCTCGGCCGCCACCACAGCGATGCCCCGGTCGCCGAGGGCATGGAGCAGGGCCATCGTCGCCGGATCGATCGAGCCCGACGCGGGATCAGCCGCGGCAGGAAAATGATCCGCCAGCACCGCCACATCGCAGCGGGGCACGCCGAGCCCATGGGCCAGCCTGTCTGCCGCCCGGCTGACCACCACCGCCGCCTCGGCGTGCGGATGCGTCAAGACTGCCAGCATCCGCTCGGAATCGCAGCCGGAAAACGGGTAGGGGATCTGCCCATCGATATCGATGCCCTCGACGGTGGCCAAGCCAGCTCGGCAACCCTGCCGGCGGAGGATGTGCGTCAGGGCCCGGGCGATCGCCTCGGCAGTCGGGCCGTCGGCCACTGCATGGATCGGAATGCGGCCGTGTGACTGGGGGGGAAACATGAGTGCCACAATCGCTTCCCCCACAGGTCGCGGTCGGCCATGCAGCGGTGCGATGTGCATGAACATGCCAGGTCCGGCATTCACCTCGATCACCATGCCCCGTTGCCCTTCCAGCGGCCGGCTGATGTCCTCGGCCACCAGATCGATGCCGGCGATATCGAGGCCGATCGCCTGGGCGGCGAGCACCATGCTCTGGGCCACTTCCGGATGCACCTCATCGGTCTCATCGGTTGTCAGATCGCCATTGACCTTGATCACCACCCGTTGCCCCGCCCGCGGCACCGAGTCGGGGGCGAGACCATGCCGCTTGAGCAGGCTGATGGCCACCTCATCGAGCTTCATCACCCCCAGCAGATCGGTGTAGTTTTCGCCGCGCAGCGGATCATTGTTGGCGGCCTCCACCAGCGCGGCGATCGTGCGTGTGCCATCCCCCTCCACGGTGTCGTGCTGGCCGCGAGCGGCCGCCACCACACGATCCCCCACCACCAGCACCCGGTGCGCCACCCCCTGGGCAAACTGCTCAATAATGGCGCCACCGGAGGGGGTATGGTTTTCCCGCACAGCGAGCGCAAATGCCTCGCGCACTTCCTGTTCGTTGCGGACGCCGAAGGAGATGCCGCGGCCATGATTGGCGTCGCGCGGTTTGACCACCACGGGATAGCCCAGCGCCGCAGCCGCCGCGCAGGCCTCCGCAACAGTGGCCGCGGCGCAGCCCTGAGGCACCGGCACGCCCACCTGCCGCAACAACCGGCGGGTCATCTCCTTGTCTTGGGCGATCGCCTCGGCGATCGTGCCGGTGGCGTCTGTTTCGGCGGTCCAGATGCGGCGTCTGCAGGCGCCCTCGCCCAACTGCACAAGGCTCTGGGAGCCGACGCGGCGGGAGGGAATGCCGCGGGCCACCGCCGCCCGCACAATGGCCCGCGTGCTGGGCCCCAGACGAACCGTATCGGCAACATCGACGAGTGCCCGGAGGTCTGCTGCACAATCAGGAGCCGGGACGGAGGCCGGATCGAGACAACTGCCCAGCCACCGGCGGGCGGTCTCCAGACAGGCATTGGCCAGAGCCTCCTCCTCAAACTCCACCGCCAGCCAGAATCTCCCCGAGCCGGGCTCCTCCACCCACCGGCTCACCCGCGGCGGGGTGCCGGCGGCCGTGAGGAGTGAACGCAGGAGCCATTCCATCACCGCCCCCAGAGGAGCATCGCTCTCAAGGAGGCCATCGAACGTGGAGCCGGCAGGAAGCTGCAATCCGGCTGCGGACAGTTCGACGGAGAGTGCATAGGGAATGGCTGCCACCGACTCCTGCAGTCTCTGCAGTCGCGTGGCCACCGCGGGGGTTGCCGCCAGCCTGATCCCACCCCAAGGGCCCGGGTCGACGAGGGCTTCGAACATCGGCACGCCCGCCCAGCGGTTGGGGCCGGAAAACGCGCAACGCTGGCAGATCTCAAGCAATGAAGACTGTGTCATGGCGAAGCGAAATCCCCCCGGAGCGAAAAAGGGTGATGGTAGCGAACCGTGGAAACAATCTGGAACGGGACTTTTGTCGATCTGAGGCGGCGTAGGCCTGCCGTCGGATCCGGCGACAGACTCTGTTTTCCACAGCCTGCTATCATGCTTCCCGGCGGGCGGGGCTGCAGGAACCGGCGCAGCTCCTGCCGATTCCGCTCAACACAACCGGCCAGCCCAAGGCGGCGATCGGCCTTTATTGCTGTTGTTTCGTCGCTTTCCAGTGGGGGTGAGGCATGCATCGGAGCCCGTATCCTCCTCCCTGGCGGCCCGGCCGCCGACCGCGACGGCTCGCCTGGAGGATGCTGTGGCTCGGGACGGCCATGGGGAGTATCTGGCCGGTCTGGCACGCGGGTCTGGCTCCGGCCCAAGAACGCCCCACCGGGGCAGCCGGTGCCGCTGCAATGCGCGCCGAGCGTGATTCCCTCCGGGAAGCACTGGCTGCTGAGCTGCTGGCCGCAGACGAAACTGGCATCCGCAGGGGGGTGGCGGCGATGGTCGAGGCCTTGGCAGATCGGGCAGGCGTGCCGGAGGTCCCCGACACAATTGAGCCTGTGCCCGCTGCGGTTCTCCCTCTGCAGCCGGAAGAATTTTTGCGGGCATACGATGCTTCCATCCGCCTGATCGAGCGCCGCAAATGGTGGACGATCGGTCTTGATCCGACGACGCTCAAGCGGTCTTTGCGCGAGCCAGCGGCCGTGATTGAGGGGTGCCTCGCCGTGCGGAGGGTGAACCCGGTCCGGGCAGAACACCTGCTTGCCCTCGCCCGCGACGCAGGCGATTTTCTGATCTGGGCACAGCATCAGGGGGGCACCGGCGTCGTGCCATTTCCTGCCGTGCGCGGCGGTACGAGCCCAGCCTTTGCAGCCAGTGAGCAGGTCCTCAAGCGTGCAGCAAAGGAGGGCCGGCTGGCTCCCATGATGCGCAGTGGCTGGTTGATCGACGACGCCCTCGACGGGGGACTGCAGTTTGACAATGGCCTGGCAGGCGTGGCCCTGATTCATCTGCATGAAGCGACCGGCGACAACTCATACCGCCAGGCAGCCATCGCTGCCGCAGACTGGGCGGCCACGAGGCCTCTGGTCCCCAACTGGAATTACAACAGTTTTAGTGTCTACCTCTTGGCCGAGGTGCATCGCCTCACAGGCGATCCGAAATACCTTGCTCTGGCCGTCACAAAGGCCCGTCTCGGAGTTCTGCCAGGCCAGCTAACTTCTGGGCCGCGGGCTGGCCGCTGGGCCGATCCCCACAACGCGCGGCCTGCCTACCACTTCATCATGGTGCGGGCGCTGGCGGCGCTGGCGGCCGTTATGCCCGCCGAGGACCCCGACCTGCCGGCCATCGTGGAGGCCATCCGCCTGGCCCTGCTGGCCCGCAATCCAGATTTTCAGCAGGGAGTTGCCAATGCGGAGTCGGCCATGGAGGCCCTCTTGCTGGTCGAACGTCTGCCCCCCCACGTGGCCGCCTCGCTGCTGCACTGCCAAACCGCCGAGGCCCTCGCCACCCTGGAGCGTTTCGCCGTGGGGGGCTATCGGGCCGGCCAGAATCCGCTTGGCCCGGGCGCCTGGGGGCAATGGCTGGAGCATGCCCAGCGCAGGAGATGGTGAGGCGAGTCGGCCTCCGTTATTTTCCAGCATCCCCGGCCAGCGCCTGCTGCAGAGGGCACCCCGGGCTGAGAGCCTCGCCCCGGCGGTAGCGGGCGAGCAATTCTTGCGACCGCCTGGCCAGCAACCGCCGCACCTCGCGGCGCTCCCCCTTCACCCGCGGGATCACCATCGAGTCGTAGCCGGTTGTCTGGTGTCGCAGCCAGGCGATCACGGCCGCCTCGGCGCGGCGCTCCACCGGGATGCGCTGCGTGCGGGCCACCGTGCCGCTGCCAACCGGCGTGGCCCGGTCCGAAACCAAACCAGCCATCCGTCGGGCAAGCGCTGCATGGTCGGGATGAAAATTGAGAAACGAGATCACCGCCGCGGTGAAGTCTTCCACATAGGTGGCCTGCACCTGCTGCCGGCGGCGGGCCGACGAGGCCCGCTTCTTCGCGAACGACTCCGTTGCCCGCTCCGCTTCCAACGCCGTCCGCACCTGGAATATCGAGGCCGCTGGAGCCCACACTCCCCGGGAAAAAACCCGTCGCCCTTTTTTTTCCGCCACGACCCAATGCTCACCGGCCGCCTTCACCCGGCGGGTGAGGGCTGCATCACCGGGCGGAACGAGCGCCCAATCGGCAGGGGCCCGGATG
>Ga0114967_10004628_pt1 | contig 11056 bp, 5 predicted proteins | sample M_130628_MF_Meta_FD_92639 | JGI IMG/M metagenome (GOLD analysis project Ga0114967, IMG submission 92639) | Freshwater microbial communities from Lake Montjoie, Canada to study carbon cycling - M_130628_MF_MetaG | ecosystem: Environmental > Aquatic > Freshwater > Lake | place: Lake Montjoie... | reverse complement strand
TCTCCTTCAGCTTGATCTGCGCTCGCTTGTCAGCTCGAAGGCGTTTGTCTTGGAAGGCCGGAAGGAGTTTATCCCAAACGATATTGAGTTCGGCTTGCATATCACGAGTGTCTGCAGTGATGGCGATCACCGCATCCTGATCCGGCAACACAATGCAAAATTGTCCGTTCGCCCCGTCACCCCGGAACGCATTGTGACGGCAGCGCCAGAATTGAAAACCGTAGCCCTGATCCCAATCTTTTGAGGGATCGCTGCCATTGGAAGCCTGCCGGGGCGTCGCTTGATCAACCCAGGCTTGCGGCACGATTTGCCTGCCGTTCCACTTTCCTTTTTGAAGATAGAGCTGGCCGAACTTCGCTATATCCTCGGTGCGAATCTTCAGTCCCCAGCCGCCGAACGACACGCCCTGCGGACTGGATCCCCATTCGGGGTGCTCGATTCCCAGAGGCTCAAAGAGCCGTGGACGCAGAAATTCCAGCACCGTCTGTCCCGTCACCTTTTGCACAATGGCGGAAAGCATATAGCTACCCGGAGTGTTGTAGCGGAAATGGGTTCCCGGTTTGTGGGGGACCGGATGCGCGAGGAAGGTTTCGACCCACGGCGCGTTTGTCGAGTATTTCACCTCGGTTTCATGGCCGCTCGTCATCGTGAGGAGATCTCGCACACGCATCGCCTTGAGCTTCTCAGCAGGCTCAGCCGGCGCGGATTCCGGGAAAAACTTCAACACTGGATCATCAACGCTCAACTTCCCTTCTGCAACCGCCAGTCCAACGGCTGTCGAAGTAAAGCTCTTGCTGAGCGAGTGCATCACATGGGGCTTCTCGGCGGCCTCCGGTTTCCACCAACCCTCCGCAATTACCCGACCATGGCGCACTAGCATGAAGCTGTGCATGTTGGTTAGCTCACGGTTGGCAGCCTCGACGTAGTCTCGAATCCCAATCGAAGAAACCCCTTGTGCCTCAGGCGTACTGCGTGGCAAAGATGATCCAGCAGCTTGGGCCGGAGAATGTAGCACCACAAGGATGACGGCGAAAAATGACGAGAGCCTGGGCAAGGTGAGTATCGCTTTCATGGCCGTGAGTATAAAATCTGACCTTGCAACGTCCAGCGCGCAATGAACACCGAAGGATACCCTGAAACATTTACGTGTCCAATTGGCCGAAGCAGCGCGCAGTCTCCTTGATGAGTAACCTACGGAAGTTGCTCAGCCTGTCCGGAAATTAACTTTGTTCCACCAACACGCCCTTCAGGCACAATCAACTCCCAATGCGAGGCAGGCATGTATTCACGATCATTTTGACAATCGTAACGAGTTTCCGGGCCGTTGCGGCCGAGACAGGCTTATGGCGCGCGGGATGACGTTCAGGAGTTGCTTTCAGAAGCTTGTCCGGCTAACAACCCACCGGCTGGAAATGTTTTTTGGCAAGAATTGAATCAAGTGGAGTCAAATCCAGTCGGATTCTTTTTCATGAAGTGCGTTCCGAGAAGAAACCTGATTGTCATCAAACCAGCATGGCTGGCATTGGCTTGTTTTCTAGCTAGTCAGGATTTGATTTCGGCTTCAGCTGGGCTGCTGGATGGGGGGAAACTTTTCCGGCAACAGTGTGCCAGATGCCACGGCCAAAAAGGCGAAGGGGTCAAGTACAAGTTCGATCAGCCGCTTCAAGGTGATCGCTCCATCGAAAAGCTGACGCGCTACATCGAACGCTCGATGCCCGACGATGATCCGGGAACGTGCGTTGGAGACGACGCCACAACCGTTGCGCGTTACATCTACGATTCATTTTATTCCCAGGAAGCGCGTTGGCGAAAGGATCCGCCTCGCGTCCAACTCGTCCGCCTGACCAACCGCCAGATTTTAAATACTGTTGCGGATTTGCTCGGGATTTTCTCAGGCAGCAAGCCCGTGTCCCCGACTGCCGAACGCGGCCTGCGGGGAGAGTATTATGCATCGAAGGAGAGCGACCGAAACCATCTCGTGCTTGAACGAGTGGACCGGCAGATAGATTTTGATTTTGACGCAACGATACCGGACCAAAAAATGGCGGGTACAAACAGCTTTTCGGTCAACTGGAACGGGTCGCTGATTGTAGATGAGACTGGCGAGTATGAATTCTTCATCCGTACTGCCAACGGTGTGCGACTGTATGTCAACGACCCCGACGAACCTTTGATTGACCAATGGGTTTCGTCCGGCCAGCTAACAGAACATCATGGCCGCGTTCGACTGATCGGGGGTCGCATGTACCCGCTGCAATTGCGTTTGTTCCGGTTCAAGGACAAGACCAATTCCATTTCGTTGCAATGGAAACCGCCGCAAGCCAGACAACAATCGATTCCTGAGCGTAACCTCTCGCCCGTACAGACATCGCCGACTTTTGTTGTCACAACGCCTTTCCCGCCGGACGATAGCAGCGTGGGTTACGAACGCGGTGTGCTTGTTTCCAAGGCATGGGACGAGGCGACCACCCAAGCCGCTATTGAGATCGCCAACCATGTCACCGCTCATCTCGACTTGTTTACAAAAAGCAAACCGGACGCTACCAACCGACTGACTAAGGTGAACAGTTTCTGTGACGATTTTGTATCTGCCGCGTTCCGGCATCCTTTGACTGCCGAACAAAAAAAACGTCACATCACGGACCAGTTCAAACGCGGGAAGACAGCCGAGGATGCAGTGAAGCGGGCCGTATTGCTTGCGCTCAAGTCGCCACAGTTTCTGTATCTCGGCCTAGACGATCTGAAGCCGGATGATTTTGTCATCGCCTCAAGACTCGCTTTTGGTTTGTGGGATTCCTTGCCGGATCGAGATCTCGAAGCAGCTGCGGCAAAGGGTGAACTGCACACCCGCGAACAATTGGCAGCCCAAGCCAGGCGGATGCTGGCCGACCCGCGTGCTCATGCGAAGACGCTGGCGTTTCTCCATCACTGGCTGCAAATGGACCGCGTCGAGTCGCTCTCAAAAGACGGCCAGTTGTTCCCGGGCTTTACAGCAGAAATCATCAGCGACCTGCGAGCGTCCCTAGATATTTTTCTTGAAGACACATTCTGGGGCAAGAAACCAGATTATCGTACGCTGCTGCAGGCGGATTATCTTTTTGTAGACAACCGACTCGCTCGATTCTACGGGTTTCCCACGAACACCACGGATGAGTTCGTTCGCGTGCAACCAGACGACGGCCAGCGCTCCGGAGTATTGACCCACCCCTATCTGCTTTCCGCATTCTCCTATTCCAAACAAACATCGCCCATCCATCGCGGAGTATTTCTGACAAGGAACATCGTCGGGCGGGCGCTCAAGCCGCCTCCAATAGCCGTCGCGTTCAAGGACGCGGAGTTCGCACCAAACCTGACGATGCGCGAAAAAGTTTCCGCTCTCACCCGGCCGCAAAACTGCCAGACCTGTCACTCGGTCATCAATCCGCTGGGATTCAGTCTGGAACATTACGATGCCGTGGGCCGATTACGCACCAGCGAACAAAACCGTCCGATTGACACGACGGGCGAGTTTGTCACAAGTGACGGAGAGACGATCCTGTTGACCGGTGCGAGGGACATTGCACAGATGGCCATTGCCAGTGACTCTGCGCTGAACACATTCATCGAACAGATGTTCCATCAGGTTGTGAAGCAACCCATCTATGCGTATGGTTTCGATGTGAAGAACCGGTTGCGGGAGTCCTTTGTCGCCTCCGATTACAACCTGCAAAAACTGCTGGTTGAAATCGTCGTGACTTCCGCCATCCACCGCAGCGATAATCAAAGATCCTCAAAAATAAAACTATGAACGCCATCCATCGCCGCCAATTCATAGAGCGCCTCGGACTTTCTGCGGCATCGCTCCCTTTCATCCTAGGCTTGCCGAGTCTGGGCCTCGCGGCACCAGCGCGGCCGCGCCAGCGGTTGGTGATCATGTTCAGTCCTAACGGTACCGTTCCGCAAGATTTCTGGCCGGATGAGGCGGGCGAGTTGTCGAAACTGAAACCAATATTGTCGCCGCTAGAACCGTTCAAGGACCGGATGCTAGTTTTGCACGGCCTTTCCAACAAAGTGCGCGGCGATGGCGACGGCCACATGCGCGGAATGAGTTGCCTGCTTACGGGCATAGAATTGTTTCCAGGCAACATCCAGGGCGGCTCGGACACCCCGGCAGGCTGGGCCAAAGGGCCGTCCATAGATCAGGAAATCAAACAATTCCTCCAGAGCCGTGAGGAAACCCGGACACGTTTCGGCTCGCTCGAATTTGGCGTGGGTGTCACGGACCGCGCCGACCCTTGGACACGCATGAGCTACGCCGGCCCAAACCAGCCAGTCGCGCCGATTTCCGATCCGTATCAGATGTACCAAAAGCTTTACGGCCAGTTGCGCGACAGGGAAAATCTCCGAAGTATTCTCGACGATGTGCGTGGAGATTTGCGCAAGGTGCGCCAGCTTGTCAGCGCCGAGGACAGACGCATGATCGAACAGCATGAATCGCTCGTTCGCCAGATGGAGAACGAAATCGCCGACGCCACACACCGGAAATTACGCGTGGCTCCACCTGCGTTGGAAATCGGCGTCGCTGATCAGAACGACAACGTTCCGCGACTGAGCCGGATGCAGATTGATTTGCTCGTGAACAGTTTTGTGAACGACATGGCTCGTGTTGCTACGTTGCAGTACACCAAATCCGTCGGACAGGCGCGCATGAACTGGCTCGGTGTTTCGGACAATCACCACAGCCTTTCCCACGAACCAGACAAGGATACCACAGCGCAAGAAAAACTCGTGAAGATCAACACCTGGTTCGCCGGAGAACTACGCTATCTTGTAGAGAAGCTCGCCAATACTCCCGAGCCCGGCGACACCGGAAGCCTGTTCGACAACACGCTGATCGTCTGGACGAACGAGCTCGGCAAAGGCAGCAGCCATACTTTGGATAACATTCCGTTCGTGCTGCTTGGCGGCGGATTCGGATTCAAGTTGGGACGCACGCTCCAATTTGATAAAATCGCCCACAACCGGTTTCACTTGGCGTTGGCGCACGCAGTCGGTCATCGGATCGAAGCCTTCGGTAAACGCGAACTCTGCGACGGCGGACCGTTAAGTTTGAGTTGAAATACGGATTTAAAAACTGATTTTTCCCAGTTTAGCGAATTTCATTAAGCAAAACTGTTTCGCTATCGATCAAACGTCACGCAAAAATATGTCCATGCGAATTAAAATACTCTTCACGCTCGCTCTAGCTTGCTCGTTGGCCACATCGGGGCTAGCCGCTGATGCGCGTAAGGTCAACATCCTCCACATCCACGCAGACGATCATCGTGCGGATGGTTTGCACGCGCTGGGGACGGAGCTATTGCAAACTCCAAATCTCGACACTTTGGTACAACGCGGGATGACGTTCACCCATTGCTACACGATGGGCTCGACGATGGGCGCAGTGTGTTTGCCGAGTCGCACGATGATGCTCACCGGAAAATCTTGGCTGCGGATTCCAGGCAGAGGAGCTACGAATGTCAATGCCGCAACAACTCTACCCAAAGTTCTTAGCGCAGCGGGGTATGAAACATTCCATGTCGGCAAGAGCGGCAATGAATTTGCGGCAGGCATCCAGGCGTTCGACACAAACATAGTCATGGACGACCGGGGAGTGGATCAGCGTCGAGGTTCAAGCGAACGGCATGCGGATGCGGCCATACAGTTTTTGACCGAACGCAAGAAAGACAAACCGTTTTATATCTATCTTGCTCCGCCCGTCCCGCACGACCCTCGCGTAGCCGCGCCGGAGTTTCACAAACTTTATGCCGCCAAGGATGCACCCCTGCCCCTCGCCTTTCTCCCATTGCATCCATTCGACAACGGCGAAATGACTGTGCGCGACGAAGGCTTGGCGCCGTGGCCGCGCAAGCCGGAAGACACCAAACAGCAGCTGGCCGATTATTACGCCTGCGTCACTGGCCTGGATCACCATGTTGGACGCATCTTCGACCAACTTAAAGCAGCAGGCGAATGGGGAAACACGATTGTGATTTTCACCGGCGACAACGGCCTTTCGCTCGGCGAGCACGGTCTGTTTGGTAAACAAAACCTCTACGAGTTTGGCGGCATGCACGTCCCATGCGTCATCGCTGGACCGGGCATCAGCAAGGGCAAGAGCGAAGCCTTGATTTACCTGATGGATCTGTTTCCCACGTTCTGTGACCTCGGCAGTGCGAAGATTCCTGAAGGAGTGGAAGGCAAAAGCATCGCTCCTATTCTAACCGGCAAGGAAACCAAAGTGCGCGATTTGCTGTACACCGGCTATCGCGACTGCCAACGCGCCGTGCGCGATGACCGCTGGAAGCTCATCCGGTATCCTCTCGTGAGCATGACGCAACTCTTCGATCTCAAAAAAGACCCGCATGAATTGATCAACCTCGCAGAAAAACCTGAGAACGCCATGAAGGTCGCCGAAATGACAGCGTTGTTGAAAAAGGAAATGAATCGCTACGCGGACCAAACGCCGCTGATCGTGAACAATCGCAAGCCTGCAGCTTGGACGCCTCCCACGCGCACCGCTACGCCTGCGAAGAGGCCGAAGATTAAGCCAGAACCATGAGAATTTTCCTGGCGCTTCTTGCCACTTTGTGCGGACCATTTGCTACAAGGTTATCCGCCATCGACGTACCCCGCCCCAACATACTTCTCATACTAGCTGACGACCTCGGCTATTCGGATCTGGGCTGTTACGGTGGAGAGATTGCGACACCGAATCTCGACAAACTTGCGAATGGCGGTTTACGGTTCACGCAGTTTTACAACACCGCGCGCTGCTGGCCTTCACGGGCGGCCATTCTCACGGGCTACTACGCACAACAAGTTCGCCGCGACGCCGTACCCGGCATGAAGAGCGGCGCGAATGGCACACGACCGGCGTGGGCGAAGCTGTTGCCGGAAATGTTGAAGCCACTCGGCTATCGAACGTATCACTCCGGCAAATGGCACGTGGACGGCCAACCGCTTCAAAACGGCTTCGACCATTCCTACAGCCTGAACGATCACGACCGCCATTTTGGTCCGCTATCTCATACCGAGGATGATATGCAGCTCCCCTCCGCGACAAATGGCCATTATTATTCAAGCACGGCCATCGCTGATCACATCATCAAATATCTCGGCGAACATTCTGAACAACATTCCAAGCAGCCTTTCTTCGCATATGTCGCTTTCACCGCGCCGCATTTTCCCTTGCAAGCACCGGAGGCGGACATCGCACGCTATCGGAATCGCTACCTCGCGGGCTGGGATGCGTTGCGCGAAGAACGTTGGGAACGGATGCACGCGATGGGAATAGGCGGCAGCGCTCTCGCTGCCATTGAACGCGAAGTCGGGCCACCTTATCCGTTTCCGAAGGCGATTGAATCACTCGGCACGAACGAACTAAACAGACCGTTGCCTTGGGCCGAGTTGACGGCCGCACAGAAACGATTTCAAGCCGACAAGATGGCTGTTCACGCTGCAATGGTGGACCGCATGGATCATGAGATCGGCCGCGTGCTCGGACAGATTCGCAAAATGGGCGTGAGCGATAACACGCTCGTCATGTTCATGTCTGACAACGGCGCGAGTGCAGAGATGATGGTGCGCGGAGAGGGGCATAACCCATCTGCACCTCCCGGTAGCGCGGCAACTTTTCTCAGCATCGGCCCCGGTTGGTCGAGTCTGGCAAACACGCCATTTCGACGCCATAAAACCTGGGTGCACGAAGGCGGCATCTCCACACCGCTGATCGTCAATTGGCCCCGAGGCATTTCCGCCCATGGCGAATTGCGCCACACCCCGTCACATCTCATTGATCTCCTGCCCACAATACTTGAGCTAGCTGGGGGCGCTCGTCCCAACACATTGGAAGGCATACCGATCGTAGCTGCACCGGGAAAAAGTCTCTTTCCGGCTTTTGCACAGGACGGCCCTGTGAAACATGATTCGTTATGGTGGTTGCACGAGGGCAACCGCGCGTTACTAGCTGGCGACTGGAAAATCGTCTCCACGCGTGAAAATGGCGCTTGGGAACTTTACAACCTCAAAGAAGATCGTGCTGAGTCCAAAAACCTTGCCGCTGCAATGCCGGAAAAGGTCAGCGAACTCTCGGAACTTTGGCGAGTTCAAACAAAGAAGAACTTTACGCTTGCCGAAGCCAGCAAGTCGCCAGCGCCACGCCAGCCCTCAAACCAGCTCCGCACAAACGCATCGTCTAAAAAAACACTACCAGCGTCGCATTGAAATACCTCCTCTTTTTCGCCACGGCAGCTTGTTGCTTAAGCAGCTTTTCACACGCTGCCAAGCCCAAGCCAAACATCCTGTATATCCTTGCCGACGATCTTGGCTATGGTGACGTGCAGTGCTTGAACCCGCTGCGCGGCAAGATCAGGACTCCATACCTCGACCAACTCGCGGCGCGGAGTATGGTTTTCACCGATGCGCATGGTGGATCCTCCGTTTGCAGCCCGACTCGCTACGGAGTGTTGACCGGTCGTTACGCGTGGCGCACGCGTCTCCAAAAAGGCGTGGTGCAAAACGAAAGCGCGCCACTGATCGCAACAGACCGATTGACTGTGCCCAAGCTTTTAAAGTCGCACGGCTATCAAACGGCGGGGTTCGGCAAGTGGCATTTAGGGCAAAACTTGCCGCTCAATGGCGAAGAAATGCTCACCGACCAACCGATCCGCAACGGACCAGTCACCCGGGGGTTTGATTACTTTTTTTGCACTGACCTTCGGTTTTTCGCGCCGTTCATGTTTATCGAGAATGATCGATTCATTGGCAAGCCGCTGTTCAACAGGACGAAACTGGGTGCTAAATATGGCGCTGGCACTTCACTTAAGCCTGATGACTTTTCACACATACTGCCGACGGTGTGCGATCGCGCTATGGCGAAACTCAACGAGTATTCCAAGAGCGCGCAGCCCTTCTTCATCTATCTCGCCCCTTGCGCGCCGCATGATCCCTACGTACCGACTGCGGCATGGAAAGGCAAGAGCGGTCTTGGCACTTACGCGGACTACGTCATGGAGACAGATGCTGAAATCGGCCGCGTGCTGGATGCGTTGGAGAAATCCGGAAAGGCGGACAACACCTTGGTCTTCTTTACAAGTGACAACGGTTGCGCGCCGTATGCGGGAGTAAAACAGATGGAAGCCAAGGGCCATTATCCCAGCGCCGAGAAGCGCGGCTACAAATCCGACATCTGGGATGGTGGCCATCGGATTCCGTTCATGGTCCGCTGGCCTGGCAAAGTAAAAGCTGGAACAACTAACTCCCAAACCATTTGCCTGACCGACTTGATTGCGACCTGTGCCGAAATTCTCGGCGCGAAACTACCCAACAATGCCGCCGAGGACAGCGTGAGCTTGCTGCCAATTCTAAGAGGCGAATCGCATCCGCCCGGCCACGAAGCCGTCGTGCATCATTCCTTCGACGGAAACTTCGCCATCCGACACGGCAAGTGGAAACTGGAATTCTGCGCCGGCTCCGGCGGTTGGAGCACTCCCAAGAACGGTAGCAAGGAAGAAAATCTTTTACCGCCGATGCAACTCTACGACCTGGCAAGCGACACGGCGGAAGAGAAAAACGTTCAATCGGAGAACCCTGAAATTGTGAAGCGGTTGACTGCGCTGATGGAAAAATACATCGTCAACGGTAGAAGCACGCCTGGCGCTCCTGAGAAAAACGATGTGGAAGTGGGTTTGATGAAGAAGGCGAATCAGTGACATCGAAAAATTACCAGAGACCGAACTGCGAATCATGAAACGCATAAACTTATTCGTCTCGCGATTTATTACGGCTCTGCTTGCGACAGACGCATTCTGCCGCGCGGCAGACGCAAACCAGCTCGCACAACCAGTATCCCAACCAGACGTGCTGCTGATCATGCCTGACCAGATGCGTGGCGATTGCTTATCCATTGCCGGACATCCAGTCGTCCAAACACCGAATCTGGATCAGCTGGCAAAGCAAGGTGCGCTTTTTCGCCGCGCCTACTCCACAGTGCCGTCCTGCATTCCTGCGCGATTTGCACTGTTGACCGGGTTGTCTCCCCAGACGAGCGGAGTTGTCGGATTTGCCTCGAAGCCCATCACCACGCCTTCGTTGCCGGGAGTGTTGAGCGAACTCGGTTATAGCACGGTGCTCGTTGGCAGAAACATGCATCAGTCCCCGGCCAGCAAAACTTGCGGCTACGAGAAACAGATTCTGGGATCTACCTACGTCGATGATGATGAGTATGACCGGGCCTTGCAAAAATCCACGACTGTCGCCGGAGGCATCCGCAAACTCGTGGAAGATTCAGGGTTAACTTTCAACGGCTGGCAGGCCAAGGCGTGGCCGTTGGCCGACGACTTGCACCCGACCGCGTGGATCGTTGGCCAGTCGCGCAAGATCATCGCAGAGACTGCGACGACGAAGCCGCTTTTCCTGACGGCATCATTCTACGCACCACATTCGCCGCTCTTCCCTCCAAAGAAATTTTTCGACAAGTATCTCAAGTCAACACTGCCATCAGTTGCTCATGGCGATTGGGGGGAGTGGAATGCGCTTTCAACCGAGGGCGACAAACAAGGTCACCGCGTTCGACTCGAAGGCGAAACTCTGCGCGCAACGCTAGCCGGATACTTTGGACTGATCGAACATCTCGATGAGCAACTCGCTCCGTTGATCGCCGATTTCAAATCTCGAAGCCAAAAAGCGAGTCGTCCGTGGGTTATCATGGTGACGGCGGATCATGGCGAGATGCTGGGGGACCACGGGTACTTTCGAAAATGTGAACCGTTTGAAGGTTCGGCAAACATTCCTTTCATCATCTCAGCTTCGCCGGAGCTGAAGTTCAAGCCTAGCCTGCGTAACTTTCAACCTGTCTGTCTCGAGGATTTCATGCCGACCGTGCTGGAAATCGCCGGAGCGAAACTTCTTGAACGAATGGACGGCGTCAGTCTCGTACCTATTTTACGCGGCGAGAATCGTGTGATCCGCAACTGGCTGCACTTTGAACACGCGCCCTGCTACAGCAAGGAGCAGGCGTTTCACGCGCTCACCGATG
>Ga0114967_10004625_pt1 | contig 11061 bp, 11 predicted proteins | sample M_130628_MF_Meta_FD_92639 | JGI IMG/M metagenome (GOLD analysis project Ga0114967, IMG submission 92639) | Freshwater microbial communities from Lake Montjoie, Canada to study carbon cycling - M_130628_MF_MetaG | ecosystem: Environmental > Aquatic > Freshwater > Lake | place: Lake Montjoie... | reverse complement strand
TTGTACGATTTCCCATTTTCCTTCTCCATGTGCTTTTACCGGAAAAGAACACATCAGCCCCTTCGGGACTCCGTAACTACCATCTGAACAGACAGCCACGCTGGTCCAGTTTCCTTCCGAAGTTCCCGCGTGTAAGGTCCGCACGGTGTCTATGGCGGCATTGGCGGCGCTGGCAGCACTCGAAAGGCCCCTAGCCTTGAGAACCTCTGCCCCTCGTTGTTGAACCGATTTCAAAAAGTCTCCTTCAAGCCAACTACGGTCTTGAATCACATCGATGGCAGATTTTCCTCCAATCCTCGCATTCGTGAAATCCGGATACATCGTGGGCGAATGATTCCCCCACACCGCCAAACGATCCACCTGATGAACACCCACTCCCGCCTTCTCGGCCAAACGGGCCTTGGCACGGTTTTCATCCAGTCGTGTCATGGCAAACCAACGGTCAGCCGGCAGGGATTGACCAGACTGCATGGCAATCCACGCATTGGTGTTGCAGGGATTCCCCACGACTAGCACCTTGGCCTCCCGAGACGCCACTTCCGCCAAAACTTTTCCCTGCTGAACAAAGATTTTCCCGTTCAGGCCAAGAAGTTCCGAGCGTTCCATACCGGGTTTCCGGGGAATACTCCCGACGCAAAGGGTCCAATCCGCGCCTTCAAATGCTTGGGCAGGTTCGCTGGTGGCCACAATCCCATCCAAAAGAGGAAAGGCCCCATCCCTGAGTTCCATGACCACCCCTTGAAGGGCATTCTCGGCCTGGGGTACCTCAAGAAGCTGCAGTCGCACCTTCTGCTCAGGCCCAAACAAACCACCTGAAGCAATACGGAAAACAAGGGCATAGCCAATCTGACCGGCCGCACCCGTCACAGCCACCCGGACCGGTGTGCTCATGGTTTCCTCATGGCCTCGGTGCTCCGAATCGGCCTCTTGGCCTCTCCCGGAGCAGGTCGGTTGGTGGGATAGGGCTGAAATTTAAAAATGACCTCCCCGGGACGAGCCACGCTCAAGGTGTCTCTCGACATCCTCTCAACGGTAAAAGGGTCGTCTTTCAGACGCCCGGATTCGTCCTGTAATTCGGCGAGTTCTTCCTTCTTGGTCTGAATCTCATTTTGCAAAACCTCCGCCTTACTCTTCATATTTTGACCCTTTCTCCAGGCAGGATAAAAAAGAGCGAGAACAATCGCCACGATAAGAATCCCGACAACCGAATAAGCCCAAGGCTGCAAAACACGCCAATAATGGCCACGGGCTTGGGTTTGTCCGAACCCACTGGGATCAAACAGTCGTGAGTTGCCCGCCATAGATCGCCTTGGACCCTAGCTCCTCTTCGATACGGAGCAAACGATTGTATTTAGCCAGCCGGTCGGAGCGCGAAAATGACCCAGTTTTGATCTGACCGGCATTGGTCGCGACTGCTAAATCCGCGATGGTGGAATCCTCCGTCTCTCCGCTCCGATGACTGATCACAGCTGTGTAACGTGCCGTCCGGGCCAATTCGATGGCGTCGAGAGTCTCGCTCAAACTCCCGATCTGATTAACCTTCACCAAAATCGAATTCGCGACCTTCTCACGGATTCCCCTCTTCAAAAACTCCACATTCGTGACAAAAAGATCATCCCCCACCAATTGGGTCTTCGCCCCCATCTTCTCGGTCAGAATCTTCCAGCCATCCCAATCTTCTTCCGCTGTACCGTCTTCGATCGAGATAATCGGATATTTTTTCTGGAGTTGCGCATAGAACTCAACCAGTTCCGCGGCTTTTAGGCGTCTCTGATCCGATTTCTTAAAAACATACTCCTTTGTTTTCCCATCGAAGAACTCGCTGCTGGCCACATCCAGGGCAAAGAAGACCTGTTTCCCTAGGGTGTAGCCGGTTTTTTCCACTGCTTCGGCGATCACCCCCAAGGCCGCTTCGGTGGATTCAAGTTTGGGGGCAAAGCCCCCCTCATCTCCCACGGCTGTGCCCAGCTTTCGGTCATGCAAAATTTTCTTCAAGGTCGCAAAGATTTCGGCACCACACCGGATCGCTTCGCGGAAAGTGGGCAAGCCCTTCGGCACGATCATGAATTCTTGGAAATCAATCGGGGCATCAGAGTGGGCACCGCCATTGATGATATTTGCCATCGGCACGGGAAGCACATTTGCCTTCTCGCCACCCAACCAACGATAGAGAGGCTGCCCGTGCGCCGCCGCGGCCGCCCTAGCTGCTGCAAGAGAAACCCCCAAAATTGCATTCGCCCCAAGAGACTTTTTGTTCGGGGTTCCATCCAGATCCAGCATCACCCGATCGATGGCCCGGGTATCCGATGCATCTTTTCCTTGAAGGGCAGGGGCAATCTTGTCTTTGACATTCGCCACCGCATGCAACACGCCCTTGCCTCCAAACCGTTTTGCGTCTCCATCCCGAAGTTCCAGGGCCTCATGAATGCCTGTACTCGCTCCACTCGGCACCATGGCAGAACCCGCCGCCCCCCCTTCGAGAATCACATCTGCTTCTAAGGTGGGATTTCCACGAGAATCAATGACTTCACGCGCAGTGATGGAACGGATCGCTGTTTTCATAAAACGTCAGACGGCGGCAGGCGAAACTTAGCTCCGGTAGGCGCGGATGGATTGGATCACAATCTTGAAGCGCGATCCGCTCTCACTCGGAAGTTCGGCGGAATCGCCAATCTTCCGCTGCAACAAGGCCTGGGCGACCGCGGTTTGATACGAAAGAATTCCCTTTTCAGGATCACTATCCCAAGCCCCCAAAATAGTCACTGTCTTCTTCTGCCCGCCCTCTGCATGAATATATTCAACTACCGTTCCAATGGCGACCTCATCCCCCTTAACACCGCTGAAATCGGTCCCTTGGGCTGCTACGATCATCGCCTCCAACTCGGCCTTTCGCCTCATCAACACAGCCTGCATTTCCTTGGCCGCCTTGAATTCGTGGTTTTCTTTCAGATCCCCATAGGAACGAGCCACGCCAATTTCTTTGCTGTTGGCCGGGATTTTTTTTGTAGTGATCTCTTCCAGCTCAGCCTTGCGCTTCTCGAGACTTTCCCAGCTGACGATCGGAGCTTCGACCACAGTCGTCCTGTTTTCGCCCGCAACCATCGAACCGACTTGAGGGTAAAGCTTCACCAAAGCACCAATCAACGACCGCTTATCCAATTCCTCAAAGGCGGTCGAGGCAAGGGCGGAACGAGTCACATCGCGTACTTCCTCCGGCGACGAAGGAGCCAAAAGATCCCGAATAAGCTCTTTGTCTTCCAAAAGCAGATCCCGGAGTCGCGACCCCCGGCTGGACTCCGAAAGCTGTTCTTTCTCCAAAACATTCAAAGCGGTCAGGAAAAGGGATGGACCGGCAAGCTTGGAGAGCTCACCCGTCCGGTTCCGGCAAAGCCAGACAATCAGGTCAGGATGGGTGAGGCGTTCCCTCAAGAGTCGATCCAAAGCTCCTTCAAGTTCCGCCAGACGAGTTGCTTTTTTGAAACGGGCTGTGATCGCATCCATCAGCCTCCCGGAGGCCCGAGGGAGAAGAGAGAAAAGAAGTTCGGTCCAACGTTCACCCAACTGGTTCCCGGCAAGCTCGGCAAAACGAGCCTGTTTCCCTGCTGGCAGAGCCTCGATGACTGCGGCCATGCGATTCGGCTCCACGGGGAGGATCCCCTTCAAAACGGGGCCAATATCAGGGGGCAAACCGGCCACAACGGAAAACTCCGCCCGAGCCAAAGCCAATTCAGCCACTTGGCTCACCTGGCTCTTGGGAATCTTCTGGGCTGCTGCATCCACCAACTTGAAAGCTTCTTCTGCGAACTGCTTCAACTCCGTCGGGGTTTTGCCTTTTTGCAGTTTTTCCAGGGCATCCATCACCCGCTTCGCGCCCACGGCCTCTTGCAATTCCTCCAGCCCGCCGGCCTTGGTGTCCGGGGCTGACTCCAAGTATTGAATTGGATCGGTTCTTTTCCCGGGAATGACAAAATGTGCGTCTTTGCGCATGGCGCGTTTGGCCGATTCCCAGAATTTTTTCCACCCTTCGGCCTGAAAAAGATGCGGAACGAGGGCCTCCTCAACACGGGCAGCGGTGGCTTCCCTTCCTAAACTGGTCACGGCAAGTTTCATGAACTCCCCTGGCTTCTCCGATGCCAAGGTTTTCACCACTTCCGGCTCACGCAAGATTCGTGCCTCCAGATGATCATTTCCCAAGTGCTTGAGGGACTGCGCCGCGTACCCAAATTCCATCGGATGTCCTTTTTTGGAGCGAAAATCTATCAGGAAGGCCCCCAAGGCATCGTCTTTCGAAGCTATTTTTCCCACCCCCCAACTACGGTGGCGGCAATACGCCCCGGGTGCGAGTTCGCCCAGTTTCGGATTGAGATCAGAGGGTTCATTCATGGGAGTTACTTCCTTAATCTCAGTCTCAGTAGGCATCCTAAAGAACATACGGAAACGCCCACCCACAAAGCAATCGGAATCCTTTTTCTCGTGTGTCTAAACAAAACTTTCCTCAATCATCTGGAGATACGAGACGATCCGGGAATGACGTGCCTCATCCCCCCGTCGGCTATAGCTGTTCAGAAGATTGATCAACATTCGCTCGGCCGTACTCCGAGGGGTGGCACGCATATGCATCGGATTAGCCCAGGACAACCGATCAGTTCCGAATTTGGCGGCGAGATCATCGGCGGACATCACCCCTGCACCGTGAAATGGATCAAAGATCACACCCCCGATTCCTGCGAGATAATGGCCTGGGGTATTGATCCCATAGACATCCAGACCGGCCCGTTGGCCGGCAAAGATATAAACCAAGGCCAGAGTCAGGGGGATCCCTAACCTGGTTTCCAAGACCCGATGTAGATAACTGTTTGCAGGATCAAAATAATCCTGAAGGTTGGCCCGAAATCCTTCCCGTCGGGCCAAAACCTCGCGGAGCGCGGCGATTGAATCCGAGGGGGAAATACTTCTCTGGGGAAGGTTCTTTTCCACCTGAGCCCCCAACTCATCCAAATAACTCTTCGCTTTTTTTAGATCAATGCCAGGACTCTCAATCTCTGCAAGTTGCCAGCAGAATCTCTCCAGATCCTCCCAGGTCGCAAAATCGGTCGAACCCCCAGCGGGTGAGTTCTGACAGAGTTTTAAGTCCTCCCAAAAACGAAGAATGATACGCGCCCGACTCCTGACTTTTGGACTTCCTGTCTGCGCCAGCCTTGCAATCAACTCCCCATACCGGTCTTTCTGGGACCTTAGCTCCCCCATGGTCATATCCACCATGTCGGCATCCTCCCCTGCGAGGATCTTTTCCACCGCCCTCGCCTGATTTTCGTCGTGCGAGGAATTCACAAGATTCGGCTTACCCTCGGAAATCGACGGGGATCTCCCCGCGCTGTTGGGCATGTTCTTCATCCGAACAACCCCGGTCTGTGGGTACTCCGGCGTCAGCTTGAGAAGGCTGAACCAACTTTTGCGCCAAAAGCCATGCCTCCACCTCATCCCCGCTGATGTCGGGCAACATATGCCCGTTCACTTCCACGCAGGGAGACAACTCTTGTCCGCTTTTTTGAATCATCTCAATTCGTTGGTTCATGTCATTCCAGATATCGCGGTCTTCAAAAGGGAGATTGTACTTAGCCATCACGGCGCGGACTCCACGGCTCCATCCGCAATGAGGCTTGAGATAAGCTATGATTTTCAAGGGTTCGGAATTTTTCGACATAAGTCTATCTTACTCTGATCCTTTCCTTCTGCAAGGGGCCGGATTTAACCCCCAACCACACCTTCGGTCTTGATATGGATTTCTTTCAACTGCCGGGGAGTCGCTTCGGCAGGCGCACCGCTCATTACATCCTGACCACGGGCGTTCTTGGGAAAGGCGATCACATCACGAATACTTTCCTGCCCGAGCAAAAGAGCCATCAAACGATCAAAACCCAACGCGATTCCCCCGTGGGGAGGAGCTCCGAACTTGAGTGCTTCAATCATGTATCCGAAGCGGCTTGTCACAATCTCTTCTGGAAGTTTCAAGATTTCGCGGAAAATTTTGTCCTGTAACTCCCCTTGATGGATCCGAATGCTTCCTCCCCCTAGCTCGACTCCATTCAGCACCAAATCGTAGTGCTGCCCCCTGACTTTCTCCGGTTCGGAACCCAGGAATGCCAGATCTTCGGCCACGGGCGCGGTAAACGGATGGTGGCTCGCGACCATATGGGGATGTTCGGGATCCTTGCGCAAAAGAGGGAAATCCACAACCCAGTGAAAATCCAATGCGGTCGGATCTTTTTTCAAGATTCCTGCTTTTTCCAGATACTCCGCACATTTGATCCGCACGAGGCCCAGCACTTCACATGCGGATGTCCATTGATCCGCTCCAAATAGGATCAGATCCCCCTCCTCCACCTGAAGTTTTTCGGTCAGGGCCTTTTTCTCGGCTTCACTGAAAAACTTTACGATCGGAGACTTCCATTCCCCTTTTTCCACCTTGATCCACGCCAATCCCTTTGCGCCATGGCTTTTGGCCAAATTGGTGAGATCTTCGATTTGACCCGTGGTAATGATGGCAAGCCCCTTGGCGTTAAAGGCCTTCACAACTCCGCCCGCGGCTACCGCCATTTGAAACACCTTGAAGGAAGAGGTTCGGAAAGTTTCCGTGAAATCCACCAACTTCAACCCATACCGCCGATCAGGCTTGTCGGTGCCATAAGTCTCCATGGCCTCCTGAAAGCTTACCCGGGGGAAAGGAGTCGCCAGATCCACCCCCTTCACCTCCTTCCAAACGCTCTTCACCAGACCCTCGATCAAAAGATAAATGTCTTCCCGCTGAATGAAGGACATTTCGATATCGATCTGGGTAAACTCAGGCTGGCGATCGGCTCGCAGATCCTCATCCCGGAAACATCGGGCGATTTGAAAATACTTCTCAGCTCCCCCCACCATGAGCAACTGTTTGAACTGCTGCGGGGACTGGGGAAGGGCGTAAAACTTTCCGGGGTTCAACCGCGAGGGAACCAGATACTCCCGGGCCCCCTCGGGAGTACTCTTGAACAAAATAGGGGTCTCAATTTCAAGAAAGCCCTGACGATCGAGGTAATGCCGGACGGTGAAAGCCGCCCGATGACGGGCCCGAAGGGATTCGGCCATGGCCGGACGCCGGAGATCCAGATAACGATACCGCAAACGCAAATCCTCATTCACACCTTCTTCATCCAGCGGGAAGGGCGGCGTCTCGCTCGGATTCAGGATTTCCAACTGGGAGGCCAAAATCTCGACATCCCCCGTTGCGAGACCCGAGTTCTTTGTGCCTTCTGGCCGTTGAGAAACCTTTCCTCCAATTTTCACCACGAATTCAGCCCGAAGCGTATGGGCCATGGCGGAGGTATCCGGGAAGAGAGATGGATTAAAAACAATCTGGGTCAACCCCTCACGATCCCGCAGATCAATAAAGATGACTCCCCCGTGATCCCGACGACCGGAAACCCATCCAGCCAGGACCACTTCCTTCCCGGCATCTGTGCCCCGCAAGGCCCCACAAGAATGGGTTCGTTTTGTCATCCCACCACCTTCGCCCATTCCCCCGGGTTGGGCTCAAGGCAAATATTTCCATCCGCCCCTCGGGACCAGCGGATTTCCGACTGCTTCCGCGTGGCCAACTCCTTCAATCCAAGTTTTCCTTCCGCGGATTCGCGCCCCACCAACAACGCCCAGCGCGCCCCCTTTGCTTCAGCCACTTCCAGTTGTTTCCCCCACTTCCCAACCCCCGGATCATAATCGACCGACCATCCGTTTCGGCGCATCTGCCCGACAAGAGGCAAGGCGAGACTCTTCTCCGCCTGCTCCGCGACAACAAAGATTTCCGCCCCGCCTTTTTTCTCCAGAAGAACTTTTTTCTCTTTCAGTAATTCGGCCAAAACCGCATCCCCCATGCCAAATCCGACGGCGGGAAGATCCTCTCCCCCCAGTTTTTTCAAAAGGTCATCATACCTTCCTCCTCCCGCTACCGCCCGCAGTTTCCCCGCCCGGTCATGCACCTCAAAGACAACCCCGGTGTAATAGGCCAACCCTCGGACAACCCGCAGATCCGTCTCACACCAATCCCCGTATCCCAAATCCTGCACCCCTTGGTGGACTGCCTTCAACGCCTCGGAATCTGCCCCTTGGCCCTGCCAAGCCTCCTCCACAAATCCGGCCAGCTTCCCTAATTTTTCTTTCCTCTGTTCAGGAGTTGACCCCTCCAGCTTGTCCAAAGTTCTCAAAACCCCCGGTTTGTCTTTTTCTTCGACCCCGTGCTTTTCCAAAAAAGCATCCCACCAACTCCGGTCACTCACTTTGACCACCACATCGCTCGACCCCAATCCGAGAAGGGAAAGTCCAAGACACAGGGTTGCAATCAGTTCCGCCTCCGCCGCAGCAGACTTCTCCCCGACCATATCGCAATTCCACTGGTAATGCTCCCGATGTCTGCCCCGTTGGGGCCGTTCATAACGAAAAAGCCTGGGAACACTAAACCACTTGATCGGTTTGCGGTAATTTCGGTGCTGACTCGCGACCATCCTGGCAAAAGTCGGAGTCATTTCAGGCCTCAAAGCAACTTCCCGATCCCCCTTGTCTTTGAAATGGTAAAGCTGGGCGACGATCTCATCGCCGGATTTTTCAGTATAGAGTTCCAAAGACTCCAACTCGGGTCCTTCATATTCGGAGAAGCCGCTCCTGCGCGAAGCTTCTCTCCAAGCCTCAAAAATCGACCGGAGAGCCGAATGCTCTGGAGGAAAAAAATCCCGGAACCCCGGGAGGGGTTGCCCCGTCATGCGACCGCCCCGATCCCGGAGCGGATCGGTTAAACCTCCGCCGTAGGCGGTTGATTGCCGCTGGCGGAGACAATCGCAGCCAGTTTGGTGGAATTACGAATCAATTCCGCCTTCATCTCCTTGCCTGCCTTAAACTTAACAACAGCCCGTGCAGGAATCGGAACATCCGTTTCAGGCTTATTCGGGTTTCGTCCAACCCTCGCCTTCCGAATCTTGATCTCAAACACCCCGAAGTTCCGTAGTTGGACCGCATCTCCTTTAAGGAGAGACTCTTTGATGTGATCCAGAGTGAATTGAATCACTTTCAATACGTCCTGCTGGACAAGATTTGTCTCGTTGCTGATCCTTACTACAAGATCCCGCTTGGTCAGGTTTTCCATATGTCTTTATCTTTAGGCACTTTCCGTAAGGCGTCCAAGAAAAATATTAACCCCTCCTAATACTCCAGATTCAACTTCGTAGCCTAGGATCGCTTCTTCCATTCCACTTTGGGGGCCACCGGATCCCCCACCGCCTCTGAAAAGGTGCGAAAATGTGTTTTGCACAACTTAGCCAATTCTTCCCGACCCTTTTTCTCAAAAATCTCGGTCGCCTGCTTCTTCACCCCTGCACCCGACCCCTTCGCCAATTCCACCCCTGCCTCCATGGATAATTTGGCCAACTGACGGACAAACTCTGCCCGCGCCAAAATACTCGCAGCCGCCACCGCAATATCACTCTCCGCTTTGGTTCTCTGCTCCAACTTGATTTCCACCCCCTGCTTCCGCAACTCCCCCTCCACCAAACGGGGATCCCCGAACTGATCCGAAAGCGCCCGGGGACAATTGGGAACTTTCCCATGCAGATTCGCAATCACCTTTCCGTGGGCCCAAGCCAACATACGGTCCAAATTGCCAAATTTTCGGTAAAGCTCGCTGTACTTCGCCGGTCCGATCGTCAGCACCTCCATCCCTCCCCGGACGGTCTTTTCGATCTCCTCCGCCAACTCCGCGATTTTTTTATCCGTCGTGATGGTCTTGCTGTCCCTCACTCCAATCTCCACCAACCGATCCGCCGTATCCTCATCCACATAAACCCCGGCCACGACCAAGGGCCCGAACAGATCCCCCTTGCCGCTCTCATCAATCCCGAAGTGGGGCGCATACATTTCCGGATTTCGCACCTTCTCATAACCCAACCGTGCTTCCCCCAAAATCTCCGGCTCGAGGGTAAACTCCACAAATTCCCTCGCCTCTTTTCCTGCCACCACCAGCTTTCCGCTTTGATAGGCATGAATCACACACTTCCCCTTCCGGGCCGTGAAATGCCCGTACTCCAACGGGGCGAACTCAAATCCCTTGGCCTCGATCACTTCCCGTAACCGCCGGACTTGGGACTCATCCAACTTATGGGTAAACACCGTATCCGCCATGTCTTCGCACCCTAGGTCCTCCCGCCCGCTCATCGACTCCAAAATCCGCAAAATATGGCCCCGTCTTTATGATTGGTTTGATAAAAACCAGCGCCCTCTTCCATGGCGCGCCTCGCCCACCCCATACCACGTCACGGTTTCGGAGTTCATGGCCCAGCAAACCCGTATCGCCACGGTTCTTCCTTATTACGATCGTTGGCTCCAACGCTTCCCTAATTGGACCTCGTTGGCCCGCGCACCCTGGGCCACCGTCCTCCGCCATTGGGAAGGACTCGGCTACTATCGTCGGGCACGCTTTCTCCACGATTTAGCCAAAGCCATACTCCGCCGCCCTGACCGCCATCTCCCTTCCGATCCTGTGGAACTTCAAAAACTTCCGGGAATTGGCGACTACACGGCCGGAGCCATCGCCAGTATCGCCTTCGGAATTCCTGCACCTGCTTTCGATGGAAATGTCGCTCGGGTTCTCGGTCGCCTCCTCGCACGTCATGGACGCACTCCCTCGCTAAAGTTGTTAAAAGAATTCGCCGGCTCCGTGGTTCCACAAAAAAATCCGGGAACACACAATCAGGCACTCATGGAGCTCGGAGCTCTCGTCTGCCTTCCAAAAAACCCTCTCTGCACTCAATGCCCCCTTCATTCCGTTTGCCCGTCGAAAAAGAAACTTCCCTCTCCCCAAAAACCTCGCCCCGAACCTACTCGCGTGACCGAAAGGATTCTTGTGGTTCAGCGTGGAAGCTCCGTCTGGCTGACCCAACAACACCCCCAGAATCGCTGGCGTGGTCTTTTTCTCCTGCCCACCACGCAAAAAATTGATCCAAAATCCAAAGCCCTGGCCCGGATCACCTATCCTTTTACCCG
>Ga0114967_10004621_pt1 | contig 11064 bp, 13 predicted proteins | sample M_130628_MF_Meta_FD_92639 | JGI IMG/M metagenome (GOLD analysis project Ga0114967, IMG submission 92639) | Freshwater microbial communities from Lake Montjoie, Canada to study carbon cycling - M_130628_MF_MetaG | ecosystem: Environmental > Aquatic > Freshwater > Lake | place: Lake Montjoie... | reverse complement strand
GCTCAATCCCAACCCCGGTTCGGCGTGTACCCCCTGCATGCCATAGACTTACGCCTAGACGGGGCACCGACCGACGCTTAAGTTTTTTTGACGCAGGGGGTACACTCGCATAAGGGCTTGGGCCGTGTAAGGGCGTGTAAGGAAAGCCTTCAGGGGTCAATGGATTAGAAGCTTCAAACCCCGGTCGGATTTTTCATAGTTACTTATAACACGTCGACCGTAGCCTGACACGGACGGTAGCACGACATTACGATAGCTCGGAGGGACCCTGCAAAATTAAGACGCCAAAAAACGCAAAAAAAACCGAGTCTAACCTTGTCGTGCTTAAGACTGCTTACTCGGGCTTGTTACTCGTGGGCTTAGGTTACTAGAGGGCTCTGAGGTTCACTATGACTTGCGGGGATGGCTTAAGGGAGGGTCTGACTTGTGTTACCTGCTACAAGCATCGCTACTGGCGGTAAAGCTTATCGGACCTCGCCCCAGACTGACTAGTGAAAGGCATGCTTACCCCTATAGAGTGTTAGGTGTGCGCTTAATGGGTTTCTAACCCGCGGCCACCATCCCGTGCCTTAGGCCGAAGCATGTACTATAGGAAGGGAGCATGCTAAGTACTTAGAAGGAATGGACCGATATGCCTTTATACTAGACCCGCCCTTAAGCCAGTCCTTTGGGCTCATAGGGTTCTGTCGTAGCAATCCCTAACACCGTCAGTGTCTTACCTGTGACAATCGTATGCTTGCCCGCCCCTTACAGACTAAGTAAATAAGCAACAAGTGAGTATAAGATGTCTATCACATTTAGTGAGGATCGGGCCTTGGAGCTCTTCAAGCTGATGAACGACAACCGGCTTGCCGTGGAGAAGCTTTCATCTGAAATGCATGAGAAGTTCGCTTACCTTGAAGGGGTTACCCAGGGGCTTGTGAATGGAGCTCGTGATGACGTCAAGGGCGACATCATTCACAAGATGAAGCAGAGCCTTGGACATGTTGAGACTCAGGTCAAGATCTCAAACGAGGCCATTGACCGAGTTGAACAGATGACAAGCTCGATTCAAGACTCCCCAGTCCTTACAAGTGAAGTCGACTTCCATGAGATGGCTACCAACATCGAAGAGGGCATCAAGGATGCTACAAAGCAAGCGATGAAGGCTTCAAAGCGCAAGACCGAAGCCGAAGCAAAGATCGAATTGCTTAAGGCTGAGCTTGCAGAGAAGGACGCGAAGATCAAGGAGTTTAGGGAGCTTCAGGAGAAGACCCGACTCTCAAAGCAGAAGCGTTCTGAGTCTCAGAAGCGGGTCTGGCAGGAAGGCCGCCGTAACAAGCGTGTTGAACGCGAAGGCGAGGCCGACGAAGAGGCTACTAGTGAACCAGTAGCCCCTATGTCTAAGAAGGTGTGCATGAAGCCTGTAGGTCACGATGCGCAGGTTACGCCTAGCCGCCCATCAAAGCCTGTAAGCTTCACACCCCCACCTGTACCCAGGAAGGCGCCCGCTCCTTCTGCGAAGGCCGGCGCGGGTAAGCCCGAGTCTTCAGACGACGAGGAGGATGAAGGGGAGGAGGACGAGGATGACATTGAGGATTCGGAGTAAAGGAGTAGTAACAAAATAATCAAAATCAACAAACAATGAAAGCTTCGGCTTTCCTTTATTTCGCCTATATCACATGTACCCCCTGCGAGCAAAAGACTTGTAATCTAACAAAATGACCATCAACCCCTCCTCCCTTAACAGTAACACAATGGAGAGCATAGTGAGTCAACACCTCAGGGACATGGGAACATCCATCATAGACCTTATGATGCTTCACCGTGAGCGTTCGGGCTTCCTTCATGATACCGTAGAGAAATTCCAATCCTTCACCAATGAGCTTCGGGCTCGTTCTGAAGTCATGAACGACCGTATAAGGGAGATGGAGCCTTTGGTTCACTGCCTGCACAACGGCTTACACATGGCGATACAGAACCCTCGCCTCGACCTGCGAGTTCTGATGACCGAAGTGCAGGAAGCTAGTGCACGGGTCGTCAGTGCTTCGCAGCAGGTTCAGGACCTCATCGTCGCGTGGCAGGGCCAAGACAACGCGTCGCAGGGGGTACAGGGGGGTGGGGGGGTGGGGGTGGGGGGGGGGGAGGGGTCGAGCACGGCGACCCGCAACCTCCATCATCTGGACGTGGTCTTTCTGTTCCTTAGGCCCGGCGTATAAAAAAGTTTACATAACCCTAAGTGCTATCCTACGATCGCTCCTTTTCGTTTTCCATTCTCAGGCCATTACTTCAAGCCCAACGCGGCGCATTGCAAATCTAGAGGAGAGCCAGGAATATTTGGAACGATGCATTACATCTCTGAAGAGCAACTCTTCACGCGACAATGCGATTGTAGTAAATGAAGTTCGAGAGATGCAAAAGAGGGTTGATAATCTTGAAGCGCACACGACCGGCCATCGCATCGAGCTGGGAGATTTGAAGGAGTATGCATCAAATCTCGAGAAGCAGATGCTTGACCGCGATCACGAGAACCTTGATGCCAGCGACCGTGTGGACGCGCTAGCGGCGCAGATGCAAAAGCTTTCCGAGCTTGTGGCAAAATTGTCATCAACTTCCCCAGCGCCATCATCCCACTCAGATCCTCCCCCGGTTTCCCTAAGCACTGACGACACCTCAGATCGTACGACCTCACGCGTCTCGCGCCTTAAAGCACGCCTTGCCGATGTAAAGGCGCAAGCTGCTTCGTACAAAGCTCGGGCTGAAGCAGCCGAGATCTCTGAGCGAGAAACGAAGGAAGAGCTTATCAAGATTACCACGCTGTACGAGAACCTCAAGGCCACGATTCAAGCGAAAACCGAGAAGGAACAGAGAGCCAAGGACAAGCGTTCTGCTGCGGCTTCACAAAGCTGGGCTTCGCGCAAAGCAGTAATCCCGGCAGGCGCTGCTTCAGTTGCCGACCTTCTGAGTCAACGCCCGGCGGGGGTTCACATAGGCGGAAAGCGCTTTAGGGACGGGACGGCGTTCAGACCTGAATCTTCGTAGAGTTGCAACTCTGTTTACAATGGACTTCGACGAAGTCTTGCGTGGTGTGACAACCGATCCCAATGCAACAAAGGTACTTGAGTCTGTAGTGGAATCCACTGACTACAAACACTTGAAAACAGCACTAGTTGCTCTTCTACTGCTTCTCGCGCGCAGCTTACTTAAGGATTTCGTAACTTACGTGGTTCCACTAATCACTACACTACTGAAAGGAAAGGATATACAGAAGGACGCATAATGGCTACAGCAAGGAAGGGGAGACCCACACTACGTAGGGCAATCACCGCGCTAAAGAGGGTAATCGGGCGTAGGGGCCGTGGTGTCACGACCATGCCATACCTTGGTAGCGGCCGTCGCGGGCGTCGTGGGGGTATGAGTGACGCTTGGAAGCAGGGTCTTTCGACTGCCTTTCTAGGCTTGCCTGGAGCTATGATGAGCGGGCTTATTCCCGGAATCCCAAAGCTTTTCTAGTAAACACATTGTTTCATTAATTCATAACTTACAGTGTGCCGCTAATCACTACACGAGTAAAGGGAAGCGATACAACACAAAAGGGGGCATAATGCCTGCATCAAGTCACTACAAAGCTAAGGGGAGACCCACAGTGCGTAAGGCTGTTACCGCGCTTAAAAGGGCGATTGCGCGTAGGGGCCGTGGTGTCACGACCATGCCATACCTTGGTAGCGGTGTCACGACCATGCCATACCTTGGTAGCGGCCGTCGCGGGCGTCGTGGGGGTTTTATTCCAGGACTGTCCTGGAAGCAAATGGAGGATGCCTTTAATTCCATCCCGGCCGCCATAAATGCCATTCCCCAAGGCATTGGCCTTATTCCGAATAGCTCAGTGATAAATTGGTTGAAATGAAGCTCTCTAAGTCGAATGACGGAAAGCATAAGTGGGTCGCCGAATTCAGGAATGGAAAGCGGACGAAGTTCGGTGCTCTTGGCATGGACGACTACACAAAAACACGCAACAAAACCCAGCGAAGTAGATACCGCACAAGACATAAGAAGGACCTAGCAACACGCGACCCCACTCGCGCGGGGCTTCTTAGTTACTACCTTCTTTGGGGAAAGAGTCCAAGCATAAAAGTAAACAAGCGAATCTACGAGAAGCGCTTCCACGTGTAGAGACTCTGACTACTTTGTATTACTATAATCGAATAGTTTGCATTAAACGTGCAAAGCAATACACTGTAAAAGACAAATAGTGTAAATTAAAAGCTGAAAATGGTGAGTTACGAAGGCGATACGCACGAGGGTGCCCTCTTCTTATCGCGTCCTTCACCGGCAACGGGAATGGAGAGGGATGATAACAAATTCTTTACGTCCGACATGGCTACGCCTGGTGTTACTCTGTTCAATATGAACGTGCATGCCATCCCAGACCGCGATTATCTTATCCGCTACCCACAGGGTTTGTGGAGCGGTAAGTCGCTAGAGTCCGACGCGGACTTTAGGCATATTCGCGGCTTTGGGGGGCAGAATCCGCCTACTGATCAGGATATGAAGGTCGTTGAAAAACTGGCCACATCATACCTTACGTACACCTCTCACATCCCAAACGCCACACTGGCTATGCGTGAGATTGAGACTAGTGGACCTATCTATATGGATCCATACACGTCTGGTGGAACAAGGTTTGCTGGTCGTGAGCAGGAACGCATTGGTGATAGGGCCTACCGCGCCGGCGCCCTCCACACTCGAATCGGAGACCACCCTTCCATTGCCCGTATGCGAAAGCACGCTGAGGTTCTTGGCGCGAAGCTGAAGGCGCTCGACCGCCTTTCCCATGGTGGAACCTGCTGCTAATTGTTAGTATTGTTCAAACGCAACATTCTTAACCAAGTCTCTAATCGTCGCTCCAATCCCTGACAGGTTGTTCGTCGCCCTTCTGCCGCGACTATCAGGAAGGCCGTCACGGCCGTCAGGCGCCTGACGGGCATGGGCCGCCGGACGAAGCGCCGTGGTGGCTTTCTCGGTGACTTCTTCAATACCCTCTCAAAGCCAGAGACGTGGGGGGAGAGGCTCGGCAATGAGATCCTGAACCCGAACAGCGTGTCGAAGCAGCTTTTCCGGGAAGCTGATAGGGTTCAGAGGTCGGGCGTGGGCCGTCGCCGCGGTCGCGGTGTTACGACCATGCCTTACTTCGGTTAAGTGTCATCTTCTCGATCACGCTTAGCCTTAGCTTCATCTTCTCGCCGCTTCATGATAAGAGCAAGGGATTTATTGAAGTTTGCGACCCCTGTACTCTCTTCGTGAGACGAGTCATCTGGTGAAGAATCAATAAGCACCGAAACAGCAGAAAAGGGAGCAGGATTGCTGAGTTGAATGAACTGCAAACGATCAGCGCTCCAAACCCCCACAGGCGGCATAGCATTAGAAAAGAAGACAACATGGGGACACTTGAAGCTCTTCGTCTTACTCATATACTTGGAACTAAAAATGCGACCGTTCTTTAGAGACTCAGCGCATGTATACAAATCATTACAAAGCTCTAGCTTCGTAGGCCTTGAAATGTCAAAAATTACAATTGGCTGAGATTGATATGCGAATGCGATATCCTGAGCACGACCACTAAGCTCAATTGCATTCATCTCGCAACACAAGTAGGTAGTTAGACGGCTCTTGCCCATTCCTCCCTGTTCGTCATAAAACCAAAAAATCCAACGTTCATGGGCTGGGGCCTTCAGCTGTTCAATTAAAGCTTCTTGCCAGGGACGTGGAGTAAACTCCTTGTCTGTCGTAGTTGGCTGTACAATATCAGCAAGCGCTTCAATACCATTTGGATATCGCATGTATAAGCCTGGATATTTATTAGCAACAATCTTCCTCCCTTCAACCATTCCCTCCTTCTTAAGAATGTCTCTGATCTCTTCATAATCATTTCTAGCACCTTGCTGTGACTCTCGGCAAGACGAGCCAGCTTCCCAATCCTTGTGGAGCAAATCATGTGATTCCATCTTACCTTTAGGATTAAGTGCAGCAGTGGAGTGTGTATCGCGATCTTTAAGATTCACAACCTTTAGTATAGCGTCTTGACCAAGCCACTCCCTTACTTTACCAACGGGTACCTGATTCTTAAATTCAGCATAACCATGAAAAGTGTATGTGTTAAAGTGTTCGTATTCTACCTTCGCAACACTACCACATGCATATGAGTTCAATAAGTCGGTAGGACATATATCTGGGTTCCAATCAGCAAGTGCATCTCCGAGACTCTCAACCTTCTCCGGAGTAAACCGTATCTGAAACGTAAATGCGCGTGACTTTGTCGGGGCTTTCGGAGAACCCCCTGCAGACGAGATCGGATCACTCGCAATACTCATAGCCTGCATTGCGAAGCATAGGAAATCTGAGGAATGTCCTATGAGGAAATTAAAAGGCGTGTAGAACTTGAAAACGCGCTTCTGCACGATCGGCGCATGGACGAAGCCTTTCTACAAGATACGAGAAGTGAGCTTCAAGATATCCTCAAAGAACCAACACCACAAGACCCATCAAAAGCCATAGAGCGAACAAAAAGATGCGCTGATTTGCTTTCGATGATCACAGATGCGCAAGGACCAGGACCTGTGACAGCGGCTGACACGATCAAAATATTACACGAAACCTTCTTTGCGATCGCATACAAATATGGCGTAGAGGAAGGGAAGCGACAAGCGACTCAGACACCGTCATCTTGTGCAGTGTGTGCTGAACGCAGGAGAAGAAATCGAGAGGCAGCGGCTTTGGCTAGGAAGAGATCTAGAGGAGAAGTTGATGACGAATCTGAAAGCGAGGATTCGGCCACAGAAATACAATAACGGTAAATTTACGCGTCAGCGTCCTAAATAAAATTATTCAGTGGATTTTTGTGCGTTGCATTGATCCCCTTTGCGTTCCCTAGCAAACTGCCAGTGTTTCGATGGCACACATTCTACCTTCCAAAGGAAAGTGGGCAAGTCTTATTGAGTTCGAGGCGGTTAAGACAGGATCCACTACAGGCTTCGTTAATGTTGTCGGTGGTGCGAAGACGATCCAGTTGGTGGCCCGCCAGACTTCTCCTGTACCATGCCGGAAGCCTGCGCTTCCATGGGGGTGCACTGACCTCGAGTCCTTCCTCGGAACCAGGTACAAGGGAAACCTCACCGTCGCGGTTCAAATGACCCCAGAGATCTGGGATTCATTTCACGATCTTGACATCAACTTTGAGAAGTTCCTCATTGCGAACGCAAAGAAGCTTTTCCCGCCCAAGGACGCCGAGTTTATCCTGCGCGACAATTCAGCTGTTTCGCTCAAGTACCCCAAGCCTCTTGCTCGCTTCAATGCGGATGGAACGCCAGACTACAACTCTCTCCTACGTTTTCGCATCAGCGGGCGTGGCGGTGAGGTCAAGTCATTTGATGTCAAGGAAGGCTCCGATGGCAACCCATACACTACAAATGTAGTCTACAAGGATCAAATTGACTCCCTTTCGTATGGTGCTACGCGCATGATCAAGGTCACTGGAGAGACCTCACATGGCTCCAAGACCGTGGCGACCCTTGTTCGCCGTGCTGGCCCCCTCGCTCCCGGAGAGCACAAGATGCGCCATGTCGGACCTGGTGACATGGGCGATGGAGTTGTCGTCTCATTGACGTTCAAGGTCAACTATTGGACAGTCGTGAACCAGTCAACTGCTTCGATCAATCTAAAGGCTGAAGAGATCATTTTTGAGAACAAGGACTCGGTTGTGCCCCTTCCCTCTGGATTCGTACTTTCCAACGAGACAGAGGAAACCTCGCCATCTGCAAGGCCGGAGTTCCTGGAACCTCTCACTCTTCCTGCCAAGCGCCTTCGTTTTGAGCATGCATCTTCATCTTCATTCAAGCCCGTATCAAAGGACGCGGAGGGTGAAGGTGGGATTACCCTTCACGGTCTTCCGGACGTCTTTCCCACATGCGAAGGATGCAAGAACGACAGTCACAATCAGAAGGCTCACATGAACCCTGGAGGATGTCTTTATGAGGAGGAGTAAAAATGGCGGAACGAAGCCTCATAAAAAATAACCAGACAAACCTCGCATTTCAGTGACGGATAAAATAAAATAGGCATTGCATAGCGTTGCAAAATGGAACCCATGGATAGCCCTACGCATCGTATTCGTTTTAGTGTTGAGCATTTGTTTATGGTTGTGATTCCTTTAGTTATAAAGATGGGGTATGGAATGGATGTAGCCCAGTGTGCTACTCTTTCGCATGAAACATTTCTCCACAAAGCTCGTGTAGGCATCCTAAACGAAAGCTCATATCCTACTGTCGAGCATGCACTTCTTATGTCACCATTCACACTACGCCAGGAAAAGGCTATGAAATTTTTTCCACCGACAACTGCATTTTTCATGCTCCGAAGTGCATACATGGATTTCTACGATGGACACGCAATCTGCATTCAGAAATTCAAGCGCCACGTCAGGCACCGTATGGCATTCATAAGCAATTCTCTGTGGTTCACTCAGGCTGAAGGCCCAATTCACTTTGTACCACAAACTCCATTTGAAAATCATCCAAATGTAGAGCAAGTACCACTTGACCATTGTATGGTCTCTCTACCTCGTACTTCGTTAATCCTTGACGGAGACGGTGAAGCATCAGTTGAGTTTGACCCAATCTTTCTGATCGAGACCGAGAACTACTCAAAATACTTCTCGATGACAATCATCTTTGATGTTATTCATGACGAGGTCTTCAATGATCATAAAAGTCTGCGCCGCCTTTTCGCGATTCGTGATTTTCTTTCGCCCGTCTCTAGTTCGCTTCATTGGAAAGACTATAAGAAACAGCTCGCATATGCATTTGACATGTACTCGTCGGTTTTTTCAACGACCATCATAAATCGCCGATATTTGAGCGAGCCATATTTCTCCGAAGTCAATTCTCAGTCACGCCCCCGCGAAGATATCGTACAGTGGAGGACGCCCTGGGATCCTGTTCTCGGAACAAGGGTTGATGTCTTTTCATTCATGACATGCATAGCACAAGCTCATGAAAACAGGTCGAGGACTCACACAATTGTATCACACTATCTATGCGATGGCTTTCAAGTACTTTTCGACGAAATTAACCAAATGAAGACGAGGTATTCACAGTACCCTGGATCTCCATACAAGGATCAAACGATAAGCCGATCTCTAGAGTACAAGTTCCCGATTGGCGTTTCTCCAATTCATTACATGGTCAATGGCCAGTTTCTACAGCCTTTAAAGCTTTGGTTTCGATGTGCCAACTTTCCGCCTGATAAATTCTTGATTAATCGTCTCTACACAAATATGCCAGGAATGACGCCGACAACTCCTATGCAGCACGCCCGTTGCTTGTTTTATAGATTTTTTAACGACCCAGTCATTGACCCGTATCTCGATTCTCCGTGGGTCATAGTTCGCAACGTGCCCTTCGTAGACACATCGTATTTCAGGGACCTTTTTGAAATCCTATGGCTTTTGTACGAGAAGGGTGGGGTCGAAGCATGTGAAACTGGATATGAATACAATGAGCATCTCGTCATTTCTGATCGTATCGCCGCGCAAGCATTCGGTATTAAAACGAGTGAATATCGTAAACATCTTAACGAGTGTGGTCATGCATTCTTAAAAAAATCACCCATCTGCAACCGCATGATCGCTCCGAAGTTTTTTGGGTGGCTTCGTACTGATTATGACAGGCGCGAGAGAGATCTTGCGCTGGCAGAATCGATTGAAGAAATGGGCTATTATTCTGCGTAAAAATAGTCACACGTAATCACATAATCGGATTACAATGCTTTCGATTTCACCGCAGCGCTCGAAATTTAAGAAGGAAGACAATATAATACCTCTTGCTGTAATCTACGGACCAAAAGGAACTAGGGACGGTGATCTTTTAACGTTGCAAGGCAATCGGTCCTCTTCGGGGCCTATCGAACTTAATGACGGAGAACGCTTCGCGCTTGAACCGACACACGACCCTGAGGGGCGAGATGTGATCATGGTTGGTGGTAAGAGTGGAAGTGGGAAATCGTACATCGCAAAGAATTTTATCAAGCGATACAAGAGCCTATGGCCTCAACGAGAAATTCGTCTTGTGTCTTATCTACAAGAAGATGTGACAATTGATGAAGCAAAGGGGGTTGATCGAATTGATCCAGAGACATGGGTCGACGACCCTCCAGAACTCGATTATTTCGGCGAAAGTTTGCTTGTCTTGGACGACATCGAAGGCTTTGAGAGGTCAAAGAAGGAAGTGTTTCTAGCAATTCAGCGGGTCGTTGATATGGTGGCAACAACCGGACGCCATGCATCAGCTTCGATTCTCAACTCCTCTCATCTCTTGACCGATTACAAGCGAACCCGTCTATGGCTAGGAGAAAGCAACCAATTTTGTGTATTTCCTAACGGTGCGAGTCTCAAGCAGTTGAACAATTTGCTTGGGTCATACGCTGGAGCTGATGCACGAGAAATCAAGAAAATGAGAGGACTTCCCTCTCGGTGGGTGTGTCTACGGACTTCGTATCCCCCCGTTGTTATTTTTGAAACCGGGGCATATTTATTGCATGACGATAAACGTGCACGCGATGCAAAGCGAACAAAAAAGGACGGCAGTGGACTGTTCAAGCAACCCGACGCAGCGCCTGCCCCCGCAAAAGCAAGTGATTCGGAGTCGTCTAGTTCTGAATCTGATTGAAACTCATTTAGATACTGTCCTCGCTCTCCACGCTGATTGGGGACACAGGGCTCACACACCCAGTACGCCGAAGGCGAGCACCCTTACGTTCCCACGGCGCCTCCGAGATTGGGGCCTCAGGATCTGCCGGTGGTTCCCAGTCTGAGTCATCTTTATCACTGTCGATAGCGTTGGAATTGTCAAGATCAGGAAATGCCACGGAGAAGAGCGGGTCAGCACAGAAGACACACCTAAGATTGAGACCGACCTCCATCTCCTGAAGACCAGGAAGATTAGGGATGCGGATGGGTGGAAGTGGGATCTCACATTCAGTTGCGATCTGCGCGACTGGAGTCTTTTCCTCCTCCTCTTCCTCTTCCTCTTC